>ERZ795051.4484-NODE-4484-length-13033-cov-34.733241_pt1 | contig 13033 bp, 13 predicted proteins | sample MGYA00375135_ERZ795051 | MGnify/ENA primary metagenome ERZ795051 (study PRJEB30180, sample SAMN05720222) | activated sludge metagenome | isolation source: Anaerobic digester | place: Japan | collected 2015-05-26 ... | reverse complement strand
ATAGACGATACAGTGCAAAAACTGCAACGCGTGTATGAAGAAACAAACGATTTTCGGGCTGATTTCCGTCAGGAAACATTCAATAAGTCCTTAAAAAAACCGCTGACGGAAGAAGGAATGGTTTTTTTCAAAAAGCCGCGTAATATGCTTTGGGATTACGTAAAACCCGATGAAAAAAAGCTAATCATCAATCCTCAAAAGGCCTGGCTGTATCTCCCGCACGAAAAAACGGCATATGTCCAGAAAGCGGATACTCTTTTTCAATCGGCAACAATAATCCGTTTTTTATCCGGTTTAGGAAAATTGAAAGACGATTTTGACATCGCCTATGCTGAACCTAATCCCAAAGATAAAAACGGCAACTATCTGCTTAAACTGACGCCTAAAGAGAAAAGTTCTGCTTTACAAGTTCTCAGTATCACTTTGGATAAAAATACTTTTTTTATTATTCAGGTAAGCTTTGAAGACTTGATGGGCAATATCACCACGCTGAAATTTTCCAGTATCGCGATGAACGCGGGTCTTTCCGATAAGCTTTTTAAATTCCAGCCGCCCGCGGGAACAAATATTTTTGACATGCCGTAAAATTACCAGCAAGAGTTTTTCTCAGTTATTTGGCGACACGCAGATTTCCAATATCCGATCCACGTTAAAGCGGCGTTTTTCCTTGCGTGCCAGGCAATAGGCATCCATTCCCACAAAAGGATGTCCGCTGTATTCCATTTCTCCGACAAACAGCGGGCGGATTGTGCGGCGCAATTTTTCGTCCTTTGCTTTTAAATAGAGAATATCCAAGTTTTTCTTTTCTTTAATCGCCGCGTGAATGATCTGCAATTTATCGTCGTGCGAAAATTTTTGTTCCGCTTTATCGTATTGCGTGCGTGTAAGAAATTTTACAATATGCCAATCCATCAGGATATGGCTTTTCTTCAGCGGCTGCTTCAGAACTATTCCGGCAAGCGACGTGCAGCGGGAAAGGGCCACATACATCTGGCCGTGCGCGAAAGTGCCGCGTCCGACATCAATAATAACATTTTCGAATGTTTTGCCCTGGCTTTTGTGAATTGTGACCGCGAAGGCCAAGCGCACCGGATATTGGGTGAAAGAACCGACAGCTTCGGAATGAAGCTCATCATTTTTTAAATAAAACCGGTATATTTTCCAGGTATAGGGGCTGATTTCCACTGATTCGCCGTTATCCAGCTTGGCCTCAATTATCTGCTCGCCTTCGGCGTCTTTTTTAAATCCCGTTATTTTGCCGATCGTGCCGTTAATCCAGCGCCCGTAGACATCATTATTCAAAAGCATTATCTGCGCGCCTTTTTTAAGATTTAATTCTTGGGCTGTCGGTAAATACTCATTGCCGAATTCGCCATCGATAATGCCTCGCGCTTTCCATATTTTGCCGGGAAGTTTAGCCAGTTGTTCCTCGTTAATACGATCAGCCAAGTCATTAGTACTGGTCAAAGACAGATAAAAAGCGCCAGAGGGAGCGGCAAACTGAGAATCGTGGCGCTTGTTTAACAGCTCCAAATCATCATCCGTCACTGTGCGGTTGCGAATAGCGTTGAGCAGGCGGATGAATTCGTCATCCTTCTGGCGATAAACTTTTTCCAGTTCGACAAATTCCATATCCAGATTTTCCATGACTTTGGCGCTGAAAAAATAAGGGCTGGCATAGTGCGACCGGAATATTTCGCGCTCCTTGCTTGTGACCACAGGCGGCAATTGATATAAATCACCGATGAAAATCATTTGCACGCCGCCGAAAGGTCGTTTGGAATTGGGGCCGTTGAGGCGCAGAAATTTATCCACACAATCCAGCAGATCAGCCCGCACCATGGAAACTTCATCAATGATAATCGTGGTAAGCTTTTTGTAGATGGTCGTTTTTTCTTTCTGGGCGCTCTTTTTCCTCTTAATCGACGCAGGAGTAACATTCGGCTTGAAATGAAAAAAGGAATGAATTGTCTGCCCGCCGATATTTACGGCGGCAACACCCGTCGGTGCCAGAATAACGGCGTTTTTTTTCGTGTTATCATGAAAATAATTAAGCAAAGTTGATTTGCCGGTGCCCGCCCGGCCGGTGATGAAAATATTTTTGTCCGTTTCTTCCATCATCTCAAGCGCGCGCTGGAACTCGGTATTAAAGTCAATCTGAACCGGTTTTACTTTTTTATTCACTATGATCAGCCTTTTCTGGTACTGCCGCCGGCGTTTTACGAGGACGGAACAAACCATCCAGAGGACTTTTGGGCGCCTTGGCCATATCTCTCATTACATGAGTATAGATCATCGTCGTTTCGACATTTTTATGTCCTAAAAGTCCCTGAACTTCACGAATGTTAACACCATTCATCAGCAAATGTGTCGCAAAACTGTGACGTAATGTATGAACGGTAGCATGCTTGAGAATGCACGCATCCTTGAGGGCGTTTCTTAATGCCGTCTGTATTGACTTGTCGCTGATATGGTGACGTCCGATTCTGCCGCTGCGCGGGTCAACAGACAATGTGTTGGAAGGGAAGACATATTGCCACGCCCAAAGTTTTCCGGCATTAGGATACTTACGGCTGAGCGCATCGGGCATATAAACCTCACCCTTTCCGGCAGCGAGATCTTTGTCATGAATTTCTTTTACTGCTTTCAGATGTTGAATAAGCCTGTTTTTAACAACAAGTGGCAGTATGGTTGTGCGGTCTTTGTCGCCCTTGCCACTGCGCACAAATATGGTGTTTAAATCAAAGTCGATATCTTTCACCCTTAGTGAAGCCAGTTCCATTAACCGCAATCCCGCGCCATAAAGCAATTCGGCAATTAATCTATTTTTGCCTGTCATTTTTGTCAGGATTTTTTTGATTTCATCAGCTGACAATACAACCGGAAGTTTTTGCCCTCGCTTTGCCCGGACTGTGTCGGCAAGATTACTCACCTCTTTGCAAAGAACATTGCAAAACAGAAAAAGGATAGCATTAAATGCCTGATTTTGTGTTGAAGAAGATACTTTTTCCTTAAGTGCAAGATGGCTGAGAAAGTTTTTACAGTCGTCCGACTCAATCAAGTCAGGTGTTTCTTTTTTCCCCGTTTGTTCGGCGTATTCAAGAAATCGTTTAATCCATTGAAGGTAGGTTCTTTCAGTGCTGTATGAATAATGTTTGAGCCGAATCAAACGCTGTGCTTCTTTGAGCAATTCAGCCGTTGTGTTTTTAGATTGACACATTGACAGATTAAGAGATTTTTCCCCACGATAATGAGAATAGTATAACCTGATTGCATCGTTTGCCTGCCGATGTTGCCATTCGGATAAATTTGTATCCGCTTTTAATGTTTCCAGAAATTCAAGAACGGTGTTTTCCTGATATTTTTCCGCTGATATTTGCTTTTTGCGTGCATAATTGAAAAATTTACTCAACCATAAAGCATAAAAAAACACATTCTTTTCCGGCACTAGTTTCTTTTCTAAAAGAAACACCTGAAACTCCGGAAGAATCTCGTTTGCTTTGATTTTGGACAAATTTCCCGTTTTTTACGACCTTCGCATTTAGTCTTTATTATCACAAATTACGAAGTGATGTAAACATATATTCGCATGCAATTATACAATATTTTCCTTTTATTTAAAAAATGCTCGTGCTAGAATGATACTCAATTTATCGGGAAAAGCGAAGTTCGTATATTAATTGTTGCCGCCGCGCTGCGCGCGACGGCAACGGCGGAGCTCAGCTCTCGCTGTTCAGCTCTTTATTGGCGCCGTGATCGTATAGAAGTCGCGGCGATTGTAAATAACCCGTGATTTGTTGCCTGCGCGCTGATTCGCGCGGCGCCAACAAATCGCTGCAGCTCGTGTCACGGTCTGCATGTGACGCTTCGCATCACCCGCACCCCGCGCCACTGCTGAGCTCCGCCGTTGTGCAAAGGATGATACCATGAATTTCCTAGAGTCTTTGGTTGCTGAATGGTACGAATACAACGGTTATTTTGTCCGTTCAAATCCTAGAACACGGAAAAGGCCAAATGGAGGCTGGGATGTAGAACTTGATGTTCTCGCATACTTACCATCTGACCGGCACCTTGTTCATATTGAAACATCAGGCGACGCCAACTCATGGCAAGAGCGTAAAGACAGATTTCTGAATAAGAAATTTATCTTGTCCCAAGACGAATATGAAACGCTTATAGGTTCACCCATAAATACAATTGAACGAATTGCAGTTGTTGGGTGGGGCACCACAAAAACCGATTTAAATTGGGGTGAAGGCATAAGGGTTCAGCTCATACCTAAGCTTATAGAAGAAATCACGGTAAAGCTTCAAGAGACTTCACCGTTAAAGGAAGCCGTACCAGAAAGTTTTCCATTACTGCGTTCCATGCAAATGGTTTTGGCATTTAGGAAAAAAGAATAGCACAACAAATCCATACAGCCGATCGCTGCGCTCCGGCTGATGTCGTCGTTTCTGAGAAAATATATTTATGCCTTTACATGACAAAACAACAAAGTTGATAAACTTTATCAGAGGTCTCAAAGGCTTCGTTATTGTAACCGATATTGACGGAAACTATCAGCATATCGGTGCAACCATTGCAGATGCAGTCCTTCAAGCTAATATGAAATATGAAACACACGTTCGTCCTCGAATAACAAGAATAAGGGCAATGTTTCCTGATGCCAAAACCATTTCAGGTTTAAAGAAAATACTGTCAAATACAACAGCAAGTGATTTTTTAGATTGGCGGGGTCTTGATAGAGCGAATCGATTTCAAGAAATTGTTGATCTGTTTGATTCTGAAACTATTGAAACAGAAGCGAATCTAAAAGATTGGCTGATGAAGGAGAGTAATGCTTCAAAACTTCTAAAGCTAAAAGGTATAGGGCCAAAAACAATTGATTATTTTAAAATTCTTACTGGCATTCAGACATGTGCAATAGATCGTAGATTGCTTGATTTCTTAAAACAGGCTGGCTTGGAAATAAAAAGCTATGATGAGGCTAAGGAAATCATCAATTCGGCAGCAGACAATATGGGTGTGAAGCGCGCATACTTTGATCATAGCATTTGGGAATACATTGGCAAAGAAAGCCAACCCTCGTGTAAAAAATGAAAGGCCTCAGAACAAGGCAATACACCCGATCGCTACGCTCCGGGTGATTTTTTCGTTGCCGCCGCGCTGCGCGCGACGGCAACGGCGGAGCTCAGCTCTCGCTGTTCAGCTCTTTATTGGCGCCGTGATCGTATAGAAGTCGCGGCGATTGTAAATAACCCGTGATTTGTTGCCTGCGCGCTGATTCGCGCGGCGCCAACAAATCGCTGCAGCTCGTGTCACGGTCTGCATGTGACGCTTCGCATCACCCGCACCCCGCGCCACTGCTGAGCTCCGCCGTTACGCTTGAAATAATTTGATTACTTTTTGCACGGTATGATATAATGGAATACCTTTAAAGGAGGTGGATCATGGGAAAAGCAAAAATAGCGATTACATTAGATGCCGAATATATTGGCGAATTGGATAGATTGGTCGAAGAGAACTATTTTCAAAATCGCAGCCAAGCCATCCGCGATGCTGTGCGCGAAAAACTTGCCCGCATGAAACGAAGCCGTTTATCAATGGAATGCTCAAAACTCGATCCCAAGTTTGAAAAAGCTATAGCGGAAGAAGGATTAGCTGAGGACGTGAGCCAATGGCCAGAATATTAAGGGGAGAGATAAGATGGGCAGATTTAAATCCTGTGCGGGGTCATGAGCAGGCGGGTTTGCGCCCCGTGCTCATTTTGAGCCATGAAATTTTTAATGAAAAGTCAGGTACGGTCATAGCCGTGGCCATCACAAGTCAGCCGCAAAAGGCGGGCTTTCCGCTAACCCTCGAATTGAAGTCACCAACTTTGCCTAAGAAATCATGGCTTAAAATCAGTCAAATCAGAACTCTGTCTATAGAGAGAATTGGCAAAGTTATTGGCAAAGCATCTCTGGAAGAGTTGAATCAGGCAATTGAAGGGTTAAATGAAATTATTGCGTAACCCGTCGCTAGAGCCGATCGCAGCCCGCTGGGCTGCTCCGGCTCAGCTTTTCGTTAGGGATATAAAACTATGGATGCTTTTGAATTTACCCACCAAATATTTTGCGCTTCTGATTGGGAAGAAAAATTAAAACATTTCATTGAAACATTGAATTGCACGGACAACATTATATGGCACAGAACACGAAAACATAAAAAAATAAATGAAGAACTCGCTACTTTGGGATACTATGTCAAGTATCGATATGGAAAAGATGAGAGTATAACTTTTTCATTAAGCGAAACTGAAAGTAAAGTTGACGGGTGGATTTACAGAAACGATGCCCAAATTGAATCCGTTCAAATTGTTATTGCATACTATGAACAGGAAGAAGTAAATATAGACCAAAAAAGAATGAACGGCAAACGTGTTGTTCCGGCTGGCTGGGTTGGAGATAGGATTAATCTCTTAAAAGTTCGTGTTGAAAAAAGAATCGCAAAAAAAACAACCATGGATTATCAAGATATTGATACCTTATTGATTGGAGTACGTTTCTTGTTCGTCTATCGCATCAATAATGAGTATGCTGAGCAAAAAGAAACTATTGTTAAATGTATTGAATCATTTATACCAAATTCAAAATTTAAGCAGGTTGCACTGGTTGACGCTGATTTTGTCGGCAACGGCGAGTTGCTAATCGTCCCTAACAAATCGCTAAAGCCGATCGCTGCCCGCTGGGCAGCTCCGGCTTAGCTTTGCGTTGAGCCTGTAGAAAAAGTCGATTTTGGACATCAAAATACTTGTAACGGAACCGGCAATTTAATATAAAGATAACCGTCCAAATTGAATCCATCCGTGAGGTATTGCCGTGGCCCGATACAAGTCATATTCCTACGCCCAAGGTAAATTCATTCCCGTCCATTTTGAGAAACAAATCATTTTCGGAACCTTCGAATATTCCCTCAATCACCTCGTTGATCATGAACTGGATTTATCGATATTCGATGAACGCTACCGGAATGAAGAGACGGGAGCAACCGCTTACGATCCGAGAATCCTGCTGAAAATCATCCTGTTTGCCTATTCGCGGGGGATTGTGTCCAGCCGGAGAATCGCCCAGGCCTGCGAAGAGAATGTTATCTTCATGGCCCTGAGCTGCGACACGAAGCCGCACTTTACGACCATTGCCGATTTCGTTTCGACGATGGACAAAGAGATTACCAAACTGTTTAGGGAAGTCTTACTGACCTGCGACGACTTGGGACTGATCGGGAAGGAGATGTTTGCCATTGACGGCTGCAAACTGCCGTCGAATGCTTCGAAGGAATGGAGCGGCACGAAAGCCGACTTCGAAAAGAAGGCGACTAAGATGGAAAGGGCCATCGAAAACATTTTGCAGAAGCATCGGAAAGAAGATCAAAACAAGACGGAATCGAAAGTCAAGGAAAGTGAAGACAAGTTTGTTGCGACATTGAACAAAAGAATATCCAAAATCCGGGAATGGCTCAAAGACAATGACGACAAACCGGGAAAGACCGGCAAGCCCAGGAAAAGCAACATCACCGATAACGAATCCGCCAAGATGAAGACCCATCGGGGCGTTATCCAGGGCTATAACGGCGTGGCCGCCACCGACGGCAAACACCAGGTCATCGTCAAGGCTGAGGCCTTCGGTGAAGGCCAGGAACATGACTTATTAAAACCGATGGTGGAAGGCGTGCGTAAGAACTTTCAGGAAATCGGCAAAGAAGAAGATGTGTTTAAAGAAAAAGAGGCGAAGTTACTGGCGGATAGCGGATACCATACGGAGAAGAACATGGAGATGCTGGCTATTGAAGAGATCGACGCTTATGTAGCGGATAATCGTTTCCGGAAACGGGACCCCCGATTTGCCGACTACGAGAAATATAAGGATGCCGCCCGGAAAGACTGGGCCAAAGGTAAGCCCAAGCTCTTTCGGACAGACGACTTCACCTTTGACCAGGACATGACACATTGCATCTGCCCTGCCGGAAGAAGATTATACCGCAGCGGTGCCAATACCAAAGCGTATCGATTCAAGGGGACGCAAACGACCTGCGTATCCTGTACACTGAGAGCACAATGCATCCGGAATCCGGAGAAAACAATCATTCGCCAGGTGGCATACTTTACCGGTAAAACAGGAGACGGCCCTACGTTTACCGACAAGATGAAACGGAAGATCGATTCCGCTATGGGCGGAGTCATCTACGGCATGCGTCTGGCGATCAGCGAGCCTCCGTTTTCGCATATTACCTCCTCCATGAAACTGGATCGATTCACCTTGCGAGGCAAAACAAAAGTCAACACGCAGTGGAATCTCTTCTGCATCGTGCACAATTTAACGAAGATCCACCGCTATGGGGAGGGGTATGCCTGATGACCGCAGCCCACGGCAGAATCAGGAGCAATCAGGGGATATGATCTCATAAAAAAAGACTTGTTGAATAAAAAGCACAAATGATTTAGCAAAAGAAAAACGGAAACAAAGATCAATTAGCAAAAAAACCGGATGGAACGGATAAAGAGCCTGCGTCAAAATGAGTTTTCCTACAGGCTCGTTAGACCTTTGATTCCTAAACTGGTGAAAAATGTTTGCTGAGACTTTTAATGCCTTAAACAAAGAAGCCCAATTCACTAAAGAAATGCTTGGTGCTGGCGCAACGCAGATTAGAAATGCCAATTACGCCACTAAGGGCATCTATTTTCAAGCCTTTACAAGTTTATCCACGGGCCTTGAACGTATTGGAAAACTTTGCTTAATGTTAGATCATTTTATTGATCATAGCGGTTTATTTCCCGACTTTAACTACATGAAAAACGTGATATGTCATAAGATTGGTATGCTCTACGAAAATTCCTTAGCCATTATTTCGAAGCGCTCAATCAGAATGGAATTTTTGCCTAATCTTAATGATCCAATTCATCAATCTATGTTGAGAATTTTGGCTGAATTTGCGCAGGGTGACCGCTATTCCAACATAGATTTGGTTGTTGGCTCAAAAAGATCGAGTGACCCGATATCAGCATGGTTCAATGATGTGGACGTACCTCTGTTTGAGAGCTGTGTGTCGAAAAAGAAGAAGGAAAGAATTCTCAATAATGCGACTGTTATTGGCATTATGATAGGGTCTCATACTAAGGTGATACACACGTCTGAAACTGGCAGTGAAATCAACGAAGTTGAAGAAGCTAGTTATCGAACGGGAATGCAAACTGCCGTTGCCCCGTATCGCCAACTGTACATGCTTCAGATCATTCGTTACTGGGTTGAGTTGCTGTCTTCGCTCCAATACACGGCAATGCAAACCGGGAGTGAGGATATTCCCTTTTTTAGCGAAGTGTTTGCTCCGTTCTACAACGAAGATTCCTATTTCAGAACAAGGAAGACGTGGGACACCATTTGAATAAATAAGGAGGTCTAACATCGGCTTTCAGTCGGACTCGGTTCCCTCGCCGCTGAAGCCGGGCGTTAAATGGGGGTGCATATGAAAAAAACAACGCAACATATTGGAAGAGCTGGAGAGTTGCTAGTTCAATACAAGCTGATAAAATACGGTATAGACTCATCCGCAATGACGACTGATTACGGCATTGATCTAGTAGCATATTCGCCACGAACCATGAAAGCGTATACAATTCAGGTTAAAACACACGAAAAAGCAACCCCATCTGGAGGTAAGGGAAAACTGGCGCTTGGTTGGGAACTACGAGAAGATTCGCCTGCTGAGTTAGTTGCTATAACCGATCTGTCTATTGATTCAGTTTGGTTATTTACACACGCTGAATTCGTTGATTTAGCACAACAATATTCTCCGAAAGGTATTTACCAGCTATATATGTACTATGACGAAACCGTAAAAACCTCAAAGGCTGTCGCATTTAAGAGCCAGTTTGACAAATACTTGCTTGAGGAAAGAGTAAAAACCTTTTTTTAATAAAAATTTAACAAAGCAATACAGCCGATCGCTACGCTCTGGCTGATTTATTCGTTTGCCGCCGCGCTGCGCGCGACGGCAACGGCGGAGCTCAGCTCTCGCTGTTCAGCTCTTTATTGGCGCCGTGATCGTATAGAAGTCGCGGCGATTGTAAATAACCCGTGATTTGTTGCCTGCGCGCTGATTCGCGCGGCGCCAACAAATCGCTGCAGCTCGTGTCACGGTCTGCATGTGACGCTTCGCATCACCCGCACATAAATGAAATTCTGCAGTCCATCAGCCCGATGCACGTTACGGAATATGACTGGTTAGTTCAAAACCTTCATCGTGCAGCAGAGGCGGATTACCAAAGAAGATACAAGAATTACTGGCGGCTGAATGGCGCTGGTTTGTCACAGCATTTCTGCCAGGAGTATTTTCGGTACCTACAAGAAGCCAACGACAATGTGCTTCAACTCGGAATTTTAGTTAATCAACTGTATGAAATACCAATAAGACCCAATAAGCATTTGATTCAATTCTCGTTCTGCACAAAATTATGCCACATGCTGGATCGCCATCTTCCGATATATGATTCGAATATTCGGCGCTTTTATAATTTTAAAATGCCAAGTTACAGTCTTACCGCTCAACGAAGAATTGCACAGTTTGTAGAATTTCATCAATATCTTGCCGCCGAATACAGTCGAGTGTTGCATGAAGAATTACTAGCTGTGTCAATTCAGGCATTCCGGCAACGTTTTAACCCGCAACATTTTACAGATATAAAAGTAATTGATTCGCTTATTTGGGCTTCGTCACCGAGAGAAAACGGCAATAGAATGATTTGGTAATAATTTGCTGCTAACAAAAAAATTCAGCGGACGGGGAATAAGCGTGGTGCGATTTTAGCAAAGACAGTTGCCCCCGCCGCTGATTTCAGTCGTCGGCTGAAAATTTATAAAAAGATAATGGTGTTTCAGCCGATCACGCGGCGCTGCCCTTGCGTACAGCGCGCCTATTCTCGGCGCTAAACTTGAAAATATTTTATAACCATTTTTATAATAAGTATTATATAATTAAATAAACGAAAATCAAATAGAAGCGCCGATCATGGCGCTCGAACGTATGGCATGCCTTGCATATGACGCTTCGCGTCACAGCAAGACCCGCCAACGGTCAGCGCCGCGTGTTGGCAGGCGAATCCTCATGAATTTATCCTTTGACTTGCTTGCTTTTAATACGTACAATATACGTGCAATGGAGGTATTGTTATGCAAAAAAAATTAACAATCACAGTAGATGAAGAAGTTTATGCGGGTCTTCATAAAGTAATTGGACCAAGAAAAATAAGCAGATTTGTTCAGGAAATAGTGCGTCCTTATGTTGTTCGTCCTGATTACGAATCTGCCTATGCCGAGATAGCAAAAGACAAAAAAAGAGAAAAAGAAGCCTTGGAGTGGGCTGAAATTAATATCAAGGACATGGATCATGAAGCGATGTGAAATTTGGTGGGTAAATTTTGATCCTTCTGTTGGTGGGGAGATTAAAAAGAAACGTCCTGCCGTAATCATCAGTAATAATGCATCAAATAAATTTCTAAATAGAGTTCAGGTTGTCCCTCTTACAAGCAATACAGATCGTCTTTATCCAAGTGAGGCACGGGTCGTTTTTGACGGCAAAGAAAGCAAGGCTATGGCAGACCAACTGGCCACTCTAAGCAAATTACGGCTACTAAACTGCGCTGGCGTTCTTTCTGAAGAGGATATGCGCAAAGTTGAAGAAGCAGTTAAAATTCAACTTGGCATTCATTAAAAAATGCCAACAAATCAGTAGAGCCGATCGCAGCGCCAGGGGCGCTGCTCCGGCTCACTTCGTCGTTGGGCGGGAGGAGATGAGACATGGCACTATGGAAGATCACAGACAAGGGACCGTCTCCCGTCAAGGAGACAAAGTTCAAAGACGAGAAACTGCTTGAGGAGCATCTTGAGGACTGGATAGCCGCCAAACCGATGCTTCTCGGGGAACCTCTCCTGATTTTCGGACGCCAGGTCCAAATACCGGATACGAAGGACCGTCTTGACCTGCTGGCCGTAGACCCGCAGGGCATGATTGTAGTCATCGAACTCAAGCGCGGCCACATCAAGGACCCGGTAGACATTCAGAGTCTCCGGTACGCCAGCTATCTGGCGAAGTGGCGGTTTGAGGATTTCGAGAACGTGGCGAGGAACTACTTCGGCAAAGTCGGCGATCCGGAGTTCAACTTCAACGACAGGTTCGAGTCTTTCTGTGGGGAGTCCGGCGTGGATGTGATTCCCGATCTGAACCAAGACCAGCGCATCATCATTGTTGGCTCAGCAGTGCGCGAAAAGCTGGGCAGTGTTGCTCTGTGGCTCCGCGACCACAACATAGACATCAAACTCATTGAAGTTGCCGCTTACAGGGAGGCGGATACCGTTCTGATCGAGCCGTCAACAATTATTCCGATGCCGGTGAATCGCTTCGTTTCAGTCGGGAAGCCTGGCACAGAGGGGCAGCAGCCTTGGGGAAGCGATGGTCGTACGTGGCACCTTGAGCGGCGGTGCAGCCCGAAGACAAAGGAGATGATCCTGACGCTGGATCAGATCCTCCAGGATGAATTTGAACTCGAAGGACCGCGGTGGAATCAGAAGTACTATATCGCCTACCCAGTCAATGGCTACAATTGGCTTTGCATCAACACAAAACCCCGATTCCTGGTGCTGGACTTCATAGTGAAGGCAGGAGTGTTCAAGACCGACGCTCTGGCAAAGCAGCTAGGCGTTGAAGTGTTCGACATGGACGACTCTCTGGGGGAAAAGCTGGGGATGGCCAGTTCGGTCGTCGTGAAGAATCGGAACCCATCGTCGGATCGCGTCAGGTTCAGAATGAAGGAAGACTTCGACTTGAAGAACGCGGCGTTCAAGGATTTCCTGAAGGATGCATTCAAGGCATTCACGAAACAGGAGAGCGCCCAACAATGACCTGCACGCGACGGGCTACCCGCCCGCACGTGAGGTCAGTCGTTATGCCATTGAAGGACTGAATCATGGACATGTGGAAATTTTACGACATCACTCACCGC
>ERZ795051.4473-NODE-4473-length-13065-cov-4.184397_pt1 | contig 13065 bp, 12 predicted proteins | sample MGYA00375135_ERZ795051 | MGnify/ENA primary metagenome ERZ795051 (study PRJEB30180, sample SAMN05720222) | activated sludge metagenome | isolation source: Anaerobic digester | place: Japan | collected 2015-05-26 ... | reverse complement strand
GAACGAAAACAGCCAGTGCGGTTCACCCGAAGCAGGGCTTACCATAAGGAAGATAACGCCCATGTGGAACAGAAGAACTGGACCCAAGTCAGACAATGGGTCGGCTACGACCGATTAGACAACCCCATGGTCGTTCCACTCCTCAACGACCTCTACCGCAACGAATGGAGACTCTTCCACAACTTCTTCCTGCCCTCCGTAAAGCTCATCGATAAAGAACGCATCGGCTCCAAAACCCTCAAACGCTACGATCCACCCAAGACCCCTTACCAAAGAACCATGGAGTCCGACTACATCCCCAACGCAGTCAAAAAGGACCTCTCCAAACAACTTGAAAAACTCAACCCCTTCCTGCTAAGAAAAAACATGGAAACTAAACTCAAAAAGATATTCTCCCTCTGAGTAACATCTACTACGAGGCAACGATCCCTCAATCAGCCTACCCTTCGGTAACATTTATTTATGAGGCAACGGGAATTTATCGCGGGCAAGACTCATAATGGAGTGAAAAACTTCTCCGCTATTTCGTGTTCCCATAGCCGCTTCCGAAAGCGCTACCGATGCACTCAAGTGGACATCTATGCATCCTAATCCCTTTCCCATCAGTCGATTGTCTTCGAATCGTAAAACCTCTTCATGCTCCGCCTGGGCCGCCATAGGCAGTGCTTGAAGAAGCTACAGGATTTCAGGCCTATTCCTGAGGTTCCCGCAGGCAAGTTCGCCGACGATAAAGGCATGACATATGGCCTCTCCGGCATCCAATAACTCTTCGAGGCCAGAAACACCCTCATCGCAGGAGAGACACCAATACCGAGGTATCATCGAGGATCATTCTATCTTTGCCTTCTGTCCTCCGCGAGGTCTCATCCCCAAATCTTTCTCGGTTCCCCCTAATTTAGCAAACCTTTTGCCGCTTTCCCTCGCGATCAAAACTTCCAGGCCAAGCCTCACCAAAGACGTTTTCTCTTTTATACCTGTCAACTTTGATTGGCTCGCAAAAAGTCGCGAATTACCACTTTCGTCATTCCGGCGAACGCTGGAATCCGGTATATTCAATATGTTCTGGATGCCGGATCGAGTCCGGCATGACGTTTTTGGACTTTTTACGATCGCGTCAACTTTTATGCCTTGTTGATCAGTTCGTCATCAATATTCAATGTTGTTCTCATAGTTTTTATCATTTATATGCAGTGTCGTATGTGTAAAAGTGGGTTAACAATACATGAGTGTCAAGGAGTTTCAGCATCGATTTTTCAGATAACAAGCGGCTGAACGGCGGATTGTCAAGCGCGGCTTTCCTGGTCGGTGAGGCGGAGGATCCTTTCGGCCTCTTCGAGTTCGTCCTGCGTGTTGATCCCCATCACCTCCCGAGAGTCCGCGGCGACAAAAGAGCAGGCCTTTTTCCCTTTTCGCAGGGTAACGGCAACGATGTCCGTCAGATAGAACTCTCCCTGGGCATTGTCGTTGTCGATTTCTCCCACGGCCTCGAAAAGAAAGGGTGCCTCCGCGCAGTAGATGCCGGTGTTTATCTCCCGTATCTCCTTTTCTTCTTCTGTCGCATCCCGCGCCTCCACGATCTTGACTATCCCGCCTCCACCGTCCTTCACGACCCTCCCGTAACCCGCTGGGTCCTCGAGGACCGTCGTCATGACCGTTACAGCGGCCTTCTCCGCACGGTGAAAGGCGATGAGGTCCCTGACCGTCCGCGACCGCAGGAGCGGCACGTCTCCGCAGAGGATCAGGATAGTTCCCTCAAAGCCACGGAAGTGGTCTCGGGCCTGCAGGACGGCGTGGCCGGTTCCCAGTTGCTCTTTTTGCATGACGAATACCAGCCCTTCGTCCTTCATCACCTCTTCGATCAACTCTGCCTGGTGGCCGACGATGACGACGACCTCACGTGAGTCGACTTCCCGGGCCACTGCAACGGGAAAGCTGAGCATGGGTTTTCCATCGATCGGATGAAGGACTTTCGCCAGATCAGATTTCATCCTCGTTCCCTTGCCGGCGGCAAGGATGATAGTAGCAAGTTTAGGCGATAGATTCTGAGCCATCTTTTTTATCGGGCAGCACGATCAGGACCTCCTTGACCGACTTTGCGTCCGCGTCCTCTACGACGAAAAGAACGTCCCCTTCTCTGACGCTTTCTCTCCGCCGGGGTATGTGCCCCAGCCGGTCCAGGATAAAGCCTCCCAGAGTTTCATAATCTCCTTCGGGAATCTCGAGGCGGGTGATTTCGCGCACGCAGTCGAGGCTCGTCTGGGCCTTGAAAAGGTATCGGCCCGGGCCGACCTTCAGGTATGGCCTTTCGCCTTTATCGTACTCATCCTCGATTTCCCCGACCACTTCCTCCAGAAGGTCTTCGGTGGTGATGATGCCCACGGCCCCTCCGTATTCATCCACTACGACGGCCATGACCTCCCCGCGCCGCTGCATCTCCAGGAACAACTCATAGGCCGACTTCGTTTCGGGGACAAAGAACACGGCCGACCGCACGTAGTCCGCTACCGGCTTTTGCTCCCCTTCCGGCAAGGCCCTTAGAAGGTCGAAGCTGTGAAGAATCCCGGTTATGTCAAAAATGCTTTCCCGGTAGACGGGTATCCGGGAGAAGCCCTTTTCGCGAATGAGGGTGACGGCATCACCGACCTGGGCGGTTTCCTTCAGAGCCGCCACGTTCGACAGGGGCACCATGATCTGTCCCACCGTGGCATCCGAGAAATCGAAGACCCTCCTGACCATCTCTTTTTCCTGGGGTTCGATGTCACCTTTCCCCGCTTGTTCTCTGAGAAGATGCTTGAGGCCCTCTTTCGTGATGTAAGGAGCGTAGGCGGCCCTTCCCCCCGTCAACAAGCCGATCCCTGCCCGGGAGATCCAGGCCACGGCGAGCACCAGTGGGTAAAGGACCCAGGACGCAAGCAGGATGAAGTAGGCGACCTTTGCTGCTGATGATTCCGGCCTCTGCTGAAATATGCTCTTGGGAATGAGCTCCGCCGCCAGCAGGATAACGGGGATCATAACCGCCACGGCAACGACCCCTCCTTCTGTACTGCCGAAGAGGGAAACAAACACCGAGGTCGCCAGGGCGGTGTTCACGATTATGCAGAAATCCGTTCCCGCTACGGTAGTGGCCAGGAACCATTCAGGTTTTTCAAGGAGGCGTAGGACAACGGCGGCGGACCCGGAGCCGGCAGCCGCCCTCTGCTTGACCTTGTTGATGTCGGAAGCGACGAGAGCGATCTCCCCACCCGAAAAAAGACCTTCGAGACACAGGAAGAAAATCACCATGAGGATAGACAGAAGGTGGTCGGTCATTTTGCGACCTCTTCGCGGGAAACACGGACTCTCCAGATACTGGCCCCGCGCACTCGCTCCACCCGGAACACCATGCCGTCATAACGGACCTCTTCGCCTCGGGAAGGAAGTCTTCCGAAGAGATGAAGCACAAAACCTCCCACCGTGTCGAAATCCTCCAAGGGGATGTTCATGCCCGTAAGGGCGTTGAATTCTTCGATCGGCATCCTTCCCGAGGCAATCATGGTTTGACCGTCTAAGACGCGATAGTACCTTTCTTTGATGTCACGCTCGTCGTAGATGTCGCCGAAGAGACTCTCCAAGATGTCCTCCATGGTAACCAGCCCCGCAACGCCGCCGTATTCATCCACCACGATCGCCATATGGATTTTTCTCACCTGAAAGTCCTTCAGGAGGCTGTCCGCTTCCTTCTCCATCGGGACAAAATAGGGCTTTCTCAGCAACGCCCTGACGTCCGTTTCCCGCCGTCCCGATGCCATCGCCAGAAGAAGGTCCTTCGCATACAGGATCCCAAGGATGTCGTCCCTGTCCATGCCGTACACAGGCACCCGTGAGTAGCCGTTCTTGAGTATTTCCTTTTTCATCTCATCGAGGGTCAACGAAACGGGCAGGCAGAACATATCGATCCTCGGCGTCATTATCTCCTCTACAGTCGTGTCCGCCAGCTCGAAGACCCGGTGAATCAAGTCGCGATGGGGCTTCTGCAGCACTCCTTCTTCGTGACCTGCGTCAACCAAGACCCGCAACTCCCCTTCCGTCAGCTCATCCTTTCCCGACGGCTCACCCAGCCTGAAGGGACCCGTCAGCCAGCCCGATATCTTATCCAGCACCCAGCTGACGGGGGACAACAAGCGGAAAAACAATACCAACAAAGGCGAAACGGCCTGCGAGATCGCGATCGGGTTTATCTTGGCAACAGTCTTCGGAACTGCCTCGCAGAAGACAAGGAGCAGGGGAGTCAGGACGGCGATGGCGGTCCATTTCCCTTGATCTCCGAAGAGTTTTATAAAAATCACTGCTGTCAGCGAAGAAATCATTACGTTGACAGATTCGTTGCACGCGATGATCGTTATCAACAGACGCCGGGGATAACGAAGGAGTTCTTGGATTGTGGAGAGGCGCGGTGACTCCTCTTCCCTCACCTTGTGCAGATGAAGAGGCGTCAGAGAGAAAAGTGAGGCCTCCGCAGAAGCAAAAAAACCGGAGGCTAAAAAGAGAAAGAAGAGTACGACAAGTTTGAATGTCAGATAAGGGTCCAAGGGGATCCTGCTCTATCGGTCGCTTGAAGATGTGGTCATGGACGATTACCCGCTCGGGAGATTGGTACCCTCATTCGCTTGAAATGTCAAGTATTCAGCTTTGATTTATTGACTCCCTACCCCGTTTTGGATATAGTCGCAAGCTCACAAGCACTGGGCATCCCCTGCCGGTTGTGTGTCTGATGCCCAAACCTCAACCGAAGGCCGAGGCCCACGAGGAGGAAGAATGACACGCGTTCTTTTGGTCGGAAACGGCGCCAGGGAGCACGCAATCGCCGAGGCGGTCGTCCGGTCGAAACATCAGCCGAGACTATTTTCCTACATGAGGCACAACAACCCCGGGATCGCGGGCCTGTCCGAGCGGGTTATGCTGGGCAGCTATGACGACCTTGAGTCTCTCTGCAGGTTCGCCAGGGAGAACCGCATAGACTTCGCCGTCATCGGGCCGGAGGACCCTTTGAACAATGGTGCTGTCGATGCCTTGAAGGCCGCCGGGATACCGGCCGTGGGTCCGACGAAGAAGCTGGCGCAGCTCGAGACGTCGAAGTCTTTCACCCGAAATCTGCTTGCCCGGTACGGCATCCCGGGGAATCCGAGGTTCCGCGTCTTCACCTCCCTCGACGGGGTCGAAGAGTTCCTGAAGAGCCTGGACGGCGCCGTCGTGAAACCCGACGGCCTCACGGGCGGCAAGGGAGTCTTGGTTCAGGGCGACCATTTCCAGACGGTCGAGGAGGCATTGAAATGCTGCGGGGAGATACTCGCGGAGCACCCCGCTGTGATCATCGATGAGAAGCTGGAAGGAGAGGAGTTCTCGCTTCAGTGCCTCTCCGATGGAAAGACGGTTGTGGCGACGCCTCCCGTCCAGGACCACAAGAGGCGTTTTATCGATGACAAAGGGCCCAACACGGGCGGGATGGGGTCTTACTCTTGCGAGGACCATTCCCTTCCCTTCTTGACGCGGAAAGACGTCGAGGACGGCCTCGCCATCACGCAAAAAGTAGCCGAGGCGATATACAAGGAGACGGGTGAATACTACAGGGGAGTGATGTACGCCGGGTTCATGGTCACGAAAGACGGACTGAAACTCCTCGAGTACAACGCCCGGTTCGGCGACCCCGAGGCGATGAACATCCTGCCCATCCTCAAGACCGATTTCGTTGACCTTTGCCGGGCGGTCATCGACGGCACGCTGGGCGAATCGGCCGTCGAATTCGAGAAAAAGGCGACGGTGTGCAAGTACATCGTCCCCCGGGGTTACGGTCTCCCCAAGGACCATCCCGACGCAGATTCGACCTCGGCCAGGATTGAGGTGGGAGATGTGGGGCCGGCGAGGCTTTATTACGCCTCCGTGGACCAGCGCGAGGACGGTCTTTACATGACGACGTCGCGGGCCATCGCCGTGGTGGGGATCGCCGACTCGCTCGACGAGGCGGAGACTATCGCCGAGAACGCGGCCACGGCAATCAAAGGCCCCGTATCCCACAGGCCGGATATAGGCACGGGGCCCCTGATCGAAAAGAGAATACGGCACATGAAAAAGTTAAGAGGTGAATGAGGGGGAGGAAACAGATGAGACTCAATGAAATCAAGCGGGCCTTGATCAGCGTGACCGACAAGGCGGGCATCGTGGAATTCACCGCCGGGCTGCGGGCCTTCGGTGTCGAAATCCTCTCCACAGGCGGGACGGCGGCCCTGCTGAAAAAGAACGGCGTCGAGGTGCGGGAGGTCTCCGAATACACGGGCTTCCCGGAGATGATGGACGGGAGGCTCAAGACCCTCCACCCGAAGATCCACGGCGGCATCCTCGCCCAGAGGGACAAAGAGGAACACGTGACGGCGGCCAGTTCTCAGGGGATAGAGATGATCGACATAGTGGTCGTCAACCTCTATGCCTTCGAGGACACCGTGGCGAGGCCGGGGTGCACCCTGGAGGAGGCGGTCGAGAACATTGACATCGGCGGACCGGCCATGCTCCGGGCGGCGGCGAAGAACTACCCCTTTGTCACCGTGGTCACGGACCCGCAGGACTACCGCCTCATCCTCGAGGAGATGAAGGCGACGGGAGGAAAGGTCTCGGAAGAAACCAATTTCTCTTTGGCCGTCAAGGCATTCCACCTCACGGCCCGTTACGACGCCGCCATCTCCAACTACCTCGGCAGGATTCGGCCGGACGGGGCTCGGGAGGACTTCCCCGACACCTTGACTTTCCAGTTCGTCAAGGCCCTGGACCTGAGGTACGGGGAAAACCCCCACCAGAAGGCGTCTTTCTACAAAGAAAAGGACGCGACCCCATCGACCATCGCCAACGCCCGCCAGCTCCAGGGCAAAGAATTGTCTTACAACAACATAATGGACAGCGACGCCGCCTGGCAGATGGTCTGCGACTTCGACAAACCGGCGGCGGTCATCGTCAAACACGCCAACCCCTGCGGCGCGGCGACCTCGACGGAAGACATCCTCTCGGCCTACAAAAAGGCCCTTCAGACAGACCCCCTCTCCGCCTTCGGCGGCATCGTCGCCTTCAACAAGCCGGTGGACAGACAAACGGCGGAGGAGCTCGCCAAGACCTTCCTGGAAGTCATCATCGCCCCCGGTTATGACCGGGAGGCCCTCGAGGTCCTGGGGACCAAGAAGAACCTCCGCCTCCTGGAGGTCGCTCCCTGCACGGAGGGGGGCTTCCCGGGGTACGACTTCAGACGAGTGGTGGGGGGGCTTCTCGTTCAGGAGCGCGACGTAAACGACGGGAATGTCAGAAACGGTAAGGTGGTTACCGAGCGCACCCCCACTGACGATGAATTCGAGGCCTTGAATTTTGCCTGGCGTGTCGTGAAGTACGTCAAGTCGAATGCCATCGTGATCGCCACCAAGGACCAACTCATCGGTGTGGGGGCGGGCCAGATGAGCCGCATCGATTCCCTGAAGATAGCCCTCATGAAGGCCAACTTCCCCACGAAAGGCGCCGTCCTTGCCTCCGATGCATTCTTCCCCTTCCGCGACGTCGTGGACACGGCGGCGGCCGCCGGCATAACGGCCATGGTCCAGCCTGGTGGTTCCATCCGGGACGAAGAATCCATACAGGCGGCGAACGAGCACGGCATGGCAATGGTGTTCACGGGGAGGAGGCACTTCAAACACTGATGCACGTCATAAGAATCTCCGTCTCAAAATGGGGTAAGGCATGAAACAAAAAAGGGGTGTCCTGGTGAGCATCGCCATGGGGAGTGATTCCGACCTGCCGGTCCTCAGTGAAGCCATAACCATCCTCAAGGAATTCGACGTTACTTACGAGGCCGTGCTTACGTCGGCCCACCGCTCGCCCGAGAGGACGGCGGCCTACGCCGAGGGCGCGGCGGAAAGGGGAGTAAAAGTCATCATCGCCGGGGCAGGGGCCGCGGCGCATCTTGCCGGCGTAATCGCTTCCCGGACCACCATACCCGTCATCGGCGTGCCGATCGACTCGACGCCGCTGGCGGGACTCGACGCCCTGCTCTCGACCGTCCAGATGCCGGGGGGCGTACCGGTGGCCTCGATGGCGGTGGGGAAGGCGGGGGCAAAGAACGCGGCCCTTATGGCAGTCAGGATCCTCGCCCTCGGCGACGACGCCCTGCGGGAAAAATTGGCGGCCTACGCCGCAAAGATGGCCCGGGACGTCGAAAAAAAACAGGAAAAGGTCGATTGCCTATCCTGATCAGGACAGACCCGACAAACCTCGATAAAAAGGCCCTCCTGGAGGCCGTCGCCGTCCTGAAGGGCGGCGGTGTGGTCGCCTACCCGACGGAAACCTTCTACGGGTTGGGCGCCGACGCGAGCGACGAAAAGGCGGTGGAACGGGTTTACGCCCTCAAAGGCAGGGAGTTCAACAAACCCCTGCCGATCATCATCGGAGACCGGGAAATCGTCAGCAGGCTGGTCGAAGAGATTCCGGAGACGGCCCGAAAACTGATGGACGCCTTCTGGCCGGGGGGTCTCACGATCGTCTTCAAGGCCTCGCCGTTCATCGTTCCGAGACTGACAGGGGGCACCGGCAAGATCGGCATCCGCCTCTCCAGCAACCCCATCGCATCAAAGCTTTCGGCGCTCCTTTCCCGGCCCCTCACGGCGACGAGCGCGAACCTCTCCGGGGAAAAGGAAAGTGTCTCAGCTCGGGAGGTTTTAGAGATTCTCGGGGATCGGGTGGATGCAGTGATCGACGGCGGTTCTACGCCCGGGGGCAAGGGGTCTACCATCGTCGACGCCACCACCGACCCGCCCACCGTTCTCCGGGCCGGCGTTATCCCCCCTTCCCTCATCCGATACAGACTTGAGAAAAACGCCTGACGTTCTCCTCCTCGCCCAGGGCGATCAGTTTGTCGCCTTTCTCGATCACGTAATGGGCCATGGGATTGAAGATCATCCTGCCCGATTCCTTCTTAACGGCCACGATGATGAGGCCGAAGCTATGGCGGATGTCCGATTCCTCCAGGGTCTTCCCGATCACCGGCGAACCTTCGCATATCTCCAGTTCCTCCATCTGCAGCTCGAGGCTCTGCCTTCTCGTCGTGATTTCGATGAAGTCCAGCATCGCCGGCCTGAGAATCGCCATCGCCATCCTGATGCCGCCCAGCATATAGGGTGACATGACGCGGTCGGCCCCGGCACGAACAAGCCGGTGTTCCGACTCTTCCTCTTCGGCACGGGAAAGAATGAATATCTCCGGGTTGAGCTCCTTGGCCGTCAGGATTACATAGAGGTTCTCCGCGTCGGTCGGAAGCACACAGACTATTGCCCGCGCCCGCTTTATGCCGGCCTCTAAAAGCACCTTGTCACTCGTCGCATCCCCCTTACAGCAAATAAAGCCTTCCTCTTGAATCTTCTCGACCGTTTCCGGGTTGTTTTCAATGACGACGAAGTCCCGTTTCGCAGCCGCCAGCTCTCTCGCGATGAGATGGCCGATCCGACCGCACCCGCAGATGATAATGTGATTGCTCATCCGGCTGATCACCTTCCCGAATTTATCCCTCCCTAAAATCGACCTGAGACGCACATCGACCACGGTCTCAGCCATGAGAACAACGGTATAGAACATGATGCCGACGCCGAAGATCACGAACACGACCGTGAATATCTTGCCCGCCTCGGACCGGGGGAAAAAATCCCCGTAGCCGACGGTCGAAAGCGTCACGATAGTCGCATACAGGGCGTCGAGCAGATCCCAACCTTCGACGGCGTTATAACTGACCGTTCCGATAAATATCATTATTACAAGGCCGAGGATGGCGATCCTCAATTTATCTGTCGGGCGCACGCCGGCCTCCGTTCATTTTTTCTTCGACGCCTCGACAGACACAACCTCCACGATGTACTCGACGGCGGTTTTTGGCGGGTCTACAAACACGGTGATAAAGGGGGTCCGACCCCCGGGGGCGATGTTCATGTTGGGAGCGTCGCTGCCCGCCTCAAGCGACAGTTTATCCAAGATTTCTTTCACGGTCAGTTTCGTGAGGTCCTCGTCGGTCGGGGTATTGCCGCAATAAGAGTGGGCCTCGGCGACGACCCTCCCCTCCGCATCCAGGAGCGTCCCCTTTACGCGCAGTTTCGACACGGGATAGGCGTTCCTGTTTACCGCCGTGCCGCCGATGACCATCATATCCCCGGCCAACCAGTTCTTGACGTACCTGTCCCGTACGTCGACCAAATCTATTCCTGGGCCGGCCGGGTGTCCCGGCGACCCAATCCCAAAGTAACGGGCGATGTAAGAACCACCGGGCAAGGCCGCTGTCAGCACCTCCGGCATCAACCAAACGACCACTCCCAGGACGAGCAACAGCAAAAAGACGGCGACGGCGGTTTTCTTCAGTATGCCTTTGCCACTCGCCGTCGGCCCCGCCTCATTTTCCGATTCCGACATCACGTCTCCACCGGGGACACCCTCGGTCACTTGACCGACGTCGCGGTCGGCGACTTCATCTTCCACTGGCTCTGCTGGAGGCGGTGCGGAGGGGTTCTCCTGGAAGAAGACATTCTCGCACCGGCTGCACCGGACCCAAACCCCTTCCCCCTGGACAAGCGCCTCATTGAACCAAAAACGCGTCCCGCAGTTCGTGCACCGGATTATCATCTTTTTATCATTCATCGACAACGTACACCTCCGGATGGAAGCGTGATTTTTCGTCGAAGTCGAGCCCATAACCCACGACGAACCCATCCTCCATCGTAAAACCCACGTAGTCGGCCTCGAACTCGACTTCCCTACGGCCCCGCTTGTCGATAAAGGCACAGACCTTCAACGACCTCGGGTTCCGCTCCTTGAGCTTCTCCACCAAGAAACGCATGGTGATGCCAGTATCGACGATGTCTTCGATTATCAAGACGTCTTTCCCCGTTATGTCCGTTTCGATGTCTTTTTTTATGACAACGTTGCCCGAGCTCGTCGACCCGGAACCGTAACTTGCTACCCTCACAAAGTCGATGACACAGGGGACCTTGAGGCCCCGGACAAGGTCTGCCATGAAGATAAAGGCCCCTTTGAGTACTCCTATCAGGACCGGCTCCCTGCCGCGGTAATCCCGGGAGATCTCTTCGGCGACCTCCGCAACCCGGCGGCTGATTACATCCCTGGGATAGAGCACTTTCTTGTTCTCGACTTCCATCTCCCGCCCTCCCAAAAAACCTATCTGAAAAGCCCTGAAACGCACACAAACTAGGCATACGGAACAGTCAGTGATTAGCAAAAAAAGTCAGAAAATTCAGCATGAAAATGCTATGCCGGCTGCGTGCCCTTATCCATGTTCGCCGGTCTCGGTCTTCATTTCCTCTTCAACGGGGAATGAGCCGCCTTCCCTGCGGTATAGACGGATAAAGTCATCTATCAGAGACCGGATGATGTCTTCCGCTTCTTTCACCTCCTCACCGCCCGCAAACTCGGAGGAAAGACTCAAGAATATCATGTCGAACACGGATTTATCCACACCGAGGCGCTCATAGTCGATGGGGCGGATCATATACTGGGAGCCGTCGAAATAGTATTTACCGAAGCGGTTGACCGAGGACGAACGGAAGGGCCAGGTTGTCTTGAGGGAGAAAAAACGTCCGGCTGCATCCCTGAGGGCCGGGCGCTCGAAACAGCCCGGAGGAGGCATCTCACCTATGCCGTCGCTGACGAGGCGGAAATACTCTTTCACGAGGTCGATGTCGGTGACGCAGAGGCCGTAGAGGTACCAACTGTCCAGGATTTTGATGAGGGACCGTTTTTCGACCTCCGATATGTAGTGGTAGCTCGGGCAGAAATGGCCGTCGCAGAGCTCCCGTCCGTAGAATGACACCCCGCGCAGGTCCCTGCCCCCGTTCTGGAGAGGATGGAGCAGGCAGCCGACGCGCCTTTCGTCTTCGTCAAGAAAACCGAGGTATTCGCAACAGTAAATCACGTCGTAGCGTTTCGTCCCGTCCTCGATGCTCTTTATCCTTTCCGAAAAGGCGGGCAGGTCTTCCTCACTCTCGACCTTTTCCCGAAAAAGCCGCGTCCGCCTCCTCAACCTTTCCGTCAGTGCCTCTTCCGAGCTGTCGGCATAATTATAAAGACCGCAGCAGGCCCCGCAGGACTTTCCAGCGTCCGGTTGACAGAGATGTACAAAACCGCATCCCTCCATGAGAGGGAACATAACAGAACTTTTTCCGGGGGACAACAGAAAGAGGCCGGATGGTTCAAACTCCTTATTGAAAATCCCCGGAAACATGGCTATAGAACTTCTAAGTTCCGAATCCTTTGGGCCGAGAAGCTCGACCCTAAAAACTCAGGGTTTCTCCGTGGCCTTCGAAATAGAGCGCAGATTTCTCGTGAAGAATGACGACTGGAAACGGCGGGCCTCCGTCGGTACGACGTACCGGCAGGGCTATATCTTTACGGGAAAAAACGGCACCCTGAGGGTGAGGGTCGCCGGTGACAGGGGATCCCTTACCCTCAAGGGCCTTCTCGAAGGCATCACCCGGCACGAGTACGAATATGAAATTCCCCTCGCAGAGGCCGAAGAGATCATGTCGGTCTTCTGTGAGCGAACCCCGGTCGAAAAGGTCCGTTATACCGTGCAAGAAGCGGGGACGAGGTGGGAGGTAGACGTCTTTTCGGGGGTGAATCACGGCCTGGTCATCGCGGAAGTAGAGCTCTCGGAAGAAGGCGAGTCCATCGAACTCCCCGGATGGGCGGGCGAAGAGGTCACCGGCGACGCCCGGTATCTCAACGTCAACCTATACCTCCACCCCGTTGGAGAATGGCCTGCCGGCGACCGACCGCTTCCGCCAGAAAGGCGGTGAACCCTTCCGTCACTCTAGGCGCTTCCACTCGAACCACCCCGTGAGCTGGAGGAGTCTCGCCCATTCGTTGATCATCGCCCGGTCCCCTTCATGGTTGTTGCCTAATCCCTGCTCGGTCACCCGGACGAGAGACTGGCCGTCGTACAGGAAAACCGTCTTGTGGTAGGGGGCAACAAAATCCAGCCTGAAGTGGTCCTCCAGGACCTTGAAG
>ERZ795051.4464-NODE-4464-length-13092-cov-5.536857_pt1 | contig 13092 bp, 12 predicted proteins | sample MGYA00375135_ERZ795051 | MGnify/ENA primary metagenome ERZ795051 (study PRJEB30180, sample SAMN05720222) | activated sludge metagenome | isolation source: Anaerobic digester | place: Japan | collected 2015-05-26 ... | reverse complement strand
TCTACACAACACTGGACACTCTTTCCCTACACGACGCTCTTCCGATCTGGCCACGTTCCGGCGGTTCATGGGCCTGCTGGCCGTCCGGTGCGGCCAAATGCTCAACAAGACCGACCTCGCCGCGCCGCTGGGCGTCAGCGTGCCGACCATCGGCCATTGGTTGAGCGTCCTCGAAATCACCGGCCAGATTCTGCTGATTCCCCCTTTCCACGAGAACTTCGGCAAGCGTCTCGTGAAAACGCCCAAACTGTATTTCGCCGATTCCGGCCTCGCGTGCCACCTGACCGGCGTGAGGGACGAAGCCGCCCTGCGGGATTCGCCTTTTCTGGAAGCGCTGTTCGAAGGCATGGTGGCCTCCGAAATCGTCAAGCACCGGATCAACCGGGGACGGGACCGGGCCCTGTACTATTTCCGCGACCGGCAGGGGTTGGAAGTGGATTTCGTGGTAGACGACGGAAATCGGCACCTGACCTTGATCGAGGCCAAAGCAACCCGCACGCCCATGCCCGGCGATGCCGTCGCCTTGGATCGGCTGGCCGCCGGGATTAAGAACTACCGCTGCAAGAAGCTGCTGGTCGCCGGAGCCGTGCCGTCCGGCGTTCCGGCCGGCGTGCGGCCCGGCGTCGCCTTGACGGATCCGGAACGCTTGCATTCTCACCTGGCGTAATCCATGTTGCCCATCCACGCCATCCGCAACGATCTGGCCGCCGCGCTGAAGCGCTCGCGCCGGATCATCCTGACCGCGCCGACCGGTTCGGGCAAATCCACGCAGGTGCCGCAGATGCTGCTGGACCTGGGCGCGCTGGGCACCGACAAGGCCGTCGTGCTCCAGCCCCGCCGCCTCGCCACGCGCCTGCTGGCCAAGCGCGTCGCGGAGGAACGCGGCATCCCGCTCGGCGGCGAAGTCGGCTACCAGATCCGCTTCGAATCCGTCTGCGGGCCCGCCACCCGCATCCAGTTCGAGACCGAAGGCATCCTCCTGCGCCAGATGCTCGCGCAGCCCGGTCTGCCCGGCATCTCCGCCATCCTGTTCGACGAATTCCACGAGCGCCACGTCTACGGCGACGTCACCCTCGCGCAAGCCCTCCAGCTCCAGAAAACGACGCGGCCGGATCTGCTGCTGATCGTGATGTCGGCCACGCTCGACGTCCGCCTGCTGCAGCCCTACCTCGAGCCGTGCGAAATCGTCCGGTCCGAAGGCCGCACCTTCCCCGTCGCCATCGAGCACCTCGCCAAACCGCTGCATCCCGACCGCGACACGCCGTGGGAAGCCGCCGCGGCCGCCTACGAGCGCGCGGTCCGCGAAGACCGCGACCCCGGCGACGCCCTCATCTTCATGCCCGGCGCCTACGAAATCCAGCGCACGCTCGACGCCCTGCGGCAGTCGCCCGCCGCCAAGGGCGCGCTGCTCCTGCCGCTGCACGGCGAATTGGCGCCCAACGACCAGGACGCCGCCGTCGCCCGCTACGACCGCCGGAAAATCGTCGTGGCCACCAACGTCGCGGAAACGTCGCTGACCATCGACGGCATCCGGCTCGTGATCGATTCCGGCCTCGCGCGCGTCGCGCGCTTCGATCCCTGGCGCGGCATCAACACGTTGCTGGTAGAGAACATTTCCCGCGCGTCCGCCGATCAGCGCGCCGGCCGCGCCGGCCGCACCGCGCCCGGCCGCGCCATCCGCCTCTGGACGGAAAACGAACACGCCGGCCGCGCCGGCCACGACCTGCCCGAAATCAAGCGCATCGATCCGGCGGAAATCCTCCTGACGCTCAAGGCGCTCGGCGTGCGCGACGTGGAAACTTATCCCTGGCTGGAACCGCCCGAACCCCGGGCCCTCGAACGCGCGCTGACGCTCCTGCGCGACCTCGGCGCGCTCGATTCCGAAGGCGCGCCCACGCCGCTGGGCCTGCGCATGCTGTCGTTCCCCGTCCATCCGCGCTACGCCCGCATGCTGCTGGCCGCCGGCGAACGCGGCGCCGTCAAGCCCGTGGCGCTCATCGCCGCCATCGCCCAGGGCCGGCCGCTGCTCGTGCGCAACGCCGGCAAGGGCGCCGCGGACCAGCGCCGCGACCTGCTCGGCGCGGACGGCTCGGATCTGCTCGTTTTAATGCGCGCGTGGAACTACGCCCGCCAGAACCGCTTCGACCTCGACCGCTGCCGCCGCCTCGGCATCCATGCCGGCGCGGCCCGCCAGGTCGGCCCGCTCTGGGAACGCTTCCTCCGCATCGCCGAATCGCAACGGGTGCCCATCGAGTCCGCCCCGCCCGAGGACGCCGACATCGCCAAATGCGTCCTCGCCGGCTTCTCCGACCAGGTTGCCCGGCGCCTCGACCGCGGCACGCTGCGCTGCGATCTCGTCCACAAGCGGCGCGGCGAACTCGCCCGCGAATCCGTCGCCGACGAAGCCCCGCTGCTCGTCGCCAACGAAATCCACGAAATCGGCCGCGGCGACGGCGAAGTCAACGTCCTGCTGACCCAGGCCACCGCCATCCGCGAGGAATGGCTGCGCGAGCTGTTTCCCGAGGATTTTTCCGAACGCGTCGCCGTCGAGTGGGACTCCGCCGCCAAGCGCGCGGTCGCCCGCCGCGAAATCGTCTTCCGCGACCTGGCCCTCGAAACCCGCCCGCTCGATCCGCCGCCGGCCGAGGAGGCCGCGCGGCTGCTGGCCAAGGCCGTGTTGTCCGGGGAGTGCGTCCTGAAGGAATGGGATCGCGCCGTGGACCAATGGATCGCGCGCGTGAACCTGCTGGCGAAGGCCTGTCCCGACTGGGAACTGCCGGCCTGCGGCGAAGCCGAGCGCGAACTGCTGATCCAGCAGATCTGCCACGGCGCGGTTTCCTACAAGGAAATCAAGGACCGCCCGGTGCTCCACGCGGTGAAATCGCTGCTCTCTCCCGCCCAGATCGCGCTGGTCGAAAAGCATGCGCCCGAGCGCGTGTCGCTCGCCAACGGCCGCAGCGTCAAGGTGCAATACGACGGCGCGGCGGAACCGTTCGTTTCCGCGCGCATCCAGGAGCTGTTCGGCGTCGAAACGCTGCCGGCGCTCGCGGCGGGCCGCGTGCCACTGGTGATCCATATCCTGGCCCCCAGCCAGCGCCCCGTGCAGATCACCAAGGACCTCCCCGGCTTCTGGCGCGACCACTATCCGCGCATCAAGCAGGAGCTGCGCCGGAAATATCCCAAGCACGAGTGGCGCTAGCCCTCGGCGCGCTTCTGCAGATACAGATCGAGGATCGGTTCCGCCTGGGCCCAGCCGCGCTTGAGCTTGTTCAGGTCGAGCAGCAGTTCGGCGATTTCGCGCATCGTTTCCTGCCGCGCCGGACCGTCCTGTTCCTTCATCCGGCGGCTGAGTTCCTCGCGCCGGGCGGCGAGATGCCGCTGCCAGATCCGCAGGATCAGGTCTTGCGCGGCCTTGGCCACGCCCCGGTCCGCTTCCGTGCTGACGGCTTTCTGCGGGGCGTTGACGATCTGCGCGGCCAGCGCTTTGCAGTCGTCGCTTTCGTCGTCCAGCGCCCCCATCAGGTCGCCTTCCTCTTCGGCCAGCGCGTGGATGATCGCCCGGCAGTCCGGATCGGCGATCAGCGGATACGGCAGCCAGCGGCGCACGAGGCCGGCCAGTTCCGGATCGCCCGCGCCGAGCAGCGTCGCCAGTTCCGTTTCCTCGACCGGCCGCGCGACGGTTTTCGGCAGGGACGTTTCCGCTTCCGGCGGCGGCGGGCGGAATTTCTGGCGCACCGCCGCCTTCAGGTCGCGCCGCAAGGCGTCGTAGCCCACGCCGAGGCCGGCGGCGGCTTCGCGCAGCATCTGTTCGGTCTGCACCGCGCCCTGCGCGTGGCCGGCCAGTTCGGTCGCCGCGCGCGTCGCCCGCAGCAGGCCTTCCTGCGTGCGGAAATCTTCCTGTTCGCGCAGCATCCCCAGCAAAAAGCCCATCGGCGTCTGCGCGTTCTTCAGGACCGCGGCGAAAGCCTCCGGGCCTTTCTTCAGGATCAGCGAATCGGGATCTTCGCCGGCCGGCAGCGCGGCCAGCTCCACCGCCAGGCCTTCCGCGATCAGCAGCTCGGCGCTGCGCAGGGCGGCCTTCCGGCCGGCCGCGTCGGCGTCGAGCACCACCACGACCTTGTCCGCATAGCGCTTGAGCAGCGCCGCGTGTTCGCCCGTGAACGCCGTGCCCTGCGAGGCCACCGCGTTCTTGAAGCCGCCCAGGTGGCAGCGGATGCAATCGATCTGGCCTTCCACCAGCAGCGCCGTATGCGCATCGAGGATTTCCCGCTTGGCCTTGTCCAGCGCGAACAGGATGCGGCTCTTGCGGAACGCCGGCGTCTCCGGCGTGTTGACGTACTTGCCGCCGGCCTTGTCGTCCGCCTTCAGCACACGCCCGCTGAAGCCGACGGCGCGGCCCAGTTCGTCGCGGATCGTGAACATCACGCGGCCGCGGAAGCGGTCGTAGAGGCTGCCTTTTTCGTTGGCCGAGAGCAGGCCCGCGGCTTCCAGCGCCTTCATTTTCGGCCCGCCGCGCGGCCCGGCCGCGCCGCTCAGGAAATCCCAGCCTTCCGGCGCGTAGCCGATGCCCCACTCCGCCCACGCGGCGACGTCCAGCGCGCGCTTCTTGAGGTACTCCCGCGCCGCCGCCGCCTCGGGACTCCGCAGCAGCTCCTGCTGGTAGCGCTTGGAGGCCTCTTCGTTCGCGGCGAAAATCTCGTCCTTGCCCGGCCCCTCCCGCTTGCCGGCGCGCTCTTCGTCGATCTGGATCGCGATGCCGGCGCGCGACGCCAGCATGCGCAGCGCCGTCGGGAAATCGACGTGGTCGTAGAGCATCACGAACTTGAACACGTCGCCGCCGACGCCGCAGCCGAAGCAATGGAACGCCTGGCGCGCCGGATTGACGTGGAACGACGGCGTCTTTTCCTTGTGGAACGGACACAGCGCCTTGGCCACGTGCCCCGTCCGCTTGATCTGGATATACGAACCGATGACGTCGGAAATGTCCAACGCGTTGCGGATCTGGTCGATCGTTTCCTTGGAGACCATGCCCGCCATGGGCGCCCTACTCCGCCGCGGGGAACATCGGTACGGCTTGGAACAGGTCCGCGCCTTCTTCGGGCAGCGGCGGCATGACCGCCTGCGGCAGCTGCACGCCGACGGGGATTTCCGCCGGCAGCATCGCGGCCTTTTCCGCCAGCTCGTTGTACTTCGCCACCAGCAGCGGCAGCGCCTGGCGGCCGACGGTCGAATCCATCATCACCGCCCGCTGCAGTCCGGACGACGGCACGAAGCTGGCCGCCAGCAGCAGCACCAGGGCGATCGCCCCCAGCCGGACGAAGCCCGCCAGCAGCCCGCCGACGCGCTCCACCAGCCCCTTGAACGAAAACGTCATCATCGCCCCCAGCGCGATGCGCACCAGCCGCATGCCGTAGAGCGCCACCAGCGCGAGCAGGACCACCGCGAACAGCCGGGTGACCTCCTCGTTCCAGCCCCACCGCCCGCAAATCCAGAACGAGACCGGCTCGTAGAACAGCCGCGTGACGATCACGGCGACCACCATGCCGATCAAGGTCGCCAGCTCGTGCGACAGCCCGCGCACCGCGCCCATGGCCGCGCCGTAGAGCAGCACGGCGACGAACGCCCAGTCCACCCAGTTGAATTGCGTCCAGTCCATGCGCCTCTCCTCGCCGGCTAGCCGGCCGGCGCCGCCGTCGGCGGCTCCACGTCCAGTTCGCAGCCCAGCATGATCCCTTCGTCGAACAGGAACCGCCCGCTGAATTTCCGGCCCTGCTGCAGCAGGGGGAACCACAGCCGGTCGTCGGCCCACATCTGGCCATAGGGCATTTCGCGCTCGTCGATCCACAGCGGGATCGCCTCTTTCGTCTCCGTGGGCACGCCCTCGTAGGACGTGGCGGTATAGACGTGGCAGCGCAGCGAATAGCCGTCCGTGAACTGGAACGCCAGCACGCCCGCCTCGCGGGCGTTGAGCGGCGTCACGTGCAGTTCTTCCTGCGCCTCGCGGATCGCGCCCTGTTCCGGCGTCTCGCCCGGATCCACCCGCCCGCCCGGGGCGTTGATCAGCCCCGCGCCCATGCCCATCAGCTTGCGGATCAGCAGCACCATGCCGTCCATGCGCACGAACATCAGCGTGGCGGTCTCGCGCGGCTTCCAGGTCGTCCAATCGATCTCGGAAAATTTCACGGAAATCCTCTCTTCGGCCAACTGACGAGCCTAGCACGGGCCGGGGCCCGCGGAAAGCCCGCCGGCCGGATTACGCCCGCTGCATGAATTCGCCCGTGCGGGTGTCCACCCGGACGCGCTCGCCCTGCTCCATGTATTCGGGCACCTGCAGCTCCAGGCCGGTTTCGAGCTTGGCCGTCTTCGTCCGGGCCGTCACGCTGGCGCCCCGCATCGACGGCGCGCACTCGACGATCGCGAGTTCCACGGAGTCCGGCAGCTGGATGCACAGCACTTTCCCGTTCTGCACCAAGGCCTTGATGCCTTCCATGCCGTCCACCAGGTAGGGCACCGCGTCCGCGATCTCGTCTTCCATCATCTCGATCTGGGTGTAGTCCTCCAGATCCATGAACGTGAACCGGTCGCCTTCCCGGAAGCTGAACGACATCAGGCGGACGTCGAAATCCGTTTCCTTGAGGGGATCGTCCCCCTTGAAGGTCTGGTCCAGCTTGGCCCGGGTCCGCACGTTGCGGAAGCGGACCTTGTAGAGCGTGGACGCCCCCCGGGCCGACGGGCTCTGGACGCGCAGCTGTTCCACCACGTGGGGGTCGCCGTTGATTTCCACCACGCTGTTCTTCGTCAAATCGCAGGCCTTGATCATGGCCATCCTTTCCTGCCGGGATTTTCCTTCTCCGGCCTTTTTTGTGTTCCAAAAAGGTATGTTGATATGCCATAACAAGTCAATGGCAAGCTTGGAGCGCCCATGACGCAGAAAACCATCGCCGAACGCACCTGGCGGTTTCCCAACCGGATGACCGCCCTGGCCGCCGTCGCCAAAGAAGTGTTCGAATGGCTGGCGAACTTGCCGCTGTCGTCCCGCGCGAAGTATTCCGTCGGCCTCGCCATCGAGGAAATCGGCTCCAATACCATCAAATACGGCTACGACGACGACCGCGAACACGAAATCGCCGTGCACGTCGCCGCCCGCAACGACCGGGTGGAAATCGTCTTCGAGGACGACGGCCACGCCTTCGATCCCACGGCCCACCCGAAACCCGATCTCGAGCGCATCGTCGAATCCCGCCGGATCGGCGGCCTCGGCATCGAACTCGTCCGGCGCATCTGCGAAACGATGGCCTACGAGCGCCTCGGCGACCGCAACCGCATCACGTTGTCCATCCGCCGCTTCGAAGCCAACGACACCCAGCTGTTGTCCTTGCCCCCGGGATTCCCGTCATGAACCGCCTGCGCACCGCCTGTGGTCTACTGCCGCTGGCCGTTTTAATGGCCGGTTGCGCCACGCCCGCCAAGCGCATCCAGCAGAACCAGGAACTGTTCGATTCCTTCCCTGTCGCCGCCCAGGCCCGCATCCGCGGCGGCCAGATCGATCTGGGCTTCACCCCGGACATGGTCCGCATCGCCCTCGGCGAACCCCAGCGCAAGACGCTCCGCCGCTCCGGCGCGGGCGACCTCGAAATCTGGTTCTATCTGGATTCCATCCGGCGCTACGACCGCCAGCGCGTGGACATCGACGGGCTCAGCCTCTCCGGCCCCGGCGGACTCCGCTCCCTCGGCGGCAGCGCCTGGATCAACGTCGAGCAGAGCCGCGAAATCGTCCGCTGCCGCGTCGAATTCCAGAACGGCGTGGTCGCGGCCATCGAAGAGCCCGCGCCGGAACAGAAGCCCAAGTAGCCCCGCCCCCGCCCCGCCATGAAAATCGTCTGCGCCGCCAGCGTCCTGCACGCCCGCGAGGCGTTTTCCGGCCTCGGCGACGTCCTCCTCGTGCCCGACCGCGAAATCTGCCGCGCGCACCTGCAGGACGCCGACGTCCTCATCGTCCGCTCGAAAACCCGCGTCGGGCCCGAACTCCTCGAAGGGACGCCCGTCGGCTTCGTCGCCACCGCGACCGCCGGCGCCGACCATTTCGACGTCCCCTGGCTCAACCGCGCCGGCCTGGCCTGGACCGCCGCGCCCGGCTGCAACGCCAACTCCGTCGCCGAATACGTCGCCGCCGCCCTCGCCCTGCTCGCCCGCAAGCGCGCCGCGCTCCTGCCGGGCAAGACGCTCGGCCTCGTCGGCTGCGGCCAGGTCGGCTCGCGCGTCGCCCAGAAAGCCGCCCTCCTCGGCCTGCGCGTTTTGCGCAACGACCCGCCCCTCGCCCTGAAAAGCGGTTCCGCCGACTACCTGCCCCTGGAAACCATCCTGCCGCAGGCCGACGTCCTCACCCTCCACGTGCCGCTCGAATCCGGCGGACCTTTCCCCACGCGCCATCTCGCCGACTGCCGGCTCTTCGAGAAGCTCAAGCCCGGCGCCTGGTTCATCAATTCCTCCCGCGGCGCCGTGACCGATTCCGATTCGCTCCTGTGCGCCCTCGACCACCACCTGCTGGCCGCCTGCGCCCTCGACGTCTGGGAAAAGGAGCCCGACCTGCCCGAGGCCCTCAAGCGCGCCGTGGATTTCCTCACCCCCCACGTCGCCGGCTACTCCCTCGAAGGCCTCCTCAACGGCACGCTGCATTGCTACCGCGAACTCTGCCACTACCTCGAAGTCGAACCGACCTGGACGCCCGATCCGCGCCTGCTGCCGCCCGCGCCGTTCGTCGAAATCGATGCCGCCCACCGCGCCGACGACGACGTGCTGGCCGAGCTGCTCGCCGCCGGCTGCCCCATCCCCGAAGACGACCGCGCCTGGCGCGCCGAAATGACGACCGACGATCCGGCCGAACTGCGCCGCCGCTTCGACCGCTTCCGCAAAAACTACCAATCCCGCCGCGAATTCGCCGCCATCCGCGTCCACCTCTCCCACGCCTCTTCCGCCCTGCTCGAGACCGCCGCCGCCTTCGGCTTCCAGGTCTGCGCCCACCAGCCATGACGGAGGCCGGAGGTCAGAGGTCGGAGGTCGGAAGTCCGAGGTCCGCCGGCCCGCTTGTTTTCACCCTCGACCGCCGCGCGCCGCGCCTCGACGCCTGGCTCGCCGCCGCCCACCCCGAGATTTCCCGCTCGCGCTGGAAGCAACTCATCGAGGCAGGCCGCGTTTCCCTCAACGGCAACCCCGTTCTCAAAGCCAACGCCGCCCTCGCCCCCGGCGACGAACTCCGCTGCGTCCTGCCCGAACCCGAGCCCGTCGGCCTCGTCGCCGCCGACATTCCCCTCGCCGTTCTTCACGAAGACGCCGATCTGATCGTCCTGAACAAACCCGCCGGCCTCGTCGTCCATCCCGCCCCCGGCCACGCCGCCGACACCCTCGTCAACGCCCTCCTGCACCATTGCGCCGATCTCCAGGGCATCGGCGGCGAACTCCGCCCCGGCATCGTGCACCGCCTCGACAAAGACACCAGCGGCGTCCTCGTCGTCGCCAAGAACGAAGCATCCGTCGCCGCCCTCGTCGCGCAGTTTTCCTCCCATTCGATCCGCAAGGAATACCTCGCCCTCGTCTGGGGCGCCCTCAAAAAGTCGTCCGGCACCGTCGATCTCCCCGTCGGCCGACATCCCGTCCACCGCCAGAAAATGGCGGTCACGGAAAAAGGCCGCGCCGCCGTCACCCACTACGAAGTCCTCGCCGCCGGACCGCTCGCGTCTCTCCTGCGCGTGCGCATCGAAACCGGCCGCACCCACCAAATCCGCGTGCACCTCGCCCACCTCGGCCATCCCGTCGTGGGCGATACGACCTACGGCCGCGCCCGCCACGGCCTGCCCGACGGCTTGAAAATCCCCCGCCAGATGCTTCACGCCCACGTCCTCGAGATCGTCCACCCCCGCACCGGCCGGCCGCTCGCCTTCACCGCCCCGCCGCCGGCCGACTTCCTCGCCGCCCAGGCAATCCTTGTCGGCACGCCATGACCGCGCCCGCCCGCCCCAGCCCGGTTTTTACGTACTACGTAAAACTTTTTTACGTACTACGTAAAATCGGCTTTCATGGAGCCCAACGCCCATGATCTCCCGCGATTGCCCCATTTGCGCCGCTCCCCTGGAACAGGAAACCTACGAGGGTTTCCCGATCTGGCGCTGCCCGGAGTGCCACGGCACCCTCCTCGACTTTTCCCGCTACGAGGCCATCCAGAGCATCCCCGATACATCCCTCGCCGAACTCGAGGCCGAGGCGCAGGCCGGTTTCCAAGGCGATAATCCCAACCGCATCCGCTGTCCCCGTTGCCGCGGCGTAATGGACAAGCGTCCGCTGCGTGTGCCCGGCTTCGAAAATCTCCATCTCGATTTCTGCCGCGGCTGTGACTTCGTCTGGCTCGACGGCGGCGAACTCGCCTTGGCCCAGCTCGCCTACCAGGCCACGCCCGCCTTCCGCGAAAAACAGGAAATGAAGCGCCGCGCCGCCGAACGCGACGCCGATCCCGGGCGCAAGGCCGCCTTCGACGAAGCCCTTGCCAAGCTGCCGGATCCGCCGGGCATCCTGTCCGAAACCTTCCGCGAGGCGCTCTTCGACGCCCTGCGAACCTTCCGCGGCCGCGGCCGACTCCGCTTATGAACCCCGAAATTTTCCCCGGCATCCGCCTCCAGAAATTCCTCGCCGCCGCCGGCGTCGGCTCGCGCCGCCATTGCGAGGAACTGATCGTCGCCGGCCGCGTCCGCGTGGACGGCGCGGTCGTCGCGCAGCTCGGCGCGCGCGTCGATCCGGACCGGCAAAAGGTCGAACTCGACGGCCGCCCCGTGCGCGCCGAACCGCACCGCACCTATCTGGCCGACAAGCCCCGCGGCATCCTGTGCACCTCCTTCGATCCCGAAGGCCGCCCCACCATCGTCGAATGGGCCGCCCGGATGGGCGCCGATCCGCGCCTGCGCCTCTACACCATCGGCCGCCTCGACTACGACAGCGAAGGCCTGATCCTCCTGACCAACGACGGCGCCCTCGCGCAGGCTTTCGCCCATCCGCGCCACCACGTCGAAAAGGAATACCGCGCCTGGCTGGACCGCCCGGCCGGCCGCGACGAAATTAATGCCATGTTGGAGGGCGTCGAGGAAAACGGCGAAATCCTCCGCGCCCTCGACGTCGTCGCCGAGCGGGCCGGCGCGCGCCCCACGCTGCGCATCGTCCTCGGCGAAGGCCGCAACCGCCACATCCGCCGCATGCTCGAAGCGATCGGCCTGCGCGTGCGCCGCCTGCGCCGCATCCGCATCGGCGCGCTGACGGAAGCCGACCTCCGCGGCCAGCCCCTGCGCGAACTGCCTTCCGCCGAACTCGACCGCCTCCTCCCCGCTCCGCCGAGATAGCCTTCGGCTCCTTCGTATGATCATTAATTAATGATCATACGATATTTTCCAGCTTTATTGGATATTTCCTTATATTCTTCACTTTCAGAATGTACGATCATTAATTAATGATGATATGTTTTGCGTGCGATGCTCCGGTGGATTCCAGCCTCGAACCAGATGGCCGAAAGCCAACCGTCGCCGCTCCTTGATTCGTTTGCGGAGGCCTGCTACGGTATGGACGTGAACCGCTATTTGACCCACCCCCGAAAGGATCCGGCATGAAGTGGCATTTCCTCGGCGGCGCCGACCAGGTCACCGGATCCAAGCACCTCCTCGAATTCGACGACGCCCACATCCTCTTCGATTGCGGCCTCTTCCAGGGCCGCCGCAAGGAAGCCAACGAGATCAACCAGACCCTCGGCTTCGACCCTACCGACGTCGACGCGATGGTCCTCTCGCACGCCCACATCGACCACTGCGGCAACATCCCCACCCTCGTCCAGAAGGGCTACGCCAAGGCCATCCACGCCACGTCCGCCACCGCCGACCTCGTGCCCATCATGCTGCGCGACTCGGCCCACATCCAGGAAGCCGACGCCGCCTACCTGAACCAGAAGTCCAACCGCCGCGGCCAGCCGCCCGTCGAACCCCTCTACACCCTCGCCGACGCGGAAGCCTCCCTCAAGCTCCTGCGCCCGCACGACTACAACGAGCCGCTGCCGCTCCCCGGCGGAGTCGTCGTCACCCACGTCGATGCCGGCCACATTCTCGGCGCCGCCCTCGCCCTCGTCGAAATCCCCTACAACGGCGGCGATTTCCTGCGCATCGCCCTCGTCTTCGATCTGGGCCGCCGCAACCTGCCGCTCCTCAACGATCCCGTCCAGCTCCAGGACGTCGACGTCGTCATCGCCGAATCCACCTACGGCGACCGCCTCCACGACAACGCCCTCAACGCCCGCGAAGAACTCCGCGAAGGCATCGTCCGCGCCCTTGGCCGCGGCGGCAAGGTCCTCATCCCCACCTTCGCTCTCGGCCGCGCCCAGGAAATCGTCTACCACCTCGTCCATCTCCGCGACCGCGGCGAAATCCCGCCCGTCCCCGTCTACGTCGACAGCCCCATGGCCCACGCCATCGCCGGCGTGTTCGAGAAGAACTTCGAATATCTCGACGACGAGTCCCAGAACCTGCGCGGCTCCGTCGGTTCCGTCGTCGATCCCGACTGGCTCACCTTCACCGAATCCGTCGAGGAATCGAAAGCCATCACCGCTTCCAAGCAACCCGCCATCGTCATCGCCGCCTCCGGCATGTGCGAACACGGGCGCATCCTCCACCATCTCAAGCACGGCGTCGAAAACGACAAGAACCTCATCCTCCTCGTCGGCTACCAGGCCCTGAACACCCTCGGCCGCCGCATCCAGAACGGCGAAAAAAAGATCCGCATCTTCGGCGACGAATTCGCCCTCAAGGCCGAAGTCCAGACGCTCCATTCCTTCAGCGCCCACGCCGACCGCCTCGAACTCTTCCGCTACGTGCGCGACGCCAAGCCGAAAAAGGTCTTCCTCGTCCACGGCGAACAGGACCAGCGCGAATCCTTCGCCCGCCTCCTGCGCGACCAGCTCCACCTCGACGTCACCCTCCCCGCCAACGGCGACGTCGTCGATCTCTCGTCTTTCCTACCCGCCACCCCCCCTCCCCCGGCACCCCCCCCCCCCCAGCCCCCCCCCCCCCC
>ERZ795051.4460-NODE-4460-length-13094-cov-6.314901_pt1 | contig 13094 bp, 5 predicted proteins | sample MGYA00375135_ERZ795051 | MGnify/ENA primary metagenome ERZ795051 (study PRJEB30180, sample SAMN05720222) | activated sludge metagenome | isolation source: Anaerobic digester | place: Japan | collected 2015-05-26 ... | reverse complement strand
CACACGAAGGCACAGAGGCACGGAGTTTTTTGGGGGGCATGGCTCGGGTTTATTTAACGCAGAGCGCGGAGGTTGTTTTGTGGGTTGCTCCAGCCGCAGGTCGCGGGTCGAACGTCGCGGGTCAATCTCTCTTGTTGCGGCCACGCAGTGGTTTGCAACCGTGAGAGCAAAAGCGTTGCTCGGTTGTTTCATGCGGAGGCGCGAAGCTTGAGGGCGAGTGTCCTCACGAGCCGCCTTCCGCTACGCGGAAGGATGGGAGGGACGAGCGTCGCTCGTCCGCGGGCAAGCAGACGCTTGCCCCTCGTGCGCTTCGCAAGACGATGACAAGAGCCGGAGTACGGTGGCTGGGCAGCGTGCAAAAATGTTTTTCATGGTTAGGAATCGTGCGTTGAGAATCCTTTGGCCTTGACACACGGATTCTTACCAGTGTACGGTTCTGACCCTGACTGTCGGCTGACGCCGCCGTCGGCGGCGGCACAGGCAGTTAAATTCTTAATCGGAGGCGGAGTGTATGCCAACTTATGACGATCTGGAATCAGCGTTCTATTTTGTGAGCTGTAACTTTGAAGATACGAACCGAGCCGTATACGATAAGGTTACGGATCAATTCTTTTATGCGTCGGATGGCATCGACGAGATTCCCGAAGAAGCCGACGGTAAGCCGGAGCGATACGTCGATGTCCCGAACAAAAACGACCTTGATCTTGGTCGGTCGTTGGTTTTCCGTTTTGTCCGGGCGACCATTCCGGATGCTGTAGACGCGGCCTACAACATATTCAGGCGCGCCGGTGCTTACTCACGGTTCAAGTACTTCCTTGAGGAGCGCGGTCTGTTGCAACAATGGTATGATTATGAAAACGCAGCCCAACGCGAAGCGCTTCAGGAATGGTGTGAGGAGAACGGCATAAAACTCAGCGAAAAAGAAGCCCCGTAACGCCGCAACTTCTGCTTGCATCCTTCGCGCATTCCCCGCACAATGCACATCCTACAGTGGTACTCGATAATGGAAAAGGGGAGGGAATATGCGTGGTCGCTTTGTTATGATGCTGGTGTGCGGTTTGTTTGCCGCATGGGGACACGCCGCAGAGCCGGTGGATCCGTCGTTGTTGCTCTGGCTACCGTTTGACGAAGGGCGCGGCACCTTTGCCATCGACCGCTCGGACAATCTGCTGGAGGCTGATCTATCACAACTCCGGTGGGCCACCGGCGCGTTCGGCACCGCCGTTCACTTTGGCGGCACCAATGCCTTTGCTGAGTTGCCGCCTGTGCCGGGACTCAACGGTGCCACGCAGTTCACTCTCTCCGTCTGGGCCACGTGGGAAGATCCCGCGCCGCGCCGCTACCCGAACCTGCTGACCTCGCACAACTGGAGTCCGGGCGGCATGATGTTGTTTGTCTCTGATACCGCCTGCTCGTTCCGGCTCGGTCGCCCCGGTGCGCGCGCCGGAAGCGCGGGACCGCAATGGACCGAGACCGGCGTGCCTCTGCTCAATCAGTTGCCGCAACGGACTTGGACGCACCTTTGCGTGACCTTTGCGTTGCCGAATCTTGTCACCTATGTGAATGGCAAGCAGGTCGGGCGCACGACGTGGTCGTATCCGGTCGAGGCGCAAGCGCTGCGTCTGGGCGGTTGGCTCGGGGCAGTCTCGCACCACGGCCTGCTCGATGATCTGCGCATCTATGGGCGTACCTTCTCCGGTGAGGAAGTGGCGGCACTTGCGTCGCCAAAGGATCGCGCCAACGCCGCGTATGTGCTTGTGGACGAAGCCGCATCTGCGGAACCGCCCGTGGCCCGCTTCCGCACCCGATACGCCGAACTGGCGATCGATGCCGCCGGACAGGCGGTCTCGCTACGCAATCGGGCATCGGGACGCGAACTGCTGGCGCGTCCCGCCCCGCTGGTGCGCGCGCGCTTGGCGGACGGTCGCAGCCTGACGGCGCGGCGTGTCACCGCGCAGGGCAACCGGCTCACCTTCTCCTTTCCGCGCGGTCAAGGCGACGCCGTGCTGGAGGTCGATGCGCGTCGCGATTTCCTGACCTTCACGGTGCGAGCCCTGACGCTCTCGAATGCGGTCGCGCTTACCTTCTGCGAATTGCCGACTGCGCCCGCTACCTATCACGGCGGCATGGCCAACATGCTTTCGGATGATACCGACGCCGTCTGTCTGCGCGGCTACGAACTGCCGGTTGAAACCAAAATCCAGGGCAACGCACTTCAGGTCTCCACGACCGCGAAGCACGGACTCACCGGCTGGCGCGCCGGACTCGCCGCCGGTCCTAAAGACCAGATGCCGGCGATGCTGCGCGAGATGGCGCTCTATGCGGGCGTACCGTTCTCGCGTAGCGGCGGCCCTTGGGCATTGGAGGCGGAGTCGGCGCGCGGCTCTTATCTCTTCGCCGATCTCGCGTATGCCGCGACCGACGACTGGATCGAGATCGCGCGGCGCGGCGGCTTCTCGACGATCCACCTGCACGGCTGGTGGCAGACGCTCGGCCACTATGCGGTGCGCACCAACTATTACCCGCGCGGTCTGCCCGACATGCAGGATGCGGTCGCCCGCATCCATGATGCCGGACTGCGTGCCGGCATCCACACCCTGACCGCGTGCATCGATCCGCGCGACTCGTGGATCACGCCGGAGGCGAGCCCGCACCTGATTCCGTTCGACAGCTATACGCTGGCTCGTGCGCTCTCGCCGACCGATACCGTGCTGTACGTCAACGAGCCGCCCTCGGCGCGTCACGACACGGTCTTCACCTACTCCGGCAACGGCAATGCGATCCGCATCGGCAGCGAGATCATTCAGTACACCGAAATCTCGCGCGAACAGCCTTACGCTTTCAAAGCCTGCACGCGCGGCGCTTTCAAAACACGTCCCGCCGCCCATGCCGCAGGCGCTCAGGCCGACTATCTGCAGCAACGCTACATCGCCTTCTACCCGCAGCCTGACTCGCCGTTGGCCGACGAGCTTTCGGCGTGCATCGCGCATGTGTTTAACACCTGCAAGTTGGATCAGCTCTACTTCGATGGTTCCGAAGGCATGATGAGCCGCTACGGCATCGACGCCATGCGCCACAACATCATGCGCCGCCTGAATGGCGACCCGGTGATCGAGGCGAGCTGTTACGGCGCACACAACTGGTGGTTCCATTCGCGGCTGGGCACTTGGGATCATCCGGTCTGGGCGGCGAAGCTTTTCCACGACGATCATGTCAGGGTGTGCGAGCGGTATCGCAAAACCGATCTGCTCGGGCCGCAGATGGGGTGGTGGGCACCACGCATGGCGACGTCGTTCGCGCGCGGCCACCATCTGGACGAGATGGAGTATTTCGCCTGCAAGAATCTCTCGCTGGACGCCGCTATGTCCATTCAAGGCGTCAATGTCAACAACGCGCCGTTGCCGGTCCATCTGGAACGTCAATTCACGCTACTGGGCTGGTACGAGCATTTGCGCCTGGCGCGATACTTCGATGATGCCACTGTGGCGCGCCTCGTCGGGGCCGGTGCAGAGTTCCGTCTGCGGCAAAACGCCGACGGCGAATGGCGCTTCACGCCGGTCACGATGCATACGCAGCGCATCACCGGCCCGGATGACGGCTCCGCTGCTTGGCAGGTCGTGAATCCGGCGGCGCGGCAGCCGCTCTGCGTGCGCGTGGAGGCGCTCTACACCGCCGCGCTAACAAACGCGCCCGGCGTTAAACCGCTGGTGAGCGCGGAAGAGTTTGCGGCGTTTAAGATCACCACGGCCTCCTCCGTGCGGCTCGGCGTTTCCGAGGTGACCGACGACACGCGCGGTGGTCCGCGAAACCTGCGGCTGCGCGCGGAAAACCGCGGTACGACGGTGACCGGTGCTTGGGCGTGTGCGACGCTGACCTTCCCCGCGCCTTATCGTCACATTGGCGGTACCGGTGCCTTCGGGCTGTGGGTCAAGGGCGACGGCTCGGGCGCGTTGCTCAACCTGCAACTCAGATGTCCGCGTGAATTCATGGGCGCGATGTCAGATCACTACGTCACGCTCGATTTTACTGGCTGGCGCTATGTGACGCTGTTGGCGCGCGAGCGCGACACCGCCCGCCTCGACGAGTTTGTCTGGCCCTACCGGGGAACCGGTTCGCATGCGTTGTTCCGCACGAATCTGGACATGGCGCACATTGCGCAGGTCAGCCTCTATCTCAACGCAGTGCCGCCGGGCGGCGGCGTGGATGTAATCGTAAGCCCCGTGCAGGCGCTACCGGTCAAGCCGGTCAAGTTGGATCGGCCGTCGCTGACCGTCAACGGCCAACGCCTGGCCGTGCCGTTCACGTTGGCTTCCGGCGAGTTCGCCGAACTGGAACCCGACGGAATCTTCACGCACTACAGCGAGCGGGGCGATCCGCTTGCGCGCGTGGAGTGCGCGGCGGAAATCTGGCCGGATATGCGGTCGGGGGCCAATGCACTGACCTGCGCGGGCGGCCGCGCCGAGGTCTCGGTAACGACCTTCGGCGAGCCGTTTGGAACGCGGCGGTCGCGCCGCGCGGTCGACTGGACGCAACTCAAGCGCGAGTACGAGATGCCGCGTGTGGCGCTGGCATCAAACGATGTCGATCGTGCCGGTTGGGATGTGGCAGTACGGCCCGGCGAGCGCGCCGCATTGGAGATTGAGTTGTGCGGCGCGATGGCTGAGCCGCGACTGACCATCGGCGGACAGATGGTGCACTTCCCGGTGACGCTCAAAGCCGGCGAGCGCCTGATCTGCCGCGATCGCCGGTCGTGGCGGGTCTTGAACGCCAAGCGCGAGATGCTGGCCGAGGGGCGCCTGTCGCAAGACGTGCCATTGCTCCGCTCCGGTACCACCCGCGTCGCGTTCACAAGCGCGGGGCATGACCGCGCACTCATCAAGCTGGTCAAGGTCTATGAGTCGCCCTCGCTCTGGCCGTGGTAGAAATAGACACGGAACACGGAAAGGCATGGCTCGGGTTTATTTAACGCAGAGGCGCAGAGGTGTGGCACGGGCATCTTGCCCGTGTTTCACGGGCGGGACGCCCATGCCACAATTTTTTGTGGCGGCAGACCGCCTGTTATTGCGACCACGTAGTGGCTCGCAATGATGAGTGTAAAAACGGGCGGGAGGATGGGCACTGGGCGCACATAGGGTATGCAATAGAGGAAGTGCGCGGGGATAGCCCCAAAAAGCGCCCGTGATGCTGTGAAAGGTCACTTCAAAGAGGTGCACCCGTGCGAAGCGCCGGGAGGGTCAAGCGTCTGCTTGACCGGCGGCGGTCACGCCGCTACTCTGTGTCCCTGCGTCTCTGCGTTATCAAGAAGTGCAATGCTATACGAATCACGAGCCGAACTACCGCAGGTGAACAGGAGGTCGCCGCCTGACGCCAAGATTGCGCTGTTCCGGTCGCTGTTCAGGGGCCGCGAAGATGTGTATGCGCGCCGCTTTGAAAGTGCGCGATCTGGGCGCTCCGGTTACCAGCCCGCCTGTGCGCATGAATGGGCTCGCGGACTTTGCGAGAAGCCCAAGGTCCGATGTGCCGTGTGCGAGCATCGCCGGTTCCTGCCTGTGACCGACAGCGTGATACGTGCACACCTCTCGGGGCGCGACGAGCAGGGACGGCCGTTTGTCATGGGCCTGTATCCGCTGTTGGTCGATGAACACTGCTGGCTGGTGGCGGCGGATTTTGACAAGGCCGCTTGGCGCGAGGATATCCGCGCACTGGCTAAAACCTGCGCGGATATCGGCGTGCCGTGTCTGGTGGAACGTTCTCGTTCGGGGAACGGCGCACATGCCTGGTGGTTTTTCGCCGAACCGGTGCCGGCCCGTCTCGCGCGCGACTTCGCATCATGGCTGATTACGGAAACGCTGGATCGCCGACCCGAGATAGGGCTTGATTCGTATGACCGTCTCTTCCCGAATCAGGACACGATGCCCAAGGGCGGCTTTGGGAACTTGATTGCGTTGCCGTTGCAAAAACAAGCGCGCGCCAACGGCAACAGCCTGTTTCTTGACGACGCGGGCGAACCATGTCCCGATCCGTGGGCGGTTCTCAGTCGTGTGAAACGGTTGACGCGCGCCGAGATCGAGTCTCGCGTGGCGCTGGCCCGCCAGCGTCGGCGCATCGTGGCCGCGCTGCCGGTGAGTCAAGACGAGGATGAGGCGGAACGGTTGTGGGACCTAGACGTGACGCCGCAATCGGAACGCGCACACGATCCTGAACCCGCGCCGACCGAGATCCGCGTGGTGTTCAGCGACCGGCTGTATCTCGACAGACGCGACTTGAGTGCGGGCATGCTGAGCAGCGTCCGCAAGCTGGCCGCTTTCCAAAATCCAGAGTTCTATCGGGCGCAACGGATGCGGCTCTCGACGTACGGTAAGCCGCGCGTTATCTGTTGCGCGGAAGAAACGCCCGGTACGTTGGCGTTGCCGCGCGGATGTTATGATGCCCTGTGCGCGTGGAGTACCGCGCAGGGCGTCCGGCTGAATGTGATTGACCGGCGGGAGGCGGGATGCCCGCTGGAGGTCTCATTTCACGGCGAACTGCGACCGGAGCAAGTGCCTGCGGGCAAGGCACTGCTGGCACACGACATCGGGGTTCTGTCTGCGGGTACGGCGTTCGGTAAAACCGTTCTGGCGGCGTGGCTGATTGCGCAACGCCGTGTAAGTACGCTGGTGCTGGTACACAGGCAGCACCTTCAGGCGCAATGGGTGGCGCGTCTCGCACTGTTTCTGGACCTGCCCGAAAAAGAAATCGGAAGAATCGGCAGCGGTCACCGGACATGGACCGGCCGCTTGGATGTCGCGCTGATGCAGAGTGTCAGTCGCAAGGGCGTAGTGGATGACCGCGTCGCCACATACGGGCAGGTGATCGTGGATGAGTGCCATGCGGTGTCGGCACCCACGTTCGAGCGTGTGGTTAGTAAGGCGAAAGCCCGGTATGTGGTGGGGCTCTCCGCGACACCCATCCGCAAGGATGGCCACCACCCGATTATTTTCATGCAGTGCGGGCCGGTGAGGCACCGGGTTCACGGTCGCGAGTTGTCGCGCGTGATGCCTTTTGAACATATCGTGCAGGTACGGCCCACGGCTTTCCATGTTTCGGTCGGGCTGATGGAGCAAAGCGGTGACGTGCCACCCTTCCATGCGGTGTGTGACGAACTCTGCGCGGACGCGGGACGGAACCGCCTGATTCTGGAGGACGTGTTGCGGGTGGTGTCGGAGGGGCGATCGCCGGTGGTGCTGACCGAGCGCCGCGAACACCTCGCGTTTTTCGCCGAGGCGCTGAACGGGCGGGTTCAGCATGTTGTGGCACTCCGCGGCGGACTTGGGCGACGGCAGGCGACTGCGTTGCGAGAGCGGCTCGCCGCCATTCCGGACAACGAGGCGCGTGTGCTGCTTGCCACCGGTTCGTATTTGGGTGAGGGATTCGATGACGCGCGTCTCGACACGCTGTTGCTAGCCATGCCGATTTCATGGCGCGGACGGATTGTCCAGTATGCCGGGCGGCTTCACCGTCGTCATGCTGACAAACACGAGGTGCGGGTGATCGACTATGCGGACCTCAATGTGCCGATGCTGGCGCGGATGTTCGAGCGCCGCTGTCGCGGGTATGAGGCGATCGGCTATCGGATCGTGCTGCCGCTCAGCGCGACGCCCGGATGGCCGGCGGAGGTCGCAGTGCCGGTGGAGCCGGCCTGGCAGGAGACCTATGCGGCCAGCATACGGCGTCTCTGCCGCGATGGCGTGGACGCGCCGCTGGCCGATCTGTTCGTGCATGCCGCCTGGCGGGCGATTCCTGACGATGTGCGCGGTGCCGCGCGGGCGCGCAGCGCGACGGAGGCGTTCCTGTTCAGGCGGCTGGAGACACTGGAGGCGACCTGCGGGCTTTTCGCGCTCAACACCCGCCTGCAGATCCCGTGGCAAGGGGGCAGTGAGATGGAGGTGGATCTCTGTGCGGAGCGCTTGCGTCTGGTCATCGAGTTGGACGGTGCACAACATCTGGGTGACAGCGAAGCCTACCGGCGCGACCGCGCCAAAGACCTGCGCTTGCAGGAGCATGGATTCATGGTGGTGCGCATACTGGCTGAAGATGTGTGCGAACGGCTTGATGTTGTACTTGATACCGTACTTCGGGCGGTTGCCCATTGTCGTCAGCGGGAAGGTGCATCAGGCTATCCAATTGTTTGATTTCGCGCTCAATTCCTCAAATAGTGGCACTTGCCCCTCCCGGCCGATCGCGCTACACTGAGCGAATCGGAATGGATATCGACCGTCATAGGAGGGGGAAGATAATGACGACGTTTTGTCGTTATGCGATTGCGTGGCTTGGTATGGGAACGGCACTGGCCGTATGGGGCGCGGAGGAGCCAAGCGTGCAAACCGAGTCAGAGATCGACGCCTCGATCAGCCGCGGTCTCGAATGGATTGCGCGCGGACAGCGCCCGGACGGCACGTTCGGAAGCGGCGGGATGGCGCAAAACACGTCGGGCATCTGGGCGCTTTGCGGGATGGCTTTTTTGGCGCGCGGGCATGTGCCCGGTACCGAGCCATACGGCCCCGTGGTCGAACGCATCATCACGCGCCTTGCCGAGGTCCAGCGCGCGGATGGTTATCTCGGCGGAAATGACGGCAAGATGTACTCGCACTGTATCGCCACGCTCTTTCTCTCCGAAGTTTCCGGCATGGTACGTCCCGAGCTTCAGAGCAAGATCGATCAGACGCTGCCGCGCGCTTTGAAGATCATCCTCGATGCACAGAAGATCGAGAAAGATAAAAACCATCAAGGCGGCTGGCGTTATCAGCCCGACTCCCGTGATAGTGATTTTTCATGTAGCGGTTGGGCGCTGATGGCGTTGCGTTCCGCGCGTCTCAACGGTGCGGCCATTCCGCCGGAAGCGATCAAGAGCGCGGTGGAATATGTGCTGCGACGCCACGATGAAAAGCAGGGATGCTTCGGTTATACCGATAAGCAGTCGCATGCGGTCACATTGACGGGGGCCGGTATCCTCTGCCTTTCATTGTGCGGCGAGCATGGCAACCCCGCTGTGGGCCGAGCAGCCCGCTATCTGATGGAAAAGTACACGGAGCTGCCGAAGCAACAGTACTGTTTTTACGGTATGTACTATGCGGCGCAAGGGTTGTTCCAACTCGGCGGTCGCGAGTGGCAGGAGTTTTCGCGTTGGATGTACGACACCTGGATCCCGAAGCAGCATGCGGACGGTTATTGGGAGCGAGGCGAACAGGATCGATACTACCAAACCGCTATGGTGATCCTCGCGTTTACCGTTCCCTACCGCCAGTTGCCGATCTATCAACGCGACGAAACCGTTGACGAGTAGGCGTTTGGTGGCTCTGAAGAAAAGTACTATCGTGACGAAAAGCTACGAAACTCATAGGGCTTAAGCACGAATTCAACCGGTCGCCCGCACCGATCGGCCGCCAGCGAACGTCCCGTGACGAGATCGACCGTACCCGCAGGAAACGCGATCGTCACCGTACGCGGCGCGTACACTGTGTTGGCGATGTAGAAATAGGAACGTCCGTCAAATTCACATTCCCTGACGACGACCCCCTGCGCTCTCAACGTCCCGACCTCGCAGCCCCCCAACTTCTCGACGTCCTTCATCACTACCGCTGGAAGTGCACGGAAAGCCTGGATGAACGGCACAAGCTCGTCCTCCATGCCGTAGGTGCCGATGAGGAACCCGCCCTTGGACATGCCGAGCACGTCGTGGTAACGGAACGGTTCGACAAAATGTTTCAGCGCGTGGCGTCCGGCGGGATTGAGCGTCGAGACCCGCCAGGGACATTCATCCATCCACTCGCACGAGAGCGTGTTCTTCGCCCCCTTCGCGCCACGGCCGATCGCCGATTCCCAGTAGCGGTCGTGTTGGTTGACCCACGGATAATCCGCCCCGTTGAGCAGATCGTAGAAACCGGGCAGTTCGTCGAGGATACGTTGGTGTTCGTACGCGCCGGGGAGCTTGTAGGCACCGCGCCAGGTGTGGCGGTAGTCGGCGGGCACCATCGTCTGGCAGAGGATGAGATTCGGCACCGCCTTTGTGAGCGCGGGACCGTCCAGTCCGCACGCAATATTTGCCCGTTGCATGAAATCGGGGCGGAGAAAATCGGGATGGTTGTAGTTCGCCGGCACGAAGCTGTTGAGCCAGAGCTTGAGGTCGGGACGCGCCGTGCGCAATTTCGCCGCGATGCCCGCGTAAAACTCCGTCACCCGGTCACACCGCCACTTGAGCCACTTCTCCCACAGAACAGGATCGGCCCGCAGCTTCGCGGCGTAGACCTTGCCGCGAAGCGGATCGTTCCGATCCACCTCTTTCAAACCTTTCAACTTCTCAACGTTCCAATCTCCCAAACTCCCAACAAATTCTTCGATGCAATAGTCGTTGTATCCCGACTCCTCATCGCCGAACCACAGAAGGCAGTGGCGGGTCATGTGCATGCAGATACCCTTGAAGGACGGATGATCCCTGCCTTGAGCGAGGAGCACGTCGACGATCGACTCGATGTGCTTCCTGACTTCGGCATGACCGAAATTAAAGTTCGGCGGCGTGTCGTGCCACTTCCCCCAATTGGGCTTGCCGGTGTCATGGATCGCGATCGGCGTCGGGTGGAGCGAGCCGTCGGACATCGTCTCCCGCGTCACGAGCCCCGGCTTCACCGGCATGTTGTTGAGGTTTACAGTCGGCACGACCCCGAGACCGATCCGGTCAAACTTCTCATACCAGGCACTCAGAAAATCCGGCGCATGCCGCCGCGGCATATAGTCGTCGTTTATGAGACCCTGGTACCAGGCGCCCGGGTAAGCAAAAAGATTCTGCCCCGTGTACTTCATTGCGGCGATGGCACGGTCAATGAGCTTACCGTAGCCCTCCGGTGTGGCGTTGAGTTCGTTCGGGAGACCGAAATCGTAGCCGATCGCCGGATCCTCGAAGTAGAGCGCGAACGTGCGGCGCCAGCCGTCCTTGTTCGCCGCGGGTTCATTGATTTTAGCCGCCGGGAGGCCGTCCGCATCGACGATATAGTGACGCACCGCCGAAACGGCAGCGGGCGAACCGTCACGGGCGGTCATCACCACGAGAGCGACCTCCGGAGCGTGTGACCAATAGAGACAGCGGTGCGTGAGGATCTTGCCCGTGTTCGGGTATTCATCACCGGCCAAGACGTCGCATTGCATGATGTAGTCGCTGCCACGGGTCGGCTGGATGATGATGTCGGCGGTGCGGTTGGTGTCGTCGGGATAGTCGATCTCGAAGCAGTGTATCGGACGTTTCACGTCGATCGTGAAACGTATCGCGAAACGGCTGCCGCTCTTACCATCCGCCTCGAGGTACCTGACGCCTCCGAGTTCCTTGAAGGAGTAGCTGCCGACGCAACGGAAGCGATCCTCCGGCGGACACTTGTCGAGCTTCATTTCCTCGACAAGCGTCATCCGGCCGGGTATGCCGGCGCGATCAAGGGGAGCGAGCGAATAGGCACTCCCCTTCCAATCCTTAAAGAGTTCCGCGTAGTTGGGTTTCTCGGGCATGGACTCTGCGGGATCGGCCCCCTCCGCCCAGATCGCCTTAATTTCCTCCGGAGCGAGCGGCGCGGAATAGATACGCAGGTCGTCGATGAGACCGTCGAAGATCTCGCGTCCCTCGCGCCCCCCGACAAAGAACTCTGTGAAGCCGCTGCGATCGACTTCAATCATCTCGCTCTGGCTGAGCGCATGCTGCATCGGCGAATAGCCGTCACCCTTGCTTCCTCCACCCCGACCGTTCGCGTAGACCCGCACGCCCTCCTCGTCCCAAGTGAACGCGACGTGGAGCCATCTGTCGTCGCAGGGCACTTCCCGCGTCGTGTAGAGATCGTCCGGATCGGACTGATCGGCACGCAAGGTGCTGCCGAGCCACCAGAGCCAGAGCGCCCCGCAACCGTGGCGGTTCTTCCAATGTCCGCCCGGCTGCGGATAGGCGAAGAGCGAGCGCCAGGGCTGTTCCGCGAGCGAGAAGTCCCAGTCGCGCTTCACCCACATCATCACCGTTCCGCGGACAGGATCCATGTTGTCCCGGATCGCGTATTTGAGCAGGCTCTTCGCCTTCGCGGAGAACTTTGCGGCCTGGCCGAGCCGCCCGGGCACGAACTCGACGTTCTCCACCGCGAGCGGCTCGCGACGCCCCGCGCCAACGGTGGCAACGGCATGGCCGTCGAAGGGACAGTGGAAGACGAGTTCACCCTTCACGTATTTCTTCGCGAGCTGAATCGGCTGCTCCTCAAACGTACCGATCGTGAACGCGCCCAGCTTCACCGAGCCGCCATCACCCGGCCGACGGACATCGAAGCGGAGGTGGAGGCCACGAAGCCCGGCCTCGACATCGGCCATCATCCGGTAAGTCCGGCGGCGCGCCATGCCCTTCAGTTTCTTCGTGCGGTAGTAATGCCCCTGGCCGTAGCCTTCGAAGAGGAAATCGAATTCACTGCCGCGGGGTGCCTCGACCTCGCCGAGGATCGTCGCGCTACGTCCGCCGAGCGCATTCGCGTCGAGATTGCAGCCCCGGAAGACAAGCTTGGTCGCACCTTCTTTGAAAAGTGCCTTCGCGTCGATGACGAGCTGATCGCCGGCGTTGGAAACGACAAGTCCACGAAGCGACATGCCGCCTGGCTCCGCGATGAAGGAACCGAGCGTGCCGCCCTTCGCGTCCTTGACCGTGAGCCGCCTGCCGTCTGCATGCAGCTCAGTCCTGATTCCGAGCCAGGACCGGCCTTCGGGAAAAGTCTGCACCGCAGCCTTTGACGTACACACCATGGCAAGAACCGCAATTGCGACCAGCATCAATCTCATCAGTACGATCTCCATCATAAAAGGTCTGCCACAGTATAACTGATTCCAGAGGGGTGTCCACGTTAAACCGCAGGGAACTGGTAATCGGTTAGTGACAGGGGGGCGAAGATCATGTGTTTCTGATGAAAAGCGGAATGTGTATTTGGAAGGTGTGGAAGTAAGCGTGGTTCGGACGTGGGTCAATCCGGTGGTGCGTTCAGCGGCGTATGGAGCGGGATGAGCCTTTAAAAACAGGGTTTTCAGCGTGATCGCCAGATGCGCGAGGGGTG
>ERZ795051.4458-NODE-4458-length-13098-cov-9.740474_pt1 | contig 13098 bp, 9 predicted proteins | sample MGYA00375135_ERZ795051 | MGnify/ENA primary metagenome ERZ795051 (study PRJEB30180, sample SAMN05720222) | activated sludge metagenome | isolation source: Anaerobic digester | place: Japan | collected 2015-05-26 ... | reverse complement strand
GAACCCTTATGTTTATTACCGGTGGTGCTATTGCCGTATGGTTGGTAGGTAGTAAACTTTGGGCGCAGTTTCATCATTTAAAGTACAGGCCTGTAACCGATCAACCTCTCTTTTACATTGCTCTTGTGGTTGCCATAATTGGTGTTCAGCTCTTTACGGCAGGTTTTATTGGTGAGCTGATGTCGCGCAGCTCGGCCGATAGGAACCATTACCTTATTGAGAAAGACACTGAAGCATAAAGCTATGCTTATCAGATTTTGCTAGTATGAGAATATTTTCTTCTGGTAGTGTTGTTTCCATTTATCTCGTATGCCGTCTTCTGCTTGAAAAAAAAAAAAAGTATTGATTCTTTACTGGCAATTGCAGCAAGTACAACAGTCAATCCGGATTCTACAAAAATTATCCTTGCCGATGTTGAGCAATTAGCTATGCAAAGAGGCGATTCCGCTCTTCTTGCTAAAATTTGGACTAGGAATGGATTCACCAATTACTGCACAGGGCGGTACCCTGTTGCAATAGATTATTACTACAAAGCCAAGGATTACTATTTAAGTAAAAAATGATACTGCAAGTGCAGCATGGAAAGGCTTTATGATTGGAATAGCCTATAAATACTGGGGGAAATACAATGAAGCACAAAAAGAAATTCAGGAAAATATTAAACTTTTTGAAAAACTTGGAGACAAGAATGATGTTCTTAGTTGCCTTATAGTTTCTGGTTATATGAGTCCGGCGTGGGGTAATTCTGACGAGGTTGCAAGAATATGTAGGAAAACCCTTGCAATGGCTAAAGAACAAAATAATGCTAATGCAGAAGGGTACTCTTTACTGGCAATAGGGAATGCATTCCTTTCTAAGAATTTTGTCGATTCTGCATACCATTATATCGAAGCCTCTCGAAAAAAATATTGAAACTTCCGACAGTTACGGTGTTGCTTTATCGAATAGAGATTTAGGTTGTAGAAAATACTTGCCCTAAAATTTTTTAGTTTTTCTGCTCAAAAACACTAATTCTCGCGTACAACTTCGCCCTAAATAATATTTCTTTGCCAAGTTGAATTGATTTCAAAATTGCCTATGAGAGCTATTTTAAACCATCGCTCCATAAGGAAATATAAGAGCGACCCAGTTGATGAAGACCTGCTCAAAGATATTCTCTATGCAGGAACTCGTGCATCTACCACTGGCAACATGCAGGTGTACAGTATTATTGTTACACGCGATGAGGAGGTGAAGCGTAAGCTTTTACCTTTGCATTTTAACCAGCAGATGGTAGTGCAGGCACCAGTGGTGCTCACCTTTTGTGCCGATTTTAACCGCTTTAACAAGTGGTGCTTGCAGCGTAAGGCCAACCCTGGGTACGATAACTTTTTGTCGTTTTTTACCGCTGCCATTGATGCCCTTTTGGTAGCCCAGAATGTATGCATTGCTGCCGAGGAGAAGGGTCTGGGAATATGTTACCTTGGAACTACAACCTATACTGCCGATAAGATTATTGAGGTACTGAAATTACCCAAGGGTGTTGTTCCTGTAACAACCGTGGTAGTGGGTTATCCCGATGAACACCCCGACTTAACCGATAGGTTGCCGCTTGCAGGCATTGTGCATTACGAGGTTTACCATGATTACTCTGAGGGTGATATCGACCAGATATACCAGCATAAGGAGTCGTTACCGCTAACCAGGCACTTGCTGGAGGAGAACCAAAAGGAGACGCTGGCCCAAATTTTTACCGATAAACGCTACACCCTGAAGGACAATGTGGCATTCTCAAAGAATTTACTAAGGGTTTTGGAAATGCAGGGGTTTATGAATAACGATAGAACAGAGTAGAAAGTTAAAGGATAGAAGACAAAAGGGTCGCAAGCAATTGCGACCCTTTTTTTATGACGATTACTTAGGATTAGCTGGTTGGGCCGTTATCAACCTTCGATTCAATCACGCTTTGAATTGATGATGACACGTTCGATAGAAAATTGTATCCTGTTTGACTTTCAATGTAATCAACAGTGGTGCGGTAGTAACCCCAGGGTTGGCTGTTTACGGTTTGGGTGTTGGGCATCCACACCGCAATTACACGGGTTGATGTTGTAATACGCGAAACATCGTTCAAACCAACGGGCAATACAACGATGATTTTCCAAACGTATGCCGGAACGGTAATATTCATGGTTGATATGGTAGTTTTATACCCTGCTGAACCGGTTCCGCCCTGCCCCCATGTACCAGAAATGATATATAGTTCGTTGCCGGCATCAACTAGAGTTCTGCAGTAATTCTCAAGGTTAGCCCAGGTAATCTGGTTGTTTTTGGGTGCTTGGGGGACCATGTTAGTCATCAGGAAAGTGGCTGAGTTATCGGTTATAGAACCAGTTCTATCGGCGCTGGGGCACATATGGCCGCGGTCAAACCCTGAACCGCTGTAGTCGGTTCCGCCAACCCAAACCCAGCTTGAGGGTAGTGTATTGTCGGCCCTAAAGTCGTCCTGCCTTGGGGCAGAACCAATCCATGCGCTACTCAAATGCCACGATACCCAGTTGCAAGTCAACTTGCTGTTGTTGTATGATATGGCATATTGTGGTTTTACCATAAGGTAGTTATTGGGGTAAGCCGTGCTGGCCAACGCCCCCGATGGGTTGCCCAGCGCCATGTTGTTGTCGCGCGTAGGTGATGTCGAGTTGTCGTAAACCTTGAAGTCATCAATATTAATCCGGTACGACCCGCCAGATACCTTTCTAATCTCAAACCGAATATTACCTGAAAGGTTAACCGTAAAGCTAGCCTTGGTTAAAGTGGTTGATGAAGTGGTTACTGTGGAACCCACCTTACTCCATGTGCTACCGCTGTTAGTTGAAACCCATAGTTCCCATGTGCTGGTCCCATCGCCACCGTACTTGGCATGGTAAACCTCAACGGTTGAGGCACCGTTTGCCTTATCGAACTGCATGGTTACTTTTCCGGTTTTAACAATTCGAACCGATTTACTCCCATTTTTCCGGTCGCTGGTAGATGTGCCAATTAAAGCATCGTTCAAGTACCATCTGCCTGACGATAGGGTTAAGCTTGCTCCGGCATAGGAAGTTTTACTGCCACTTTCAAAATTCTCGAGTAAGTAACCGGTTGCCATGTGAAAAGTATCCTGTGGCATTGCCGTTGCCAAGTCCAAATTTTTGTCCTTTGGAGTGACAGGTATTTCTTTTTCACATGCTGTAAATCCTACAAAAAAAGAAAACAGTAAGGTTATCGTCATAAACCTTGCAAATTTGTTTTTAAGTTTCATGGCTGTTGATGTTTGGGGTTGGTGCAGTAAATGTAAGGCGGATATTTTAATGTAATTCAAGGTGTAGGTTACCATTTTATTAACACTTTATCACCAGGTGCATTTTGCTGTCAATGCCCCGATGAAATCTGTATTTGGCATATGGTTTGTTTTATTGAAAGAAATTAATGCCATGAGATTTATTGCACATTGGTTTTTGACAGTAGTGGGATGCACGAGGTAGAATGATACCGAAAGGTTGTCCTGCTCAATTGATGGTTTGTCGAGCGAAATAGCCAGATTGCGGAATGATTTGAATTATAGGGATTCGACAAGGGAAAAAGAAGATTTTACCGGCTAACGATTCATTAACTAAAGCGATTGCCAGGGTTAAGCCCAAACCTCCGAGAATCATCAAAAAGGATACTTTACAGGTTAAGCAAAAGGAAAAACCTCAAAAAGCCGATACATTGATATACCACTTTGCAGGAGGAGGCATTTCTGTTAAGGTGTATCCTTGGGTTGATGGTAAACAGCTAATTGCGATTTACAGTTTGCAGGGTGGGGGGTATTACGCTTGAAAACATCAACCTGAGTTGCCACGTTTCTAACACTCTATTTCTGTTCCTATGGATCGTTGGTGAGGGTAAAGAACATTTTAATCCCGGAGCAAGCCTGTACTGGTACGAAACTGAAATTCGCTTTGAGCCAGATGATGAACCAGTTTGGGAAATTGCGTATCGATATCCACCGAAGAGTATTGAAGATGCCATGGGCGAAAAGTATTTATGGAATCGTAGCCAGAAGCGTTGGATGAAGCAGGCGGTTGTAATTGAAACAATTCAACCATCAGCCCCATAAAAATTCCCCGTTGGCATAAGCCGAACGGGGAGTCCCAAACATATCGATTTTTACTGGATTCTACTTGAATGCCTTTTCGGGTAATCCGTCACCCTCGAGGTTTAGACGTTTGAAGTACTCGGGTACCTGACGACCCATTAACTCATCAACATACATCTTGGCCAATCCCATACCGAGCATAAAGCCTTGTCCTCGTAAGCCTGTAAACAGGCCATGCTTGGTGTCGATAAACATGCGGGGTTCCACATAGTAACCTGCCCAAACAGCCTGGAAGCCAACGGAACTGAGTTGCGGTATCCAGTTCGAAAATATCTCCGAGGCAATCTCCAGGAAATCCTGCGAGTTTATCTTAAGGTTTTTATCAGCTTCACGGGGGTCAACCGCAGGCGAGGCACAGCCAATGATTTGGCCTGTTTCGGCAAGCTGCTGTCCGTAAACGGCCACAAATCCTTTATAGTTCCGCCTGTCGATAAGCATACCAAGCGGATTGCCGTTTATACCCAGCCATGGCAGACGACGGGTAATGAAAGCCTGGTGCCTAACCGGATAAATGCCTGTGAAAATTCCCAACTGACGGCTAAACTTTTCGCCCTCAGGGCCAAGTGCATTCACAAAGCTGTCGGCGTGGTACTCAATATATTCTTTATTGTGGTCGCGCACCAGAGCAACAAATTCATTTCCGTTACGGTGAACGCTGAGCAGTTCGGTATCCTCCATAACCGTACCACCATGCTCAATGCCTATTTTACGGAGTAGGTCAACAACCTTACCCGGAGTAGCCTGCCAGCAACCACGGGTGATAAGTGCTGCCTTATAGGTGCTGAGCTTATCGTTCATGAAAGGTGATATTTCCTTGCGGAAATCGGAAGGCTGAACCATGTAAGCGTCGCTCCACGACATTGATGTTTCCAATGCCTTGAGCATGTTATCGTCGTGGGCAAAGGTTACGTAGTTGATGGGGCGATAATCAATATCGGAAACCTTATGGAGTTCCTTGAAAATCTCATGGTTTTGACGGGCAATGTCGGCAATCTCGGGTAGCGAGAAGGCTGTACGGCCGCCGGCAATATTGCGCCAGCTTGCACCGCGACCGTAATTTAGCATAACCGGGCGCAGTCCGGCTTCGGACATGTAACGGAATAGCGCACTACCGCCAATTCCACCGCCAGCTATGAGTGCCGAAACCTTTTCGACCCTTGCCTTTTTGCCATTGATACCTGTAATGTAGGTTTCAGGAACATCTTTTGGGTAAAGCTCGCCCATGGCCACCTGATTGCTAAGCGGGCCACGGGGAGTGGCATCGCCAACTATTTGAATGCCCATAGGGGCAAGAGTGGTTTTCAGGCGCTTAATGCAACGTTTACCACGGCATGCCCCCATGCCCAGGCGCGTGGTGTGTTTTATTTCATCGGCCGAGATGAATTTACGGTCGCCAATTGTATCAAGTATTTCATCGAGGCTGACATCATCACAATGGCAAACGTAAATCTTTTCTTGTGGCTTATACTCATAGGGTTTAATCTGAATAGGCTCAGGATAGTTTGATTTTACAATAAATCCGCGGGCTGCAAGCATATCATCGCCATGCAGGTTCAGCGATTTAACCCTTGCAACGTTAGTTTTGTTGGGTTTGCGGAGTATCTTCTCAATAACTCCATCGCCTAAAATATTGCCATTGTTATCAACAAGGTAAACATCGGCACCCTCCTGGGCCTCATACTCAATGGGAAGGAAAAGCCAATCCTTGGCGTAGCTGTATCCGAATATGGCAAGGCCCGGACACTGGTAAACACAGTCCATACAACCCACGCAATTTTCAAAGTTGATGTGGGGTACGGTGCTGGTTGAGTTCTTGGTTATTGCTCCGTGAGGACATGCAAAGGTGCAGGGGTTGCATGCAAAGCCATAAAGGCAATCGATTTGAACAAAGGGTTTGCGGTTGCGTCGTTCCTCCGACGGGCGGAATGGCTCCTCGATTATCCGTACCGGATGCTGCTGGCTATCGATGTACTCCTTACTGATGTTGAGGTAAGTGTCGTAGCTGCAACGTATGCCAGCATCCTGTAAAATTTCATAGGCAACCTGTTTTCCTCTGAGAACCGCACTGGTTCCTTCGCCAATGCGAATGGCGTCACCAGCTCCGTAACAATTTCGTCCAAATACCTCATTCCCTTTAATCAGGAGCTGATCGTCCGGAACTAAACCGGTGCATATATTAATAGCATCGATACCCTCAATAACTTGTTCAGTACCCGGAATGGGTTTAAAGTCCTTGGCATCGGCAATAACGGCCCCAATAATTCCAGTATGGTTCTCGTTTGGAATCGCCTTGACTAATATTTTGCCTAACATAATTGGAATTCCCAATCGCCTAACCCTATTTGCCTGAACAGGGAATCCGCCCTCGCGAGGCATTGCCTCAATAATGGCTTTTACACGGGCACCTGCCTGCATGAGCTGGTAGCTGGTAAGGTAGCCTATGTTGCCCGCTCCTACAGTAAGTACATTTTTACCCAGCAGGGTAAATTCCTGGTTCATCATCTTTTGCACTACGGCAGCGGTGTAAACACCGGGTAGGTCGTCGTTCTCAAAGGTTGGCATGAACGGAACGGCTCCCGTAGCAATTACCAGGTAGTCCGACTCAACGTAGTAAATCTCTTCGGTTTTAATGTTTTTTACTGCAATACGTTTGTTTTCCAGTATATCCCAAACGGTACTGTTTAGGAATATGCCCTCGTGGTTTGTGCCGGCAAGGGTGCTAGCAATTTCAAAACCACGCATCCCCCCAAATTTCTTTTCACGTTCAAAAAAGAAAAACTGGTGGGTTTGCATGTTGAACTGCCCGCCAATGGTTGAGTTGTTGTCAATTACTATGTTTTCAACACCATGTTCAAGAAGTATTTCACGGGCTGCAAGACCTGCCGGGCCTGCACCAATGATTGTAACAGTGGTTTTGTAAACCTTTGTACTTTCCTTTTTATTTGCTGGTTTTACATCGGGGGTGTACTCGTGAGGAATTTCCTTAACTTCCTTTACCCCATCGACTGGAGTAATACATATACGCTTAATTTGTCCATCGACAAGCATCTCGCAAGCGCCGCACTTGCCAATTCCGCATTCGAGGCTTCGTTCACGGTTTTCGATACTATGGCTGTGAACCGGAAAGCCAGCCTGGTGTAGCGCTGCGGCAATGGTGAATCCTTTTTCTCCTTTAACCTCATTACCATTAAACATGAATGTAACGGTTTCGCGCTGAGGTACCTCAAGGATTGGGTGTTTATCTATTTTATGCATGGCTTAAAATGCTTTTATTGTTACTTGGATTGTTTTGGAAATTTTTGCGAAAGTATTTTCCAAGCGTGTGTAATACAATGACTAATGTCAGGGAATAAAAAATAGCAACCTAATGGTTGCTATTTTTTGATATCAAAATGTGAGGAACTGATGCGTTTAGCTAATGGAAAATCTAAGGATTTTTAATTGAGGTGTTGGAGGAATTTCCCTTTATTGAACTATTGCAATAGTTCAAGTTCAAGTGCAATTGTATTCATTTCAACTGGGATACTTTCGCCTTTTTTCACAAAATTATTCCGTTCTAGCAGGTGGATCAGGTCGGCATCGTCAATGGGAATTGAGCCAAGTATCTTTTTTACTCCCTTTTCCTTGGCAGTTTCCTTTGCAAACTCTATGAGCTTCTGACCAAGGCCTTTCTTTTGGTATGCTGGGAATATGGCAAGCCTTTCAAGCTGTAAACTCTCTTTTTTAGGTAAAAACCTTAAGGTTATTGTGCCTACAGGTACATAGTTGTACTTTATAAGGTAGATAAAGCCCGATTCAATGTCTGTTGATATTTCAAATCTGTCGGCCAGGCTGTTGTTCCAGTACTTAACTCCCTTTTCTATTAGCTGCCTGGAACACTCCCGTATAATGTAAAGTACCTCAATTAGGTTGGTTTTGTCAGCTTTTACAATTTCAATCGTCATTGGTTTTTCGTATATACATTCTCGCCGTTGATAAACGTCTGCAAAACTTGTGCCTTAAGGGCATTACTAATTTCGGAATTAATTAAATCAAGGTCAAGTACTACAAAATCAGCAAGCTTCCCAGCTTCAATGCTACCCTTAACCTCTTCTTCAAAGCAGGTCTTAGCAGCCCAAATGGTCATGGCTCGGAGGGCTTGCTCGCGGGTTAAAGCGTTCTCCATCTGGAATCCCTCCTGGGGTTCACCGTAAAGGTTTTTACGCGCCACGGCAGCGTAAAAACCATATAGCGGGTTGATGTCCTCAATCGGGAAATCGCTGCCGTTGGGCAGCCAGCCGTTTTGCGCCAGAAGGTTTTGGTAGGCGTAGGCATATTTTACCCTATCGCCCAGCCGGTTTACCGCCCACAACATGTCCGATGTGGCATGGGTGGTTTGAACCGATGGGATTACATCAAACTCGCCATAACGCGGCAGATCGGCCGGATCAACCACCTGCGAGTGCTCAATCCGCCAGCGTAGGTCATTGCCTTGGGGTAGGTATTTGCTGTATATATCCAGCATCAGCCTAACCGCTGCATCGCCAATACAGTGCGTGCATATCTGGTAGCCGTACTTGTATGCCATGCTGCAAACCGAATCAAGTTTTTCAGTAGGCTCAATTTGAATGCCGCGGGTACTGGGATCATCGGCATAGGGTTTGAGTAGTAGTGCACCACGTGAACCCAATGCGCCATCGGCATAAATTTTTATCGACCTAACCATCAACCGCTCTGTGCTATAAATTCCCTTGCTGATATACTTTTCAAAATTGTCATGGGTAGGGTTGAGCATGGCGTTAATGCGCATTTTTAGGTTCCCTGCTTTATGCATCGAGTCGATAAGTTCAACCTCATCGGCATCGAGCCCGGCATCGTGAACGCCAGTTAGCCCAACAGCCAAGCAGTTTTGCTGAGCATTTAGCAAAGCTTGTGCTTTTTGTTTCTTACTTGGTGTGGGAATATGCTTGCGTACCAGCTCCATGGCATTATCAATCAGTATGCCTGTAGGCTTACCGTCCTTTAAAACTATTTCGCCACCTGAGATTTTTGTATTACCTGTAATACCTGCTATTGCTAATGCTTTGCTATTAGCTATTGCTGCATGCCCGTCTATACGAACAATGTAAACTGGCTTGTCGGGGAATGCCTTGTTTAGCAGTTCGTTGGTAGGAAACTCCTTCACATCCCACTCGTTCTGGTTCCATCCCCGGCCTTCAACCCATTCCGTTGGGTATTTGTTTTGGTGCTCAACCAGCCGGCTAACCACCTCGCTCCACGATTTTGCTCCCGCAAGCCATGCCTTGGGCAGACCTAACCCATACCCTAAAAAGTGGCAGTGGGCATCAATAAAGCCAGGATAAACGAATTTCCCTTTTAGGTCAAGTATGGTGTCGGCTCTATATGCTGAGAGTATCTCATCGTTTTTACCCACTGCTACTATTTTACCATTATCAACTGCAAAACTTTCAGCTACTGAGAATGTTGAATCAACTGTATAAACAGTTGCATTGGTTACAAGTAAATCGGCTTTTTGCCGTTTGCTACATGCCATAATTGCTATGCTTATGGTTAAAAATATCAATATTGAGTGTGTCTTCATGTCAGTTAAACTATCTTTGCTGTGAGTTTCATTATCAAAAGTAGAAAATTATTTTGTTGCTGATGTTTAAAAAGATAATAAATCGATTTTTAGCTATCCTACTTGTCGTGTCAGCATTATGGGCATGCGAAACCGATAACTTTTCGTCCAGCCCATCAATCAAGCTCACCTTTAGCGCCGATACGGTGCTGTTCGATACCGTGTTTACCACCATAGGTTCATCAACCCGTTACCTCAAGGTTTACAACACTGGCAAAAGCGATGTTCGCATTTCATCAGTAGCCTTAGCTGGTGGCAGTTCATCGGCGTACAGGATAAACATTGATGGACGCCCAGGCCCTGTGGTGAATGAAATCCCTTTACGTTCGGGCGATAGCCTTTTTGTTATGGTTGAGGTTACCGTTAATCCTACGCTAAGCGATGCTCCGCTGTTAATACCCGATTCTATTGTTTTTGTAACCAATACTAACGTTCAGAATGTTAAGCTGATTGCTTGGGGGCAGGATGTTTACATGCATAACGGGGTAACCATCGAAAACGATTCGGTTTTTCCCGTTAATAAACCCCATCTGATTTACGATTACCTTTTTGTGGATAAGAATGCTACCCTTACCATTCCTGCTGGATCACGATTACACTTCCATAACAACGCACAGCTTGTAGTAGCGGGAACCCTAAAGGTTGAAGGTTCGGCTAGCTTGCCAGTAACCATGCAGGGCGATAGACTGGAAAAGTTTTACTCCGACAAGGGCGGACAATGGGGTGGGGTGTGGTTGAGTGCAGGTTCCCGGAATAACTCCATTGCTTGGGCTGATATTAGGAATGCCATTATTGGGTTGATGGTTGATACCTGCTTTACACCGGGTGTGCCAACCCTTGTACTCTCGCACTCCAAAATAGGCAATTCCAGTTACGTTAACCTGCTTGCCCGTGGGGCAAAGCTGGAGGTTGACAACTGCCTTTTTTACAATGCTGCCTACTCAAGTGTGGCTCTTACCCTTGGGGGGACTTACCGGTTTTACCATACCACAATATCTAACTACTGGGGCGACTACATGTTCCGGAAAGGGCCTGCGCTCCTGCTCAACAACTACTATACATACCAACTTGTCCCTGGTGGGCCGGTTCAGGTTGAACCCCGCGATTTGAACGAGGCATCATTCTTTAATTCTATTATTTATGGTAGCATATCCAATGAGTTAGGACTGGATTATAAGTATAATGGCCAACCGGTTAATGCTAATTTCAATTACTCTTTTTCGGACTGTATCCTTAGGGTGCCTTCAACCTACAACCTGAATGACCCTGAGCATTTTACCCGGGTTATTCGCGAAGACCCCCGGTTCAAGGATGTTGCCAAGTGGAATTTTGAGCTCGATACCCTTAGCCCAGCAAAGGACATAGGTGACATTACTATTGCCACGGGTTTTCCTGTCGACTTAAAGGGTGTTAACCGACTTGCCGATGGTAAACCCGATTTGGGAGCCTTTGAACGTGTTGAGTAAACCTCTGGAGAATGAAACGCAGCCTACAATACCGAGTTTTTTGCCTGTTTAGGCTTGTTTTTTTAGTCTGTTTGGCAGGCTTGCCCATTATAATGCTTGCTCAAAACCAGGCCGCATCAAGGCATAGGGTGATGTTCTATAATGTCGAGAATCTTTTTGACCCATTCGACGACTCGCTAACCCGCGACGATGAGTTCACCCCCACTGGCCAGCGCTATTGGACATGGAACAAGATGGAGACAAAAATCAATGGCATTTACAAGGTGATAATGGCCGTTGGTGAACTCGATCCTCCTGTGCTGGTTGGCCTTTGCGAGGTTGAAAATGGTTTTGTGCTCCACAAGCTTGTAAACGACACCCCACTCAGCAAGTTTGAGTACAGAGTGGTTCACCGTGAGTCGCCTGACCCTCGCGGAATCGACGTGGCCCTGCTTTATCGCCCCGATAGGTTTAAGGTTCAGGAGCGTGAGTTTGTCCCAGTTATTTTTCCTGATGATTCGGCTCGTAAAACGCGTGAGATTCTCTATGTAAGCGGTATGCTGGGAAGCGATACTCTACATGTTTTTGTAAACCATTGGCCATCCAAGTATGGTGGCGAGCTGGAATCGGAAAGTGGCAGGTTTGCCGCTGCAAATACTCTCAAGCGCAAGATCGACTCAATACGGGTTTTTTACCCTCAAGCCCGAATACTAGTAATGGGCGACCTGAACGATGAGCCAGAGAGCGCCCCGGTGGTTGAAGGCTTGGGAGCATGTGAACGGAACGACCCCAACTGCCCATCGGGCTTAATTAACATTGCTGCTATTCTTAAAAGCCGTGGTTTTGGAAGTTATAAGTATCAGGGTACATGGGGAATTATTGATCAAATTATTGTGTCGCAAAGCCTTTTAAGCGGAAAACATAGGTTATACACCACGCCGCAAAAGGCAGCGGTTTTTGAAAGCGATCAGCTGCTTGAGCCCGATAAGCAGTACAGTGGTAATAGGCCTTTCCGAACATTCATTGGGTACCGATACCATGGCGGCTTCAGCGATCACCTCCCGGTTTATATCGACCTTCTCGAGAATGAGCCATAAGAAAAGCACGCCAGTGCTGCGTGCTTCCTCTCTTTTTTAACCTAGATAAATCAATAGAAAAAATCTGTTAATACATTGTACTTGGGTTTAATTGTTCACTTTTCACTTTTCCTCAAACTTTTCCTGGCAAAAGAGATTCCTCGATATGCTCGGAATGACAATCCCCCTTTTTCCTTACTCCCATTGTCATGCTGAGCTCGCCGAAGCATCCCTTTGTTTCTTCAACTCTTCATTAATAGGATTCCTCATCCAAAAAGGAATGCTAAAAGCATTGGCATAAAAGCCTGACCCGAGAATGGGTCGGGGGTGGAACGTGGTAGTGGGCTTTATAAGCGATACTACATGAGTCACGCCGTAGGCGTGGCGAATAGTATCGCGTGGCAGTTCCACCCACGGGGCACCCATCGGGTTGGGCTTTTCAGCCTTGATTTTCTTTGGTTCTTTCTTGTATCAAGACAAGAAAGAACGTGTAAATTGCTCTTTGCCATGTTTTTCCTTTGCGATGCAAAGCCTCACCCTTGCTCTTTGGCATATGTATTGCGTGCATCGCTATACATTTAAGAATAATCTAGGTGTTACAAATATTACGCCCCTACGGGGCTGGTCGCGGTATACTTGAAGAAGATTCCTCGACTAGCTCGGAATGACAATACCCCTTGTATAATTACGCTCTTTGCTATGCTGAGTCCCGATATTTCGGGGTAGACTTTGCCGAAGCATCTCTTTGTTTCTTCAACTCTTCATTAATAGGATTCCTCATCCAAAAAGGAATGCTAA
>ERZ795051.4455-NODE-4455-length-13100-cov-9.534688_pt1 | contig 13100 bp, 15 predicted proteins | sample MGYA00375135_ERZ795051 | MGnify/ENA primary metagenome ERZ795051 (study PRJEB30180, sample SAMN05720222) | activated sludge metagenome | isolation source: Anaerobic digester | place: Japan | collected 2015-05-26 ... | reverse complement strand
GCAACCTCTTAATGGCACAAATCAAAGCTGAGTCATTCAGTTTATTAAGAGTGGTTGGCAATAAATATATCATTCCCCTTGTGCAGAATAATAGCTTGCAAAGGGGTGTATGTGGGGCGGGGAAAACATTTTTTTAAAAAAAATTTATTTAATTTTTGAGGTGAAAATTTAGGTGAAAAAATCGAATTAGTTGATTTAGAAAATTATAAGGATTATTTCAAGGATAAGTTTAGAGATTTTGCTCAAAGTTGCAGAATAATCCCTAAAACGGCTGGAAAACCAATTAATTTTAGATTTAACACAATTCAAGAACAACATGTAAAAAATGATTGGCATTATAGAAGAGTTGTGTTAAAGCCAAGACAGGTTGGCTTTTCTACATTATGTTTATTAGAACTAATATTTTTTGCTTCCTGTATAGAAAATGCCAGAATAGGTATCATATCATACAAGGAGGATGAAGCAGTTAATAAACTAAGAAAAGTTAGAAATATTATATCTTGGCTTCCAGAAGAAATGGGTATAAGCGTATCTCCACAACGGGACAATGCTAATGAATTGATAATTTTACCAACTAATGCCAGCGTTAGCATTGAAAGTGGTGCCCAAAAGAATACTTTCAGGGGAGATACGTATCACTTTGTTTTAGCAACGGAGTTTTCTCATTGGAAGTTTGTCGGAGAGGCTTTTTCATCATTTGAATCATCTGTGCCTAAGGGTGGTATTATAATTAAAGAGTCAACGGCATGCGGTAAAGATAATCAGTTTTATCTTGATTATACCGCATGGAAGCCTTTAAAGGATTTAACATTATCACCTATCCAATATAAAACAAGTTTTTATCCCTGGTTCATGCATGAGGAATATAAAGAAAATCCACCAAAAAATATGGTATTAACAGATGAAGAAAAAGATTTACAGAAATTATACAACTTAACACCAGGACAGTTATATTGGAGGAGGCTAAAATTAGGCTATCCTAATATAACGAATAGGGCACGAAATAATTTTGCTGTTAATTATCCTTCAGATGATAAAAATTGTTGGGGAGAAACGGCAGATTCACCCTTTAATGTGGAAAAGCTAAATTTAATAGCAACAGAAAAGTGTCTGAGCAGGAATCCAGAAGGAGTTAATTTTTATGAGACTTATTCGCCAAACAAGAGATATTTTATGGGGGTTGATACGGCTAAAGGGGGAGGAGACTGCAATGCAATGGTAATGATTGATAATGAAGCTAACATTATAGCAACATTCAATCAAGATATTAGATACTCAAAAGTAGCAGGTATAGTTGCCGATGTGGCAAAAGAGTATAATGCAATAGTTCAAGTAGAAACAAATCAGGGTTATGGAATAATGGTATGTGATAGATTAAGACAAATATATGATGGGGATAAAGTTTTTGAATTTGTAACAAGGCAAGAAACTAAATTTGGATTGTTTTCTGCAATTGATGAATGGATTACTTTTCATAATAATATACGAGATGAAGAGCTTAAAGAAGAACTCATAAATTACGACAGAACGAAAACGAACAATAAAGACGATTTAATAATGGCTTTTGGTTTTGCTTTGGATGCTCTACAATACGATACTTCAGCACAAAGGAGCTTTTTAATAACAACAAATGGGGGTTCTATTACATTTTAATGGAAAAATTTAATGAAATTGAAAAAATAGACAAAAGGGTCAAATTATTATATGAGATGGATGCTGATGGATATTATGTTTATCCAAAAGATAAAACCAAAACCTTAACTTATGCTGATATAAAAGACCTCTATAAAGGTAAAATTAAGCAGGCAATAGATTTACCTGTGAAAATGGCTATAGAAAGAGAAGAAAATTATATCCATCCCAACAAGGACATAGTTTTATTTGTAAAAAAATATTGCATGGCAAGGTTAAAATATAGAGAGATAATAAAAAATATATTATCAGCAAGATGGCTTGGAGTTTCAATTAGCCTTGTAGAATTAGATAGGCAGGACGGCTATTTAGTAATCAAAGACATACATACAGTTCCTCCAGAGTATTACTATGGTGAAAGCGCTATTGGAGATACAAAAGTAAAACTAAAAACTCCTAATGGTGAAGTTATAATTGATAGGTCACAATGTATAGTTTATTCTTGCAATGATAATTTTGGTAATATATATGGTAATTCAATATTAGAACCAATACAGAGTGATGTGAATAATCTGCACGAAATGGATGATGCATGGCAGGAGTTTTTAAGAAAGTTTGGAATACCTTACACGGTTGCTTATGTTAAAGAAGACACAAACGAAGAGAAACAAAGAAAACTAATAGAATTTTTAGAAAAAATGGCACACGGAGGGGCTGCAGTTATACCTTGTAGAAGAGATGCAAAAGGAAACCGTGAAGTTGATGTAGAAACTTATGTAGTTGAGAAAAGCACAGCAGATTATGAAAATTACCTTGATGTTAAAGACAGAGATATATTAATAAGTTTAGGAATATCACCTTTAGTTTTTCAAACAGGAGCAAGAGGAACATACTCGTTAGGTTCGATACATAAATGGATGTTAGAAAAAACAGTTCTTGATTGTCAAGAACTGGTGAATGATGTATTTACAAGGTATATTGTTTATCCATTACTGGTGGCAAACTTTGGAGAAAGAAATCCTGGCAGACTAAAATTTAGAAGAATTGAAGGGAAAGAATTTTTAGATGAAGCAAGAGCTATCGGAGAACTTGCACAGGGTGGATTTATTAGCCCCGATGAAAATGTAGCAAGGGACAGATTAGGTCTTCCAAGAGCAGATGGAACATATAGCGATATAGAAGAGGGTGGAAGCGAAAAGTCTAAGGACAATAAGCAAGAAAAGGAGAAAGAAAATGCCAGAAATTAAAGGAAATTATATTCATATACCAGTAAAAGACTGCGATATAACGGCAACTATAACAATATCAGAAGAAAAAGGAATAAAGGCATTATATTGTGGTCAAGAAAAAGAAGTCGCAACATATTTATTTGATAAAGAAAAGTGGAGTATGGAAGAAGCAAAAGACTGGATACAAAACCATGATAAGGAGGTGAATAAGGGAGAGTTTATGCAATATGAAGAATTTAGTAAATGGTTTCAAAAATATGTAAAAACAGAGGGAGAATTTGATGATGGAGATTTTGCATGGCTATCTTATGAATATCAAAAAGCATCCCCGCAAGAAAGAGAGCAAATGAATAAATCAGAGCATCGCAAGCTACCTTTTAAAGTTCACGGCGAAGTGAAAGAGGAAGGATGGCGAGCTGCATGGGCTGCTATTCATGGAGCGAGGTCTCAAATAGATTTATCGGGCGGACCCAGCAAAGAAGAAGTTATAAAAAAACTTTTGAAGTATAAACCAGAAGGAGTGAAAGAGGTTAAAAAAGAATTTGGAATATACAACCAACAAGAACCAGAAAGACTAAAGATTTATGATATGCCTATAGCAGAGAAGGGAACATGGACAGCTGGTAGCGGACATACTGTAACATTTGAACAAGAAGACCTTAATGAGCTTGCTGAGACTAATAATGAATCAATAAGAAACAATATTCAAATACCAGTTATAATTTCTCATACAGATGAAGGCAAGGCAATGTATGAGAATAAAATATTAGGCTATGCAACTGGTTTTAATGTTATTGGTAACAGGCTATGCGTTAGCTGGGACGTTCTCCCAGAATACGAAGAAGATATTAAAAATGGCAAATATCGTTCTTATTCTATGGCATATACTTTTGATAATAAAAGGATAGCACATATAGCTTGTGTTCCCCAGCAAGCTATTCCTGCTGCCAGCATAAACAACGCTAACATGTTTATGTTAGAAAAAGGCGATATTGAAGATATTGAGGAAGTAGTTTTTATGGGGAAGAAAGGTTTATTAGATACATTAAACGACACAGTCAAAAAAATAATATTGTCGTTTAAAAAGGAGGAAAGTATGGAAAAAAACCAAGATGAATTAATGATTCAATTTGAGAAGCTAAAAACAGAGAACCAAAAGATACTTGATGAAAACAAGAAATTAATGGAAGCTCAAACAGAACTTTTAGTGGAAAAACAGGTGGAAGAATTTGAGCAAAAAGGTAAAACTGTTGCAGCTCAAAAAGAAAGTTTAAAAGAGTTGTTAAAGAGTTTTAACAACGAACAATTAGAATTGTTTAAGAAATTTATTGAGAACAACAACCTTGTTCAGTTCAGCTCAAGTGCTGGAATCATACAAGAACCACAAAAGCAGGATTCAAGCAAAGAAGAGATTGAAGGGAAAAATAAGGAAGTTGATCGCATTATAAAGGAGGGAATAATATGAGTTTATCAGAATATCCAGGAGTTGTGAAAAAAGCCACAGAGTCTTTTAAAAAAATTATAGAAGATTGGCACGGTGTAATAGAATTTAGCGATTCTGGGCGTTTTCTTTATACAGATATGACAGATGCGACAAATAAAGTTATAGATTGCGGAACGCTGTTGTATAAAGAGACCTCAAGTGGCAAATTAAGAGTTTACAGATTTGGAACATCGACATCGGCAAATGATACGACTTATGTCATCACAATGACGGCTGGGGACGAGTTAAGGTTTAGGGTTGGAGACTCTGTTTATGAGTCTAAATTAGATGGAACATCCTTAGCAAACTTAGGAGCTATAATACAAATAGATACAACTGCACATACAATAAAGGTCACCAATAAACCAACCCAAACAACAGGAGGTAGGCTCTTTATAGCGGATGGAACAGTTTTACCAACATTAATTGGAGTGACATTATTGAGCCACGAAGTTACCAATGCAGATATTGCAGTTGAATATTTTATTCATGGGGTAATAACAAAACAAAACATTACTTATTACTCGAACGATGCTGCTGTGCTTGCCAAAATAAAGACTGATTTACCCATGATAATGGTTAAGGAGGGAAATTAATATGATAGATTATGAAAAAATTAGACAGCGATTTTTGGATAGTTCAAAAATCGATAAGTTCGTTATGCAGTTGTTCTACGACCATAGTTTGCAAGAGGAGCCGTATTTCTTAGGAGAAAAAATATTTCCAGTAGAACCGACTATGAAAGACATAGTGTCTGTAGCTTCAATGCTACAATATGAATCACCTATGTCTTATGTTTCTCCATTTGAGATACCGCCTCAGGCACAAATTCCAACAGATAAAGATGAAGCATTATACAGGCTGGCTGTTAAAGCAGAGCAAGACTATATTAATGAGGAAGTTATGTGGTATCTCAAATTATCAGATAATCCAATAGCAAAAGACATAGAAGCTGCAGAGACTAACATCAAGAAACAATTAGCTATTATGACAAACAGATTAAGACTCAGGAACGAAATTGAAGTTTGGTCATCTTTGACTACAGGTAGGGTAACTACACTACATGGTGTTACATTTGACCAACCTTGGAAGAACTTTGATATAACCAATATAGGAAGCGGTATATGTTATCATGACAGAGAATCGTGGTTTAACTCCTCAGGAGTGGCTGATGCATCCTATGATTTTGTTAAATATTTCAGGGAAGTAGACAAAGTAGTGGCTGAAAGGGGCGGAAGACCTCCAACAAAATGTTTTATGAACAGCACTACATTTGAAGCTTTCTTAAAAAATACAAAATTAAATACTCAAATTCAAGGGGTTTATGTTCCATTTTGGTATTCTTATGCAACTCAGACTAAAAACAGGAGATACTCTATATATAAAATTCCACCTTTACAGATAGATATAGTAGTTTATGACGCTCATTATATGTCTAACAGAACTACAAGAACTAATACAGCGTTTATTCCAAACTATTATGCAATTTTTATTCCAGATACAGTTGGTAAAAGATATGTTGCTCCAAATAAGGTTGATGGTAAGCCAAAGAGATATGGTAGAACCTTTACAGATATTCAAAGATACTTGATTCAGTATGAGATTGGAGAAGTATCATTACCAGTGCCAGATGATTTTGTTTCACCTTACATAGTTTATACAAAAGCAGCTGCATAATGAAGTGTATAGTCGTTTACCAAACTATGATTAAGGGTAAAATTTGGAAAGCTGGAACGATATTTCCAAATGCAGATTATCCTGAGATAGATACAGATATTTTAAACAAGATTAATGCTGGAATAATTGCTAAAATAGAAGATGATGTTGTTGTTGCGAAAACTGATAAAGAAGAAGTAGTATTACACGAAGAGGAAATACAAGAAGCAAAGAATGACGAAGTGGAATATGTAGACCCTACTATTAAACAAAGATATCATAGCAAACATAAAAAGAAATGAGATATATATCCATAGATGATATGTTATCCATAAGGGGAATAGGAACAGCATCAGGATTAGTTATGTCTCCTGAAGATGTAGAGAATTATATCAATAAAGCAGAAGACTTAGTTGATGCGAGGCTTAAGGGGAGTTATATTACTCCCTTTCAGCCTCCTATTCCCCCTCTTATTAAACTTATTTGTATGAAATTAGCAACATGCTTAATTCTGCAAGACACAAAAAGTATTAGTGCAGATGAAGACGGAGAAATATCTTCAGTTAAATATGTTTGCAATGAGGCATACGATTTGCTAAATAAGCTTGCATCAGGTGAGCTAATAATAGATGCAGCTACACCATCATCAGAACAAGCGGGTATTGGTATGTATTGGTATGGAAGGACAGATTTAAAAAGAGAATGATTAGATTACAAATTAAACTTCAACAATTTAGACAAATGCCACCAGGAATACCAGATACACGTTTGCAGGGTAGGGTTAAAAGTATAATTGTAGATGAGATAAAGAAAAACTTTATGGCTGAAGGCAGACCAAATCCCTGGAAGAGTTATACTATATCCAGTATAGCAGAAAAAAGAAGATTAGGAAAACCTACTCAGGGAAGAAAATTAAGAGATACAAGTCAGATGTATAATAGTCTTATAAACCCCACTATGCTATATCAAAGGGGACAAGGTTTTGGAATGCAATTAATTTACCAGCCAAGACCTGGTGCAAACCTAAAAATAGAATTACATAGAAGAGGTGCAAATAATTTTAATTATTTTCAGAAAAGGAGAACACATAGGGCAATACATGATGAATATCCAGACCCCTGGGTTATACCATTTAATAAAACAGTAACAGCTAAAAGTAAAAATAAAAAAATAAAACAGAAATTTGAGGTAAGAACTTATAGAAAAGTAAATATGCCAGCAAGGGAAGTTCTGTATATCCCACAAGAAGCATGGACATACATACGGCAAATGATAGAGCAAAACTTAAGAAATAAACTTAATGAGATGATGTAATGTATATAACTATTAGCCAGATAATAAAAGAACTGGCAAAAACATTAAAGGATGACTTAAGAGACTACGATATTAATATCATATGTTCTGATACGGCAAGCCCTGAGATGCAAAAAGATTATATTTTTATTTCTTGTCAGGGAATAGACAATATAAGGTTTGGAATGAATGAGGTTGAAGAAGAAATAAGAATAAATGTTGCGTGTTATTTATATGCATTATCTCTGGGGACTACTATGAGACCAGAATTTTTAGCTATAGAAATACTGGAGGCAATTAAGCTTGCAGTGTGTGATATGAATCATCCTTTCCGTCAGTGGATGACCCAAAATGGGATGGGATGGTTGTTGGTTGAAAATATTGATTTAGTGCCATCACAGGGCGATGAAAGAATAGCCGTAATGCCAATGATGATAACTCGAAGGTTAGCAAATGTATATGATGTTCCAATAGGCGAGATAGTAAAAACATTATTATCAGCAGATAACGAAATAGCAGATGAGGCTACCATCACATGAGTTGTTGTCATGGAAAGAGAAGGGAGGTATTTATAAAATTGCGTAATATAGTTATAGATAACCCAGATGAATTTATATATTTGAGAGCAAAGAAGGGGTTTAATAATATTGAGTGTGAGTATAGCGGTAGAATATATACTTTTTATGAAGATAAACCCACCAAAGCCCCCAAATATATGTTAAGACATAGATTTTTAGAAGAAGTAAAAGAACAAAAAGAGCATAATATTGAGAAAGAAATTGTGGAGAAAATTATAGAGACAGAAGACGAAGAAAAAAATAAAATAAAATTTAAAAAAAAGGAGTGATAAATTATGATATACTATGAAGGACAAAGTATGGATTTTTCTGTTTCAGATATATATGTTATAGAAAAAACCAGCTATGTATCAATTGATTTAGGAATGCCAAAGGGTATAGCTGCAGTTATAGGAACATCAAATTTTGGACCGTCAACATCTATAGCAAAGATATACAGCAAAAGTGGACTAACAAAATTGTTTGGAACACGAAGCGGGGGAACTCTTGTGCCATTTGTAGAGACTTTATTAGACTGTGGAACAAAAGAAGTTCACTTATTGTCTGTATTCGGTTCAGGAGCTGCAAAAGCAACAAAATCAATAGCTGCTGGAGAATCTACAAATTGGGTTTTTACAGCCAAATATAATGGAACAGTTGGAAATAGTATAAAGGTTAGAATAATAGAGGGCTCACTTGCAAATACGGTATCAGTTGAAGTGCTTTATGCAGATGCAGTGGAACTCACACCTAATGTAACAAATAATCCCACAGATGACAATTATATAGGTAAAAAATTTGCATCTATGTGGGTAGACTTTTCTAAAACAGGCACAGCAACAACTTTACCAGACGCAGCAGATTGGGCGAATTTGGCAGGAGGAGCAAACGGCAACGCACCAGCTGATGGTGACTATGTAACAGCCTTAGATAGCTTTGAAACAGATTTAGATGCTGATTTAATAGCTATTGCAAAAGATACCACATCAGCCTTAAGAACTGGATTGATTAACCATTGTGCTGTTATGAAGAACAGAATTGCATTTACTACGCCATTAAATATGACCAGCATTCCTACTATAGTAGCGGATATGCAGACAAGGAATGACAGAAGAGTGGCTGTAGTGTATCCAGCATTTAACTATTATAATAGGGAAACAAATGCTTATACTGCACAGCATATGGCATGGTTTATGGGTGTTACCGGAGCGATATCACCATTTGAAGACCCATTAGGCAAGAATATAACTTTTGGAGCTCTTTCTACTCAACTTTCAAGAGATGAAGCAGGAGAACTTTCAAGAGCAAATGTGTGTTACGGATGGAATGGTAGGCAAGGAGTAGAAATCAAAAATTCTAAGCTGGAATACAAGCATCCATATTTTGGGAACATAATGATAAGAAGAACCTTTGATAGGGTGGAAAAAGCTATTGATGATAGCTTACAGTCTGTTCTGGGATACACAGGAAACGAAAAAGAAGTTCAAGGGTTATTGTTCTCAATGATAAATGGAGCATTAAGCAGATTTGTTGATGAGGGATGGATAAACGGCGTTGAAAAGATTGATGTATCAGGCAATACTCCAAGTTTAAGAATGCAAGGTAAAGCCACTGCAAGCGTAATTATAACCAAGTATCCAGCAATACAGAGAGTAATAATTTATGTTTATGCTGATACAGCTGGCTATACTTATAATGAAGTTATATTGTAAGGAGGGATAAATATGATAATGACAAGAGAAACAGCTCCACATAGTGCAACTAATGTAACTGTGCATCTGATTAGCCCAGACGGAACAAAAGAGTATAAGTCTTATTGGCAGTCTTTTAGGATGAATCCAACGGTTGAAACAGCGTCAACTATACCATTAGGTGGAGTAACTTATGATGAGATAAAGGGAGCACGAACAGGAACAGGAACACTAGCAGGTGGGTTTATAGGGCTGGAATTTATAAAAGATTGGAAAAAGTTAGTGTGGGATGAGCTATGCTCACCAATGGCAAACTTTACAATGACAGTAGCGCTTTGCTTCCCGACCACAGGAGAAACGCATTATATAATACTTAAAGGTGTGTCAATAACATCTCCAAGTATTGATATTCCAGAAAATGGTGCAGTGACACAGTCAATTGATTTTAAATTTAAAGATTGGGATACGGTGTAATGGCAGAAATAAATGATAAAGTTCTATCAAAGGTAATGTCAGAATTAAATCAATGGAAGCCAGAATCTGAAAGTTGGACAGATGAAGGAATTAAGGTTATAACATTTAAAACAGGAGTGAATAAATTAACAGTGGTTATGCAAGAATTGGTTGGGAAGAATGCTTTAAGATTTGAACCATTACCATTTTTAGACCAACTTGCATCTACAATTGTTTCAATCGAGAGACGGAAGACAGACCCTAAATATAAAGAAGACCCAGTTATAAAGTTTAAAGATAACGGAGTGCCAGAAGAAGTTAATATTGATATTGCTAAAAAAATAATTGGCGAAATGGGACAAACAGAATATATGCCAATAGTGCAAGCATTCTTTTATTTACAAAAGATATAGTGGATAAAGACCAAAATACTATTGATAGGGAAAACCTATATGCCCAATCATTTATTCTTTGGCAAGTGTATGGAATAAATTTTTTACAGACTTTAAAGATGGGTAATAGTTTGAGAAAAGAATTGGTAGATTATGCAATGGAGAATAAATTACTTGAGGTTATTTTAAAGATAGAATTATGATAGGTAGCTACGGGGGATTACTTAAAAATACTATTATAATACAAGCCATTGATATGGCAAGTGGCATGATTAATAATATTCGTAATTCTTTATTGGATTTACAGAAAATACAAAACATGCCTACTCAAGGAACAGCGTTTATTCCAACTCTTGTGTCTGATTATGCTAAACTTCTCCAATTAGAGCAACAATTAGAAGCAACACCATTAATGCAAGGGAAGGATACATATTCCCAAATAGCAAATGCCCAAAAAGCAGAGGCAACTGGTATCGTCCAAGCAGATAAAAAAATACTGGAAAACAGGTTGCAAATGTATAAAACTTTATTTGACCCAGCAGAAGAAGGAGAAAGTGCTGCCAAATATTATGACAGAATAGGTAAGATAATTAATAGAGAATTAAAAGGCTTAGGTGCTGAGCAGGGAATGGTAAAAAAAATTGGAGAATTTGGTAAAGAATACTTCCCACCAACTGCTACAAAAAACATTGAAAATATAATGGCTGCATACAGGAAAGCACAAAGAAGCATTGTGTCCGATTTTGCGTCTATGGCAAGAGGCATGCGGCGGGCAGATGATGTTTCTACAACTAACCATAAAAAGAGAATAACTGAATTAAAAGAAAGAAGTGAAGTAGCTGGGCAAGCATTAAATAAGCTACAAAAACAAGTGCTTGGTTTTTCACAAAGCGACAGAATAATAGCTCAAAATTGGCAGGATATAAGTGCAGATATGCTTGAATTTGAACAAAAAAAAGCAGAGGCGGCTGGAGTTGGAGAGGAATTACAATATTGGACAACTGAATTAGTAAATACCAAACAACAACTGAAAGGCATATCTGTTCTTATGACAGAAGTGTTGAGAAATGTGAGTATGGTGGTTCAAGAGACAAAGGCATTTAGGCTTGCAGAAGTTTTTGGAATGACTCAATTTGGTGGTGCTCCATTTGGAATGGCACAAATGGGTGCAAGCTTACAACAAGTAGGAACAACCTTACAAACAATAGAAAGGAGTCCATTTAGAAGAGAACTTGAAAATATATCTCCAAAATTACTGCAATATGGACAAATATTTGGACAATCAGCAAACGAAATAGTGCCAGTTCTTACTGGATTAAAACTTGTATCAGGCGAGGCTTCAGACTTTAATGACATTTTGGGCAAAATGACAGTATTATCAGCTCAAACTGGCGAAGAGTTTGGCAAGTGGTTTAGCATAATGATGATGCAAGGTGTTCCAGCTATGAGTATGATGGGTTCAAACCTTGATGAAATAATGGGTATTATAGGAGGAGTGAATATAGCTGGTTTAGGACCTTTTGCTGGTATAGGAGTATCTGCTCTTGTGAAGTCAATTTTAGCACCAACAGACCAAATGAGGGAAGATTGGCAATCAATGGGTATTAATATAGATAAATTAGCTTCTAAAGGATTAGTGAAAGCCTTAGAACAAATAAAAACGATGACAGATACAATGAGCGAGTTTGAAAAGGGACAGTTTTTTGAGAAAATGTTTCCAGGTTTTGGAACAGGAGTATCTTTAATCTTAACAAAAGCTCTACCACAAATAAAGCAGGTAACTCAACAGGTTGGCAGTAGTTATGAAGCTTGGAGGATAAATGCAGAAGCATTAAATATGCCAATAAGTAAAATAGCTGAAGCCACACAATTAACTCATAATATCTGGATGCAATTTATTGATAGTATTTTAAGAAGCTCATCTGCAGTTGCCTTTATAGAAACATTATTAGATGCTATAAAAGGAATTCAATCTGCTTTAAGTTGGCTTGAACAAAAAGTTCCAGTAGTATTTAATGTTATTTTTGTTGGTGGATTAATTGCAGCGGGAGCTGTTGTTGTTAATCTTACAAAAAAACTTTTTGCACAGATTGGAGCAGTATTATCACTATCAGCATCCTTAAAAGAACTTAATACTCAATTAAGCCTTATGTCTTGGAATATGGCTGTAGCAACTGGGGCACAAACAGGATTAAATCTTGCAATGGCGGGAGGAGCAACTAATACAGCATTAAAAGGTATTCAAGGAGCGGGCATGATGCAAATGGCTAATGGAATGTTGATAAAACCAACCACTGCCGTAACTGGGGCTGGTGCAGGTTCAATTCTTGGAAAGGTTGCAGGGGGTATTTCAAAAGCTGTTCCCTATATAGCTATAATTGCGGGAGCTATAACTGTGATAAAATCTATAGATAATCATTTGCAAAAAATGAGGGCAGAGCAAATTAATGCAGTAACCAAACTAACTGCAAAAACAAGACAATTTCCTAATATTACAACACGATATCAATTGGTTCAATACGAAGCTGCAAGGGAAGCAGAAAAAGCGGAATTTAAAAAGCAATATCCTGAAGTAGCAAAGAGAATTGAGGAGACAGATTTTGTAGTTGATGTTGTAGTAACGCCAAAGCCACGAACAACTTTTAAAAAGGCAGTTAAACCTTAATGGCAAAAATAAATATATTTGATAACTACTTGAAAGATGATGCCTATTT
>ERZ795051.4453-NODE-4453-length-13107-cov-6.097533_pt1 | contig 13107 bp, 15 predicted proteins | sample MGYA00375135_ERZ795051 | MGnify/ENA primary metagenome ERZ795051 (study PRJEB30180, sample SAMN05720222) | activated sludge metagenome | isolation source: Anaerobic digester | place: Japan | collected 2015-05-26 ... | reverse complement strand
ACAGTAGGCTTATATATATTTTTATTAAGTTGTATTCCACCATCAACAGTAGGCTGTAATATACCAGTTTTTAATCCATATTGTGATTCAGAAATAGGTAAAATTACTTCTCCCTTTTGAGCTATTACATAATTATTATTTATTGAACCAAAATTATCTTTTGCACCAATAATACCACCGGTATGAAATTTAACCCATTGACCTTTATTTTCATCTAAATATCTATCAAACGCATCTTGCGCTTGCATAGTAGGATTTGTATCAGGATTTATTCTAAAATTAAATAATTCATCGTTTCTATTTCCTTTAGAGAAAAATCCTGCTTTACCTTCTGCATTACTCCATACTATACCTTTTTGAATATCACTATCAAAAAACCATTGAAATTCATTACCCTTTCCATCTGAAACATAATATTCATCAGGGTTTGGTCCTTTTTTCCAATATAACCCTTTAGTAGTATAGGGATTTCCTATTTTTGATTCTACATTTGATTTATAAGCAGATTTATCCTTTATTACTGCTTGTAAAGTATTTCTTTCACTTTCATTTCCTGTTCCTAAAATAGCCTCTAGTTTACCTTCTGTTGATAAATCAACAGAGTATCCTTTTCCTGCTGCATTAGCTTTTTGAGCTTGTGCAGTCTCTAGCATATTAGTATCTGTAACATCAATTCCTTTACTTTTTAAAGTTTCTATTTTTTCATTATCTTTTAATATATCTTGTACGATTTCATTTTTTTTCTCATTCCTTTCAATTGTGTCTTCAATCATTTTACTAACTAATAAAGAAAAAACTGCAACCCCTCCTGCAATTCCTAACATAGGTAATAAATAACTTAATATCGTTGGTAACATTATAGGAAGTATTTTAGATAAAAAAGAAGGACCAAAAATATCTGTAAGATTAAAATCCTCACCATTATTTTTTCCATTTTTAGTTTTTGATATATCTTGTAATGTTTGATTTATTAACAGAGACCCCATATCCCCTGTTTTAGCAACATCATTTACTGTAGGTCTTTTCTTAAATAATTTTTTACCTACTTTCTCAAATATTCCTGCTTTTCTATCTTCACCCCTTCTACCTTCTGTCCCGAATAAAAATCCTTTTAATTTATCATAAGTATCAAAATTAAAAAATTCTTCTAAAGGAGATAATAATACATTAAGAGGTCCTAAAAAGGCTTGTTTTAATACATCAGAATTTTTATCAAATACTTCATTGGTTTTTTCTAAATAATTATTAAAAAAATTTTTTAATTGCTGTTTCCTTTCTAATTCAATTTCTTTTTCTTTTTCAACCCTTTCTTTATATTCTTGAATAACATCGTTAATAAAATTTCTATTTCCTTTTAATAAAACTTTTAAAGAGTCCTTAAATTCATTCGGTAATTTTTTAAACATTTCACTATTCATATCTGATAATTGTTTTGCAATCTCTTGAGCATTTAATCCTGTTAATTGTTCTAATTGAGCAAGTAATAATAATAAGTTCTCTTTATTTTTTTTATCAGATTGTTCCTTTTCTTGAGCAATGGCTTTTTGTACTTCTTTTTGCTCTTTAATTACTTTATGTAAATTTTCAATATACTCATCAAATTCTTTATTATTATTAAAAATAATTGAATCAATATTTTTCTCTAAAGTTTGAATAGCTTTTAATGTTTCTCTATTAAATTGTGTATTCTTTTTAATAGCATCTAAATAAGAAGCAGATACAAAATTTTGAGAAACTTCACTAGACTTTCTACTAAACCCACTAGGATAATTAGAATCAAAATCACTAAATCCCCTATTACTAGGGGATTTATTAGAGTTTCTATTATTATTGTTATTTGAGTTTATTGCCATAGTTATATAGTTATTTTTACATTATTTTTTTCGTTTTGTTTTATAAGCTCCTTTCATTAAAGGACAATATAATTGACTAAGGATATTCATTTCATTTTTTAATTCCTCTTCTTTAAGTTTTTTAAACCATTTATACCTTGATAAAATAGTATGTAATGGTTTTTTTATAATATTATCTTCTGTATCATACCCCCAGCTAATTAAACGACACACTAAATCTTCCGCTGTTTTCTGTGTTAAAAGTTGGTAAGAAATCGGAGAGTTGAAAAAGAAACCTCCTTATAATATTTTTTTGTAACACTTCAGAATAAAACTCTTGCTCACTCATAATACCAAATTCATATTGTTCTACAATTGCATTATATTGTAACCATATATCTTTAGGAATATCATTTTTATAAGCGTTTAATTTATCTTCAATGGTTTCTAATTCTTTATTATTAACTGCAATAATTTGCTGTGCTTGAACAATCATTGCATACATTTCGTTATATTTATGTAAAAATTTATAATAATCCATATATTCTTTATTATTTTTCTCTATGAACTCATCTAATTTAAGTTTACGTTGTTCCGCATTATTGATATTTCGTAACATCTCTAATTGCTGTTTTATAGGTCTAAAAAGAAATAATTCTTTTTCATATATTTTTTTACATTCCTCTTGAGCAATTAAAAGGTCTTTAACCCTAGATAACCGAAACTTAAATGTATTCTTTGTAATATTATCTGTAATAGTAAAAGGTTCTTTAAACTTAATAGAAATTTCTTTATCATGCTCATCCATATCAATAGATTTAACTTTTAATTTATTTATAAATAATTCTACATTAGCAATATTAGAAGGATGATTTAATTGTCCCTCTCCATTTCCTTCAGGTAATGTATCATCAATATAATATTCTTTTTCTATTTTATTAGATATAAAAGTAGCGTGAATAGTAAATAAAATAATCATTAACTCATTGATATGCAGATTACTACAATCAAATTTTTCATAACACATATTATTTAATACACTTACTAATGCTAAAAATCGCTCATCCTCATCTAAAGTATTAAGTTCTAAAGCATCCTTCATAGTATAATCCCGAAAGTGTAATACTTTGGGAGCCGATAGTTTACCTTCAGATGGTAGATAAACAGGAATGTAATTATTAGGTATTTTTTCTATTTTATTTTCTACTTTTTTTGAACTATGTTCTTTTTGATTATTAATTTCATCAATAACTAATCTACTTTTGGCCATACTATATACATCCTTTTTATAAGAAAATTATAGATAATGTTGAGCATCTTTATCATATAATATAGAATGAATATGTTCAATTTCATATTGAACGGTAAACTTTAATGGTTCTCCATCGGTTTCATTTAATTGAATTTCCTCAATACCTGTAATTTGCATATTCTTTAAAACAAATTCAGCGTTAACTCGTACTAACTCAGTATCTGTAACAGTATCTGCTTTTGGCGAAAAAAATTTAATAGTAGCATTTCTTTTTTTTGAATGGTATCCTTTTTTAACTACTCTTTTTTCAAAATCATAAATATCAAATAACCATTGCCTATGATAAATCAATCCTTGAAAATCTCTTGTTTCTCTAAATGTTATACTATAAGTACGATAATCATCCATTCCATCAGGAATGATAATTCCTAATTTTTCAATTCGTTCTGTTTTAGTATTCCATAAAGGTAAATTATGCTCCTCTACATAAAAATCAAAATTAGGAAAATTATCAAATATGAGTATCCAATGATTCGCTAATTGGTCATCCTTAATATTAGATAAATCATTGGATACTGTATAATTATATAAATATGCCATACCTTATATAGTTAATTAAGATAAATAAGTATTTAATTCATTATTCAATACCTCTTTCACATCTTCTAACTTTACATATTGTTCCCCCTGTATATCTACAGATTTATTTCCTAATGAATTAAGAGTTGATATAATAATATTAGATAACCTATGATTAACATTAGCATTAAATTGAGCATTATATTTTTTATCTAATGTTGATAATAGAGGAACAATATATTGTTCATATTGTCTTTTATTTAGAAAACTTTTAATTGTTTCTAATTGCTGTTCTACAGTCCGTAATGCCATACTATACACCTCTCTATAAATAATTATTTTTTTATTGTGATAGTAAAGTCTTCTCTTTTAATATCATAATAAGTAATAAACTCCTCAATTACAATATTTTCAGGAATATCTTTATAATCATCATATGTTTCCCCTGTTAAAACAATATAACAAGGGATTTTCCTTACTTTCTTACTAACCTTAGTATCCATATATAACTCCTTCTATGTAATATAGTACCATATCTAAAAAAATTAGATTTCAATAACATTAGCTTGAGTATTTGTTACTAAATAATTTCTCATTCGTTCATTATGAGTAACAACTATCATTTGTTCATAAATAGAATTCATTTGTAATAGACTTTCATAAAATGAGTTAGCAACCTGTATATTCATAGCTGAATCAGGTTCATCCAGTATAATACAATTTAATCCTACCAATTTATTGAAATAATGTAAAAATGATAAACTCACAATTTTACTTTCAGCCCCGGAAAGCCTATATGCAGGTAATTTATTATTTTCAGGTCCATATTCTAATTTAATAGAGGTTTTAGTTGACCGTAAACTGATATTCAAAGATTTATAATATATCATATTGATAAAATCATTCATAGATTTTTCAATATCCTCAATAGAGGAATCAATGATATAATTCGGAAAATCTTTTAATAAAATAATTTTTGCTTGTTCATAATTAAATAAATCCTGCTTTTTATTTTTAAGAAATTCTTTTTGAGAATTTAAAACTTTTTCATTTTCTTTTTTTTGTTCAATAAGAGTATCATTATGTTTTTTAATAAATTCATTTTCAATAATCGTAGTATCATATTCTTTAATATCTTTTTCTAATTCTGTAATTACATCTTCATAAGTATTTTCTTTATTAAGACTAATTTGTTTTAATTTTGTTTCAATCGTATTGATTTTGTTAACAAGAGTATCAATCCGTTTTGTTATATCAATAACAGTTGATTCAGCTTCCTGTTTTAACGACACCTCTTTATGTAATAATATTTCTATATTCTTTTTCGTCATCTCTATAGAATTATCATAATTATTTTTTAATTCCTTAATGGAATTTTCTAACATAGTACATTTAGTAAGTAAAGATTCTTTTTTATTAGTATTTACAGTAATAAAAGAATTATATTTTTCTAAAAGAATATCTTTTTTATTGACTAATTCTTGTTTATGTTCCTTATTCTCATTGTTTTCTTTAACCTTCTTTTCATAATCCTCTTTTTTATAATTTTCTAATTGCAGTTTTTCCTTTAATTCTTGTAATTCAAGTTCATATTGCTTTTTTAAATTAACATATTCCTGTAACTTATGATGACATTCAGCACCACATACAGGACACACTCCTGTTTCTAAAGATTTTATATTAGATAAACAATATTTAATTTCCTGCTGTTTACTCACAATAGTAGATTCAGTCTCTTTAATAATGGTATCATCATACTTTGGAAGTTTTAAAATATTGATAGCCCCTATTTGAGTATCGAGAGTTTCTATTTCTTTTTTAAATGATTGTTCATATTCAAGTAATTCCTGTTTAATAGAATCAATAGTTTTTTGCGTAATAGCAATCTCATTTTTAATTTCTAATTCTTTTTGATTATAAGTATTTGTTATATCCTTAATAGCGTTATCAATATATTCTGGAGAAGATAGCTCTTTAATTTTAAATTCACACTGTACCACAGTATCTTGTTTCTCATTATATGTTTTTTGTAAAGAATTATATTCCTGTAATAATGATTCTTTTTCTTTTAAAAGAGAATTATATTCGTTTATTTTATTTTCAATCTCTTGTTGTTTTTTCTGTAAATCCTGTAATTCATTACGTTTAGTAATAATTTCTAATTCACTATACTTTGTAACTAATAATGATTTAGGGGTATAATCAATAGTTTCTAATCGATAGATTTCTTTTTCAATATTGATAATATCATTCTTAATAACATCGATTTGAGGTTCAATAAATTGTTTAACATACTTTTCTAAATTGATATTCCTAATTTTCTTAAATAAATCCATTCGTTCTGCATCTTTACAAGTAACGATATTATCAACCGGTTTTTGTTTAGCTACTAAAGAGTATTTAGTTAAAGAGGGGTCATATAAAGAAGCCATATAAGATATACATTCCTCTCCCTCTGCTATTTTATTCCCGGTACTGTCAAAAAGAATTCGTTCCGTTGATACACCATTTTTATTTTTTTTACAAGATAAAGTAACAGTATAATCTTTTGTACCAGTAGAAAAATCTAATATTATATTCATACTATTAGAATCATTGTTAATATAATCAACAAAGTTACCTTCATATTCATTGATTAAAAGCATTTCAATTGCTTGAATAGCTGTGGACTTACCTTTACCATTAGTGGCTTGAATAATATTCAAACCTTTTTCAAATTCAATTTCACGGGTTCCCTTATATACACCTACATTAGTAAGTGTTAATTTCTTTATATGTAACATTTATTAGGCCTCCTTAATAAATAAAAAGTGGTTAATCCTCATAGTCCTCTATATCAATATCTTCATCAGAATAAAAATCATCAATATTATCTGAATTATCCTCTAAATCGAAAATCTCTTCCAAAGAATCATCATCAAGCTCTTCATAAAAATTTAAAGCCTGTGAATAAATATCCCGTTCCATTCTATACTCCTTATTATATATTAGTTACCTTTGTTAAAATTTGACTACATACCGTAGCTATTTCATCCGATACATTATTTAATTTTTGATACTCATTAAAATAATCAATTAAAGATTTTTCTTTTAATTGTGCACTATCCTCCTTATCTTGTATTATCAAAGAATCATCCTTAATAGATTTACTATGTACTCTACGACAATAAAAAGGAATTCCCTTTTCTTTTGCCATATTTGTATAGTATAAAATACTTTCCTCTTTATCAATCGAATCATAAATAGTATAAATAGGATACTTTTTTGTAGGGATAGGTAATTCTTGTGGATATTGTACCATAAGATACTCAACCCAAATTGGTACTTCAATAAGAGTATACTTTTTAGTTTTAATATCAATACTTGCAATATAGGGAATCTTATCTTTCTCATTTAGGGAATTAAAAATAGGACTACCTAAATATCTTCCTTTTTTCGTTACTGTTTCTGTATGAATATGACCACAAAGATAATTAGTTACTTTCAATTTTGATAAATCTACATATTTATTACTAAAATGTTCTGTTTCATCCTCTAAATGATGAAAACAATAGTCAATAGAATCAGTAATAGTACTGGATAAATTAGAATATGTTTCATAAGCATTAACTTCTATATGAGGTAATAATAAACAATTAAGATTTTCAATTTTTTTAAATACCCATGAATCAATAACTTCTACTTTTTTGAGGGGCCTAAAAATAGATAATAAATTAGTTTCTAAATTTCTATCATGATTACCAGTAAGAATAAATATTTTTTCAAATTTACTACGATTATTAAAATAATCTATATATAATTCAAGTAATTCATGAGGAGTATCAATAGATTCTACAAGGTCTCCTAAAAATAAAATGCTATTATCTGAATTATGATATTCAGAGGAATAAAGCCATTCCATAAAATCTTTCCATTGTGAAAAATAAGGTTCCTTATCTCTTAAATGTAAATCCCCAACAACAATTAAATTTTTCATATATAATACTCCTTTATTAAAAATTTAGTAATACAAGATTACCTTGATTATCAGTATAATATACCTTTTTAATATTATAATCTTTTAATGCTTTCATACATCCCGTACATGGTTTAGCCATAGTAATGGTACCTGATTTAGTCATTCTACAAATAATCATAGTATGATAGTTATCAGATTTACATTTTAACAATGCGTCAATTTCAGCGTGTAAAAAAATCTTTTCAGGATTATGTAAATTATATCTATATTGAACAGGATGAGTTTTAATATAAGAATTTTGACCGATTGAAAGGATATTTCCCTTTTTATCTACAATACAAGCATATAGATTATAACATTTAGACATATCATATTCTTGTTTCATTTTAAGAATTAGTTTATTTAAAATTACATATTCTTTCATATTATATAATTACCTTGATTATTTTTTATGTTTCCAATACCATACAAAAATAAAGATAAAAATATTTCCAAGTAATAAATACAAAAAAGTGTCAATTAAATTAAAATAATAAACTCCTACAGTAATCATTACTAATGGTATCCAAGATAAAATAGATTGTTGTTTAAAAAATGATATTTCTGTATATTTATAACTTAATAATAAAAAATATAATAATCCACTAAAAAAACCACTTAATATACTTAGCATAATATGAATCCATAAAGTATGATAAAAATAATATAAAATTAAAAAAATACTTAACATACCATATATTATTTTAATAAATAATGAAATTATATTATTCATATTTTACTCCTTTAAACAATAATATCTACATATATAAACTATAAAATAACAAGATATTTATCAAAAAAAATAAAAAAAGGGGAATATGTACTATCATATTCCCCTTTTTAATGAATTTTTATATTCTATTAACTTAAACTATAGGATATGTAATAGTTACATAATTCATAGTAACAGTAACCTCAAAGGGGTCCCCACTATCCTCAGAAAAATCTAATCCAGATTGAGTAACTGGATATGCTCCAGTAAACAACCATGTACCAGTGATGATATTATTAGCATCCATACCCAAAACAGTAATAGGAACACGATATAAAGAAGGCCCCCCAATCCCAGCAAGTCCAGAATCACTTAAAGGCATTAACCCAGTAGTAGTATCTTGAATTAAATTCATCCATCGAGAAATTGCTTTATAAGTTTCAAAATATTTATCAGGACGATAGGTAAATGAAAGTTCATTCCCTTGTCCTGATACACCACTAGGACGAGTAAACGTTTTACCTTTTTTTGTGATAGTATATGTTTCTATAGTCTGGTCTGGAATAGATACACTTAATACACGAGCATTTAAATTTAATATATTTCCAATACCCGGATGAGGGGGAATAATAATCTGAAAGTGATTTTGAAGTGCATCTTCTCCAAAAGTCTGTAATATGCCTAAATTCATACTTGTTTTCTCCTATATAAAATATAGTTATGCTATATAAGCATAACTATGTAATAATTTATTATTATCTTTTCTTAATCACCTCTTCAACAGAAGTTCCAGCAGGAGTATTGATAAAGTTAAACTCAATAGTATTAGTATATCCAACAAACACAACACCAACCGTTAAAATAAACTTTTGCTGTGCCCTTGTAGCTTCTGTATTATTAGACCTATCACATAATACATAAAATTCTTCTAACCATTGAGATACAGATTGTAAAATCTGTTCAGATTTATTTTTTACTACTGTCATGTGGAAATCATCAATTTCTTTACCTAACTGAAATGGTAATACCTCAGTTTCAATTCGGTCTACAATCCAATCAGCTAAAGAAGATTGTGGAATATACGCATAATCAGATAAACGGGTCTGCCTAGTCCTCCATGATTTAATAATAGGTCCATAGGATTTATCATATACCACAGGATTTAATCGAGCTTTATCAAGAGCCTGTAATTGTGATTCAGTAGCTCCATACATAAACTTAATAATAGAACTACCTAATTGACCACCTTTACCATTTTCATCAATCCATGCAGGATTTCCTCCAGGGCCATAAATAAGTACATCTGCCATTTTTCCAGCAATAAGACCCATATTAGAACATAAGAAGTTTTTACCCATAAAAATATCTTTATGAATACCCCAGTTCAGACAATAATAATAAATACCTCTATCAGAAGTTTCATTAGCAAATGAATTAGGACTAGCAAGAATAGAGGTAGCTGGAGAATTAGTAGTACATAACATGAATCGTACTCTTTTTAATTCAGATTGACGTAAATTTTCAAACTTAGTAGCTACCTCTGGTTTAGCAGTACCATCAAATACAATTTTTACAGGGTACTTATTTTTATCTTTTAAATCTTCATATACAGAAGCTAAATCAACACCAGTAATAGATTCCCCTCTATTTCCACCAGATACCATAACAGGAGCAGTATCATTTATAAAAGTTGTAAATGTTTCATCTACCATTACAGGTTCAAATAGTAATTGATTATCAGGATTAAATACATTTCCAACATATACATTATTTCCAAAACCATCTTTTCCTAAAGGGTCAAGAGAAAAGTAATAAGGTGATTCAGGAAGTTCAAGATATACTTTTTCAATAGGATTATATCGATATACATGAATATAAAAGAATCCTGCATTATCCTCATCTGCTGTAATTTGAACTTTTAGGTCTGCCTTTTTTTGGTCCCTTTCAAATAAAATAAAGTAAATCAAATTCTCTAAGTTAATAGTATATGTAAAGTCAACAGAAGTTCCTTTAGCAGGAATAACTGTAAAAGAAAAATAAATTTCCCCTGTTAAAATATTTAATAAAATAACTCCAGAATCACAAACATATTTAAATACATTTGGGTCTCCTGTATTTGTTTCTGGTGTTAAAGATTCCTCTACTCCATTTATTAAGATACCTATAGAATTTGCATTATAGTATTTAATATTTGGTAAAGTTCCCGTATAATTTCCATTCTGTCCATCAGTTATAAAAGCATTATAAACACAGTCAATAGCCGAATAATCAGTAATGGATTTAGTAGTAAATCCAGAAACAAAAGGAATCGTACCCTCTTTTGTTACAAATACTCCCCCATATTTACCAGCCTTATAAGGGGCACTAATAAACATTCCTGTTTTTAAATTAAAATCAATTGCATCTTGAATAGTAGGATAATCTACCGATGGGTACCCAAACGTATTTAAAATCTGTTGTGTAGAACCTTTTTCAAAGAAAATCCAATCTTTAGGTCCTTTAGGGGCTACAATTGCGGTAGCTCCATAAATCTGTACAGAAGTATCTGCCCTTTCAGTAGCATCTATAAAATTAGTTGTGATTCTCCAGCTTGAACTCATATATGTAGTCCTCCATTAGTTTTCATTATTAAAATCTCCTATATAAAGTAATATATTTATATAGTTAATATTGGTTATGCAAAATACTCAATCAATAATTCTTGTGGTTGAGTATTTAATAAATCAGAATTTTTAAAAAGTTCTCCTTTACTACTTAAAAAATTAAATATAACCTCATTAGCAATGTATAATCCTTTAGCCGATGGTTGAGGAGTAACCAAAATTTCAGTATCAGGGTATACTGCAAAGGTATCAAATTCAAAATCTAAAGACGCAGAAGTTATATTATTTTTTTCAAGCCAATCATTTTCAGTATATTCAGGTTTAAAACTTAGATTATAGTAAAGAAAAGCAACATTTTTTATTTTAACATCACTATTTTCAACATCAATTATTGGATATAAAATTGTTTCATTGGTATTACTCATAAGAATTTTAGAATACGCATATTGTAAATCTAAATCTTGTGAATACCAAATAGTAGCTTCATACGTTAAATGAATTGGTACCAATTTTAATCCATACCCTAATACTTGTTTATAACCATCAATATTATATAAAGATTGTACATTCGTAGTATTATTCCATAATTGTCTATTGGTTTTGGGGTCAATTGATTTTAAGTAATAATTCATAAAAGGAAAATCGAGTATTCCATCCTCATTCATTTCCCCTCTACGCCTAAAAGCATATTCATTAGAAGCATAAATAATACGAGACATATCAGAATAAAAAATCATTTTAGAAAAATACTGTTCTATTGCTATATCTAGTGAATAAATAGAATTTAAAAATGTATCTTTACTAAGAAACTCACTTTGATAATAAAATGCACTAGGGGGAATTTCCATATATACTCCTTATATTAAATAAATTTAAGTATTCTATTTAATTTATTATCATCTAACATAGGTAAAATTCCTTTTTTCATAAGTTTATAAATTCTTTCCTCTTTTTTATCTAAAGCATCATGAGAAAAAAGAATACTAATTAAAATAGCACTTTGATTTTCAGTAAACCCATATTCAGATAATAATATATCCAATCTATCTAATATAGATTCCTCTTGAAGGCATTCTTTATTTTCATCCGCTTCAATTTCCATACCTAATAATCTTGAATAATAATCAGGAATTTCACATATATGGTCAACAGCGATACTAAATGCTAACTCTAAATCATCTGTATGTTCTGTTTCTACATCAATTCCAGTAATTAGTTGATTTAAAATAAAAGATTCTCCATATTGGTCAATTAAATCCATAATAGTAAAGTATTGTTCATCATCCTCAATAGTATCTACTATCTTAGTAGATACTATTGGAGTATCTTTTAATGAAATATAAGTATTTTCTAATTTTTTATTTATACCATTCATTATTCTTTCTCCTTATTTTCATAATAGTTTTCTAATTCCTTAATAAAGGAATCAATATTTTTTTCTTTAATAAATAATCGTAAACCAGTTAAAGCTCTTTTTTTATTTGATACTTTCGTTAATAAAAATCTTGAAAGTATTTCTTGTATAAACCATTCTCCAACCTCAAAAGAATTATGAAATTTTTTATAATGTACATTAACAAATTTAATTAAATATTTTTCAAACATTTTATCAATAATATCCACCCCAGTCTCTTCCTCTTCTTGTAATAAAATATCTTGTTTATTATTCACTTTGTGTAAACCCCCGATTTAAAATATCAATAAAAGTATTCATAATAATTTGACTAGGTTCATGTAGATAATCTGGAATATTCGGATTGAATATTAAACTAAATACATCCGCAAATAATTCCTCAGCATCTACATCCTGTTCTTTATCCCTTGTTAATTTTAATTTATTCTGTTTCCACTCATCAAAATAATCATACCAAATAATATAACATTCCTCTGGTAGTAGAGAAAAAATAAAATGCCCAAATTCATGATATAATGTAGTAATAAAAAATAAATAATCATCTTCTTTAATATCATCAGGAATAAAAACAGTATCCGATACAAAATAAGCCATTGTACCTTTACCTGCTACAAATTCAATATAATCTTTACTACAAAGTATAATTGAATCAAGTCTTCGTATTGAGGTAGGAAATTCATTTTCCATTCGTAGAATAAATTCATTTATTTCATTAAGC
>ERZ795051.4447-NODE-4447-length-13131-cov-5.299403_pt1 | contig 13131 bp, 9 predicted proteins | sample MGYA00375135_ERZ795051 | MGnify/ENA primary metagenome ERZ795051 (study PRJEB30180, sample SAMN05720222) | activated sludge metagenome | isolation source: Anaerobic digester | place: Japan | collected 2015-05-26 ... | reverse complement strand
AAAAAGTATTGGTTCTCTTAGGACTTCTAAGATGTTTTTCATTAAAATCATTCAAATTAAATTTAAATTCTTTTATTTGAATAAGATCAAAAAAGTTAAATTTTATTTTTAGATATTCTAATAAAGATATTATTTTTTCTTTTATCAAATTATTCTCAAGTGATATAAAAATACTTATTTTATCATTTTTATTAAGTATTTTTATTTTTCGAATTTTATCAATATAATCGATAAAATCTATATCCTCATGATCAACTGAATTGTACTTTAAATGTATATTTTTAATCTGACATTCTTCATTTTTATTGTATTTATAATTTAAATCATCATTTTCATCATAAGGTAATTCAATTCTAAATACAGTTCCAGAATTTTTAATACTATTAACTGAAATTTGTCCATTAAAAAGATCTACAAGGTTTTTGACTATTGAGAGTCCAAGACCGGTTCCACCATATTTTTGATAAATCTGATTGTTTGCTTGATTAAAAGGTTTAAAAATATTTGGAAGATCTTTTTCAGATATACCAATACCTGTATCTTCAATTTTAAATATTAATTTTTTTTCTGAAGCTTTATCGGATAGTTCCCTTAAGATATTAATTTTAATAAAACCTTTAGGGGTGAATTTTAATGAGTTACCGATTAAATTCATTAAAATCTGTCTGAGTCTTATTTTATCTGATATGAAAAAATCTTCAACATCGGGCTGAATTATTATAGCAAAGTCTAATCCTTTTTCTTTTGCTAAAAAATAATAGTATTCTTCTATTTGATCAGAAAAATTCCTTAATGAAAATGTTTTAAAATTTAACTCAATTTTATTTGATTCTATTTTAGAAAATTCCAGTATATTATTGATAAGTTCAAGTGTTTGTTCAGAGTTTTTTTTAAGTGTCAATGCTATAGAATCTTCTTCTTTCCCTTTTAATCTTTCAGCAAGTAAAGATGTAATACCAGTTGTAGCGGTTAACATGTTTTTTAACTCATGACTTAAAAATGCTAAAAAATTAGATTTATCTTCATTTGCATCATTTGCAATTTTATTTGCCTTTTCAACTTCTTTAATATTTCTTAAAAGTTCATCTTCCAAATTTTTTTGTTGAGTTATATCAAGTAAAACCACAATTAAATTATTTTCAAATTTCTTGCCATAAAAACAGAATATCTTTTTGTAGTTATCAGCTATTTTTATAGGTATTATGCTTTTAGTAAAATCATTCTTTTTTATTTTAAAATAAAATCTTTTTAATTTTCTTTTGGCATTTTTATCAAAATAGGATAAAAATATCTTTCTATTAATACTTTTTTTCAAAGGAATGTTTATTAAATTATTTATATATTTTGAGAATTTTATTTCATTATTTAAAAGATTTTCTGTCCAAAATGCTATTTTCACCGTTTGCTGGATCAATTCTAAATTATTTGAATATTCTTTTAGAACAATTTCTTCATTTCTTTTATCAATAAGTTCATATAAGAAATAAGAAAATATGGAAAGAGCCTGTTTTTGTGAATTTGTAAGCCCAAAGTATTTTACATAATCAAAAACTTCTCCCTTAAAATAGTCAAATAATTCTTCTTTTTCATATGTAATAACAAGTAATGCTTTAAGTTCTTTATTATGAATGACAGGGAAAAATATTAGTTCATCTTTAACTTTATTAATAATATAATTTTTTGATTTATTAATGCTAAAGAAAGTATTTAATATCTTTTCATTAAGTTTTTTTATTATAATATACTTATCATTTTCAAGTTTTTCATTTACCAAATCAACAATATCATTGATTTTTATTATTTTATTATAATTTGAAAAATTAGATTTTTTTGTCGCAAAATAAGAAGATTTTAATGATAATTTGCTATGGCTCTCATTTGCCTTAAAATAAAAAGCAATGGATGATAAACTTAAGTTTTCAAATATTGATTTTAAACAATTTTTCAGAACTTTTTGAAAATTAAAATTTTCTAAAAGATTGTACATAGATTCTTCTATAGTCTTGAAAAGGTAATTATTAGATTTTTGCTCCAACAATTTTAATTGATTTGATGTTATATCTTTACAAATACCTATTAATCCTATTATTTTTCCAGAATTTGACATAATAGGACTTTTTATCGTATTGAAACAAAAAAGATCAATTTTTGTACTTTTTTTATTAACTGGAAATTTTTTCCAGCTAATTTCAGATAAAGTTAAATTTTGAGTAAGTACATATTGGTCGCTTCTTGCATAATCTTTTGCCTCTTGAGGGCTAAAAAGATCATAATCTGTTTTATTTATTATTTCTTCCTTGGGAATGCCAAAAAGATTTTCAAAATGTTTATTTATAATTATATATTTTTTCTCTTCATTTTTAATGAAAATAGGATCAGTTATTAAATTTAAAAGTGAATAAAAATAATTTGAATGAATATCAAAAATATCTATTAGTTCATTCAACTGCCCATAACTTCTTAAAAAGGCTAAAATATATTCAGTTTTTGCCTGATCATCATAAATATAATGCATCTCAATTTGAAATTCTTTATTATAATTTGATTTAGAATATTTTAATTTGGTCTTTGTTATTAATGAATAATATCTTTTTTCTTTAATATTTTTAAACGCATTTTTTATTTTTTCTTCTTCTTCGAAAATTTCATAAAATAAAATCTCTTTTTTTAAATTTATATCAAAAATACTTTTTGCTGTATCATTAAGTAACAAAATTTTTCCATCAATTGAAACTATAATAATTCCATAGGGAGATTTGCAAAAAAATGGTAAATCTTTGAAATTTTCAAAATAATTATTGTTCATAGTTTATTTTATTATTTTTTCATTATTAATATAATACATCATTTAAATAAATGGAAATTAAAATTAAAAAAAAATTAAAACATCAAAAAAATATGTTAAAAAAATTTCCTCGTTTTGCAGGATTATAAATTCATGCTATAATTAATTTAAGAAAACAATAATAAATTTAATAAAATTTTTATAGAAGTTGGTTAAAAAGAGAGGATTTTGTGCAAAAAATAAAAAGTTTGACAGAACTAGATGGAGTTATCACTTCTTTGCCAAGGGGAGGATACCTTGTAAATACATCTATTGGTTATATTCAATTTGGATCTCCCCCGGAAACCTTAAAAGACACTATATTTTTACCATTAGGTGTTCCTAAAATTTTCATTTTACCGATGGAGCATTTTGATCCAAAGCAAGGGATGAGTGTTGCTGAAATAGAATTTCCAATATATTACAACTTTTTCTTAAAAAAGACCAAGACAAAAGTATATGTGAGTAGTGATCATATCAAAAATATGGAAATAGTTTTAAATGAGGCTGTTTTTGGACCTAAGGAAGTCGATGTAAAAGATGAAGTTGTAATGACTGAAAACGCATATATCCCAGATATAAAATCTGAAATGGAATTTTTTAGAAACAATAGAAAACTTGAAGATATGGTGGATCTTTTACCACTTGAACAAAATATTGAAATAGAAAATATTTTAATAAAAAGAAATGATGATGGATCATTTAAGGTTTTTGATAATGGCAAATATCTTGTAGATGTTCCTGCAAAAATAAAATTTTCTGCAATATATAATCTTGGAGCAGTATTAAAAGAACCATTTAAACCCCCAATATTTGGAATAACATGTCTTGGACCTTCCCATGGTTTTGATCCTTATCAAAACACTTCGGGTTTTATTATCTGGATAAATAAAGGTGGAATAATGGTAGATCCACCAGCAAATTCGACTCTGTGGCTCAAAGATTCAAATGTAAATCCTAAATTAATAGATTCTGTTATTTTGACTCATTGTCATGCTGATCATGATTCTGGAACATTTCAAAAAATTTTGGAAGAAACAAGGATTACAATTTATACGACACCAACTGTTATGGCAAGTTTTATAAGAAAATATTCCGCTCTTACAAGAATTTCTCCAAATAAATTAAAAGAGATGTTCAATTTTTATCCCGTCAAGATGAATCAACAATATAATATACATGGTGCTATATTTTCATTTTTCTATACACTTCATTCTATTCCAACTATTGGATTTCAATTTAATTATAGAAATAAGACCTTTATTTATTCATCTGACCATTTAAATGAACCAAATATAATAAAAGATCTCTATGAAAAAGGTATCATTAGTGAAAAAAGATATAATACGCTTGTGAATTTTCCATGGGATAAAGATATTATTTATCATGAAGCAGGAATACCACCTTTACATACACCAATTAGCTATTTGAACTCTCTTCCAGTTGAAATTCAAAAGAAAATAACTGTTTATCATATTGCTGAAAAAGATTTTCCAAAAGATACTCATTTAAAACTTGCTAAGTTTGGTATTGCTGAGACATTTTATCCCGATATAGAAAAAAATAAATTTGAAGAAGCATATCAGATATTGGATGTATTTAGTAGAATAGATATTTTTAAGGATTTGCCTTTCGAAAGAGTAAAAGATTTGTTATTAATAGTAAAAAAAGTAAATTTCAAAAAAGGTGATTATATAATTAAAAAAGATAGTGATCCCGACTTTTTTTATGTAATAATTTCGGGTAATGTATCTATATCAGGACTAAAAGATAACGAAATAAAAGATAAAATATATACAACTTTTGAATATTTTGGTGAAGCTGCAATATTAAATAATGAAAAAAGAAAGGCAGATGTTATCGCATTAAATTCAGTTGAAGCTTACGCTATTGAGAAAACATCTTTTATAAAACTTATACAGGATACGCCCATTGAAAATAAGATGAGACAGGTTGCAAAAGTAAGAAATGAACTTTCCTGGAAAGTAATAAAGGCCAATCAATTTTTTAATGATCTTTCATCTTCACAGATAACCCAACTTGAAGGGATATGTAAGATTAAAGAATTTAAAAAAGGTGAGATTATCTTTTCAAAAGGAGAATATCATAAAAGCATATATTTACTTATCGAAGGAATTGTAAAAAATACAGATGGTAGAATTATTAAGGATATGGGAGAATTTATAGGTGAAATGTGCACTTTATACGAAAATAAACCATTAACTTCTGATTATATAGCTATTGAAACTACAAAAGCTTACGAAATTGAATCAGAAAAGATAAAAGGATTTTTAGTTGAGAACCCCGGAATAACGATGAATATACTATTTTCTAAATCAGATAAATGTAGTAGTTAAATTATTCCAGCAAACATTGTATCTATATTTATTTTACTTACTTTATTCTCAAAATCCTGCTCTATTAAAAGGAATTTTTTTATTATTAAAAGTAAAATCATCCACTTATAGGTCGAAGATCTTTTATTTTCATATAAAACTCTATAAAGTTTATTATCATAATAAAATTCAAGAACTTCTTTATTCTGGACATTTATTCCTTCCATTTTAGATATTTCAAATGAATAAAGGATTTTATCATCATTTTTAGAGCAAATTTCAAAATAACCTTTTTTTAATCTTACATAGCCTTCTATTAAAAAATTTGTCTTATTATATCTATAACCAACATGAATTTTGGCAATTTCTGGGTCAGAAAGTATTATATGGTCATTTTCTAAATTTTTAGAAAATAGATCTTTAATAAAATCAAAAGAATATTTAATTTGCCAGCTATTCCATTTTGAAACAGTATTTAAATCTTTGTTTAAATTCATTCCTTCAAATTGACTATATTCATTATATCTAAGATTTAGATCGCAATTTTTACACTTCACAAAATCATTTTCACTATATATTGAAACAAGACTTTTACAGTTTGGACATACATAAAGTACCTGTTCTAAAAAATGAGCGAGATCTTTACCAATATATTTATATTTATTCTTTTCTTCAAATTCATCATCTGAATGTTTTATCCATTTTTTAATTACTTCATTTATTTGTTCATAAGATAATGATCTTACTTCTTCTTTTTTTAATATTGTGGAAAATTCTATAATTACTTTACCTTTTCTTTTTTTCTCAGCCCATCTTGGTAAAGAAAGATACGCTCCCTTTATTTTTGCTCCAATTAATGTTAGACCAAGCATTTTCACAAGTTTACCTGTACTTGAAACTATGGATAGGTTATTTCCATCCCAGCTTCTATTTGCCTCCGGGAATAATCCAACTGAAGCTCCTTTTTCTACTGTTTTTATAGCTAGTCTTATTGTTTGAGTATCGGGAATGAACTTCGATTTAGGAATTGAACCGAAAAGCTTCATAAAATATTTGAAAATAGGATCTCTAAAAATATTATCAGATGTAATATAATGAATTTCCTGAGTTAAATAGTCACTTATAAAAAAAGGATCCCAGAAATTTACGTGATTTGCTATTATTACAAAAGGCTCTTTAAATTTTTTTATATTTTCTGGATCAATAAATTCTATATTATAATATTTTTTTAAAAAGACTCCAAAAGTAGCTCTTAAAATTGAAACTACAGGCTTTGGATACCATAATTTTTTTATAGGTTTCATATTAAAATTATCTCCTTTAGAATGAAAGATTCATAGCTTGAATATAGATAGTCTAATATAATTTATCTAAATTTTTTTATCTAAATTTTTTATTAATTTTATTAGAATTTTAATAGGATAGAGCATATCCTTTTAATAATTTTTTATCAATATGTTTAAAAATTTGAATATATAAAGCTTTAATAATTGGTGAAAGATCGTTATTATTTAATACATCTGGTAAATAAAGATAGCCAACAGTTGATTTCATATTGTTTAAACTCTCATCGATAAAAACATAATTAATTGAATCATAATCAAAACCAAATCTTTTTCTCCAGTTTATATCTTTATCAATATAACGGGAAACCTGCCAGAAATGTTTTTTACCTAATAAAATAGCTATTAATACTGTTACAAGATAAAGATTTAAAGAAACACGAGAAGCCCTAAATTGATTTGAGATAGATAATTTTGTTATTTCGAGTAAATCTTTGCTTCTAAAAGCAGGATGATCTAATATCACTTTTTTTTCAATTTCCATAGCCATTTTAGGGAATTTATCTGTAATTGCATTTAATGTAACTGTTCCAAGAAGTCTATTATAAATATTATAAAGACCTAGTATTATTGAGTCACAATCTCTTTCTAGTCTCATAAAGTCTTTATCATATTTAGTCTTGTCTATAAAACCAGATTCACCAAGTCCATTATATCTTAAATCTACTATTTTATCATATTCTAGTGAATCAGGATATATTCTTCTAACAGAAAAATTTATTGATGTTATGAATTTTTTAATTATTGGATCCCAATCTTTTTCACAAATCGAATACCAATCCATTTTTAATTCCTTAAAAATTTTAGAATTTTTTTGAAAAACGAATTAGATATGATATATCTATTGAAACAAGATAATTTAATAAAATGTAAATAGTTATTGAAATGAGTAAAATAAAAAATTTGGAAAAATAAAAAATTACCATAGTAATTAAAATAAATTAATATATTTTTATTACAATTTAAAAGATATTAAAATTTGAAAAAATCAAGGAAAATTATTTATGGATTCAATTAAAACAATTTTTAAAATAGGGAAAGGCCCTTCTTCAAGCCATACTATGGGTCCACATAAAGCTTCATTGAATTTTTTAGATTACCTGAACTCAAAGAATATTAAAGCAAGTAGAATTAAAATAACATTAATGGGATCTTTAGCATTAACTGGTAAAGGACATCTAACAGATGTCACAATAAAAGAGGTTTTTAAAGATTTTTTAACTGAAATTATTTTTGATTATGATTCTCAAACACCTTTTCATCCCAATACAATGTTATTAGAAGCTGAAGATGAAGAAGGTAAAATATTATCAAAATGGGAAGTTTATAGCATTGGTGGTGGAGAAATTTTAATTAAAAATCTGGATGAAGCTAAAAAATCACAAGAAAAATTAGATGCAATTAAGCAAGAAAGAGAAAATATATATCCTTATTCAACAATGAAAGAAATATTAAATTACTTAAAAAAGACTGGGAAAAACTTTTGGGAATTTATCGAGGATTTTGAGGGTAAAGATATCTGGGTTTATCTTGAAGAAGTCTGGAAAATGATGAAGGAAGCAATTGAAAATGGTATTAGAAATGAAGGTGTTTTACCAGGTGCTTTAGGCTTACAAAGAAAAGCTTCTTCATATTTTGTAAAGGCAAATACTTTTACAGGGTTACTAAAAAAACAAACGCTAATTTTCTCATATGCATTAGCTGTTGCTGAAGAAAATGCATCGGGATCAACTATTGTAACTGCACCCACTTGCGGTTCTTCTGGAGTTTTACCTGCAGTTCTATATTTTTTAAAAAAAGAATTAAATTTTACAGATCAAAAAATTTTGAAGGCATTAGCAACAGCGGGGCTTGTTGGTAAACTTGTTCAAACCAATGCAAGCATCTCAGGGGCAGAGGTTGGTTGTCAGGGAGAGGTTGGTGCTGCATGTTCTATGGCAGCAGCGGCTGCAGCGCAGCTAATTGGAGCTACTCCAAATCAAATTGAATATGCTGCAGAAATTGGTTTAGAGCACCATCTTGGTTTAACATGTGATCCTTTGGGTGGTTATGTTCAGATTCCTTGTATTGAAAGAAATGCTTTTGCTGCTTCAAGGGCTTATGATGCTGCGGTTTATGCAATACTATCTGATGGAAACCATAAAATATCTTTTGATTCAATTGTAGATACGATGAAAAGAACGGGAAATGATCTACCTCATATATATAAAGAAACTTCTCTTGGTGGTATAGCAACCATAAATGAAGTATAATAAAGAAATTTAATTTTAAAACAAGAAAATTTGGCTTAAAATATTTTTTGACTTAAAATATTTTTAAAATTAAAAAATATTTTTTAAATTTAGATAAAAAAAATTGACTTTTTGAAATAATGTTTTATTTAATTTTTGTTTGGAATAAATAAGGGGTTTTATGAGTTGAAAAAGAACATAACTTTTATCAAAAAAGTCTTCTTTCAGCTTATTCTGAGCTTATGGACCTATCAATGGTTCCTTATTATTTTAAAGCTCAAGCTGATTAAGTATCACTATTCTTTCAGTATGTAAATCACATTATTTTTCTTAAATAATTTTTTCTTATATTATATAATAATTAAATAAATGAAATAAAAAGCCCTATGATCTTTTATTATATATGAAAAATAGGGCTAAATTAAGAAAGGAGGTTAAAATGCAAGCTCTTGGAAGACATATTTTAGTTGAAATGTATGAATGCAATCCATCATTATTAAATGATGTTCAACATATAGAAAAAAGTATGATAGAAGGTACAAGAAAAGCAAATGCTACAATAATTCAATCTTCTTTTCACAAATTTTCCCCTCATGGTGTTTCGGGTGTTATTGTCATCGCCGAATCTCATGTGGCAATCCATACCTGGCCAGAATATAATTATGCAGCTGTCGATATCTTTACATGTGGAGAAACCATTGATCCCTGGGTTATATTCGATTATTTAAAAGAAAAATTTCAATGTACATGGGCATCCCGACTCGAGCTTAAAAGAGGACAGATAGAATTACCTGTTGGTGTAGAATTAAAACATAAACCTGAAAATATTTAAATTAGTGGGGGAGTTTTGAAAAGATACTATCAATTTTCAGATATAAATAAATATGATGGAAATTTTTATGATATAATCGAAGAGCTTTATTATAAAGAGTCCAGATTTCAAAAGATATCTGTTTTAAAAAGTTACTCACATGGACTTATTCTTACTTTAGATGATATTGTTCAATTTACAGAAAAGGATGAATTTTTTTATCATGAGATGATGAGCCATCCTGTTATGTGCATTCATCCCGAACCAAAAGATATTTTAATTGTTGGTGGAGGAGACCTTGCAATATTATCACATATTTTAAAATATGAAAATATTAAATCTGCAACCTTATGTGAAATAGATGAAGAAGTAGTTGAGATGACTAAAAGGTTTTTCCCTGATTTTGCTAAAAGTTTAAAAGATAATAGGGCTAAGATCATTATTGATGATGGGTTCAAATTTTTAGCAAATCAAAAAAATAAATATGATATTGTGATAGTTGATTCAACAGATCCAGAAACAATTGCCAATGACTTATTTGTAACAGACTTTTATGAATCAGCATTTAATTCATTAAAAGATGATGGTATCTTTATTGCCCAGTCAGAATCTCCCCTTTTAAGCTGTTATAAGAGTATTAGAAAATCAATTTATAAAAACTTAAAATCTCTTTTTAATTTTGTAAATTTTATATATTATCCAATGCCATGTTATCCAACAGGTTATTTTAGTTCTGTTATTGCAAGTAAAAAGTATAATCCAGATGAAGTAACAAAGGATGATATTAATAAAAAGATAAAAGATTTTAAATTGAAATATTTTAATGAAGATATTTATTTTTCCTCACTTACCATTCCAAATTTTGAAAAGGAAATAACTAATATAAATGATTATAACTAAAGATAATTAAATTAGAAAGTTTAATAAAAATATTTGCTAAAAAATATTAGATAAAATCAAAATAATTAAAAGCTGGAAAATCATATTTAAAATCTGAAATTGTTTTATGAATTATTTCTTCAACTTCAAAAGAAAGCTGCTGGTATTGTTCAAATTCTTCTTCAAGATTTAATAATAAATTATTTAATTCTTCAGTTAGTACTGTTTTATATTTACGTAGTATTTTTAAGCAAAAAAGTGGTTCAATATTAGATAAAGCTGAGCAAAAATTTGTTGAAAAAATTATGTCATTATTTGAAAAAAGTGACAATATAATATTTATAAGTTGTTTTTTGTAATTTATTAAATATTCAATATCAAATATATTTATAAGTTTTGCAAGATCTTTGCATCTTAAAGATAATATTTTTAATATTTCTTTGGTATTTTCTACTGGTTTTGTTGCAATTGAATTAATATTTTCAAGGTAACTATTATAACAAGATGTAAAAGATATTAATAAAATATCCAGAGCAAAATCTGATTTTGTATTTTCTATAAAATTTGTTAATCTAAAAAAATCATAATCACTTAAATCAGATGTTTTTTGAGCTAAATCTTTGTATATTAAATTAGGAAGAATATCTTGCATTATCCCACCTTTTTTTTATCTTAAGGTATTTAATTATTTTAAGTAAATCGGTATCAGAATATCTTTTATATATTTCTTCATTAAATGCATTAAGAGCTTCATTCATTTTACCAAGTTGAAAATAAATTATTCCTTTCATCTTATTTACTGCAAATTTTGTATCATCAATTTTAGTATAAATATTGAAGGCTTCATCAAGTAAACCAAGGCAATGGTATAATCTTGCAAGAAGAAAAAGTTCTTCTTCTGTATTCGACTGATTTTTAAGAAAAGAGATTGCTTTGTCATATTGCTTTGTTTCAATGAGATTATAAAGAAAAAGAGATCTTTCTTTTGCATTATTTGTTTTTATTTTATTTTTTGTAAAATAACTATGAGCTTCAAGTATTTCTCCTTTTCTCAGAAGATAATAAATATATAGTTTTTTAAGTGAAATATTATTTTTATTTATTGTAAATAGAAAATTAAATAAATTTTCAGCTTCTTCATGAAGTCCTTTTTCAATAGCACATTGTAGGTAAAAGATTTCTTTTAAAAATGATAATCTATTTATACCATTGATTTCAACAAGAAGGCTAAATGCTTTGTCAAAATCATTATGTTTAATAAAATAATAAGTTTGCATGAGATTTGAATAATATTGATCGTCAATTTCAAAATATGAATTAACTTCTAAATCTTCTTTTATTCCATAAAGAATTGATAAAAGGTAAAACTCATCAAAAACTTCATTATTTATGAAATTTTCAATATATAAAATTGCCTTATTTTTCTCTTCAAAATATAGTGAATGATAGAATTTAAAAAAAAGCATGAGAGAGTCCATTTTTGAAATTGTTTTAGGGACTTTATTTTGATTTGTTATTATATCAGGGTGATTTTTAAAAATTTTCCAAAATTTTATTAATTCTTGATTTGATTTTAAAGAAGGAGTAATATCAATTAAAAAATAAAAGATTTCTTCTTTTTCAGTGCATATTTCTTTTAAAATTTTTTGAGACATAAGTTAGCCCTGATAATTATTTTTCTTGATCTTTTTTAAATTTTTCAGACCATGTTTGAATAGTTTTTTTTATTTTTTCTAACTCAACTCTTTTATTTTCAGCTATATACATTCTTGCGAGTGCTCTTAGAAAATCCAATGCTTTTTTTGCATCATCTTTATTATGACCCGAGATTTCATATCTTTCCCTGTATTCTTTTGCTGATTGAATAAGTCTTTGTTCGACAATTTCTCTTAACTTTCTTCTTTCATTAAAACCTTCTTCTCTTGGGTCATTTTTCGATCTTAATGCTATATAATCAAGTAAATTCTTGGCAACAACAGTAGCTCTTGCTCTAATATCAACGAATGTTGGTATCCATTTAGAATTCTCACCATAACCTTTTTCTATTCTATCAATTAAATAAAAAGCTCTTTGTATAAATTCTAGTCTTTGAGCATCTTTATATAAAGCAAATGTTTTTTGTTTTTTAACAACTTCAGAAAGTTCAAGATCTATTATGTTTGAAGTCAAGGATTCTATTCTGATAAATATTTCCATAATCTTTTTTCTTGCTTCATCAAGACTATTTTCATGTTTTAAACCAATTATTTTCATATGAGTATCATGAATTTTCAAATAAAGTTCAATGATATCTAAGAGTTTTTCGCATATTGTAAATTGAATATAAGGAATCTCAAATTCTTCTTTTTCGGGAATTGATGCTTCAATCTTTTTGATTTCTTCTAGTATTTGATTTATCTGGCCTTGAATGATAGCCGATTCATTTGCAAATTTATCTCTTTGTTCTTTTGTAATTGGCATTAGATTCCCCTTATCTAAAAATAAAAAAATCATATCATATTTCGATTATCGGAAATATATATAAGATATTATATTTATCTAACAACTTTTATATTTATTATTTTTTCTTGCAAATAATAAAATTGAATTTATAACATTAAAAAAAGGATTAATCGTGAAAAAATCAAAATTTAAAATTATTACCGGTATTTCATACTTTATTTTGATTCTTTTTGTTTTTAATTTCCTTTCTATTAATTCTTATTCG
>ERZ795051.4434-NODE-4434-length-13152-cov-9.584714_pt1 | contig 13152 bp, 10 predicted proteins | sample MGYA00375135_ERZ795051 | MGnify/ENA primary metagenome ERZ795051 (study PRJEB30180, sample SAMN05720222) | activated sludge metagenome | isolation source: Anaerobic digester | place: Japan | collected 2015-05-26 ... | reverse complement strand
CCTTCCCAGCTTGCAAACCACTGGTGATTTTCATTTTCAAAGTTATACATAAAAAGCCCTTTTTTCTCATCAGCTATTGTCAAAAGATTGTTCTTTATATATATACCGCGTGGAACGGCAAACTCGTCAGGAGTCATATTTTCCACAAAATTTCCCGAATCATCAAACACAGCTATGCGCTTATTGTTTGTATCAGTAACATACACATTTTCATTACGCACAGCAACATCGGTGGGTTTATTAAGCTGTCCCTCGTATTCGCCATATTGTCCAAAAGCAAGGATAAAGCGTCCATCAACGCCAAACTTCTGCACACGGTGGTTGCCAGAATCAACCACATACAGGGAACTATCGCCACCAAAACAAACGCCTTCAGGCCCGTTAAACTGCAACTCTTTATTTCCCGTTGAGCCAATCTTCTTTACTACCCTGCCATCGGTATTAATAATTAAAACTGTATTGTTTGCAAAATCGCTGACAGCAAGCATCCCGCTTTTATAATCAATGCCATATAATTTGCCTTCCAGGCTATAGGTGCGGGTAAAGATTCCCTGCCCGTTGGGATCAAGCTTCACAAGCTTTCCATTGGCAAATGAGGTTATGTACATGTTTTTGTCATTATCAATAGCAATATCAATGGGCACCGAAAACCTGAATCGTCCAAGCTCTTTTGGATTATACTCAGCAGCTTCTATCAGTTCAAATGACTTCTCAAGCCCATTGTACAGTGAGCTTCTGAAATTAATCATATCTATCTTGTTCTGGACAAGCACATTACCTTTTGTCATTTCTAACAGCAACCGCCAGTGCTGGAGAGCTAAATCAGTATATCCTGCCAATTTATATGAACGCGCCAGATATTCGCTGGCAGTATAATAGTCGGGATAAACCTCCAGTGCTTTTCGGAAAAACTCAATTGCAGCAAGGTAGTGCATTTCATTGAAATGGTACATGCCTTTCATAACATCTTCTTTGGCTTTCTGGAATATCACCACGTTGTTATCTAATGGGAAAACTGCCGAAGAAAGTACAATGAATATAACAAAAAAACTCGTTGTTGTTATTCGTTTCACAGTATTACTCCATGGAATATAATAATGCACCCCTTTATGAGTATCGGTTTTATGTACAGGGTAAGTGTATAGTGTAAATTATTGCAATTAATTTATCTTTTTGTGTAATACTATCTTCTTTAAAAATTGTCCTGTATAGGATTGCTTTATCTTTGCTATATCCTCAGGGCTTCCCTCTGCCACAATCCTGCCGCCGGCATCACCGCCTTCAGGTCCCAGATCAATTATCCAGTCGGCACATTTGATGACATCCAGATTATGTTCAATAACTATCACCGTATTGCCTTTATCAACTAAACTTTGCAATACATCAATAAGCTTCGCAACATCAGCAAAATGCAAGCCTGTTGTTGGTTCATCCAGTATATACAGGGTATTGCCCGTGGCGCGTTTTGAAAGCTCCGTTGACAATTTAACACGTTGTGCCTCTCCGCCCGAAAGTGTGGTGGCAGGCTGTCCCAATTTTATATATCCCAGCCCTACCCTTTTCAATGTTTCCAATTTTTGTTTAATTGAAGGTATGCTATAAAAAAAATCATACGCTTCATCAACGGTCATCTCTAACACTTCATAGATATTTTTACCTTTATAGCGCACCTCCAGCGTTTCATGATTATAGCGTTTGCCTTTGCACACCTCACAGGTAATATATACATCAGGTAAAAAATGCATCTCAATCTTCTTTATGCCGTCACCCCAGCACGCCTCACATCGCCCGCCACTCACGTTAAACGAAAAACGTCCCGGCTTATAGCCGCGTATTTTAGATTCGGGCAAATTGGCAAACAGCTCCCGTATGGGAGTAAATGTACCGGTATAGGTAGCAGGGTTGGAGCGCGGCGTCCTGCCAATGGGCGACTGATCAACATCAATGACTTTATCGATATATTCAATCCCTTCAATCTTTTTAAATTTACCGGGATAATCTTTGCTGTGCATCTTTAACGATGCCAGTGCTTTATACAAAATGTCAATAATCAAGGTTGATTTGCCCGAACCGGATACACCGGTAATACAGGTAAACACTCCTAAAGGAAATGAAACATCAATAGCTTTTAGATTATTTTCAGAAGCGCCACGTATCACTAGGTGGTGCTCGCTTTTTCTACGGGTTTGAGGTTGTGCAATAAATCGCTTGCCGTTAAGATATAACCCCGTTATTGAGCTTTCATTATTTTCAATCTCTTCCGGTGTCCCCTGTGCAATGATATATCCACCATCAAGCCCTGCACCAGGTCCTAAATCAATGACGTAATCCGATTCGCGAATGGTTTCTTCGTCATGTTCAACAACTATTACCGTATTGCCTATATCCCTCAGTTCCTTTAATGTATCCAGAAGTTTTTTGTTATCACGCTGATGCAATCCAATGCTTGGTTCATCCAGAATATACAGCACCCCGGTTAACCCCGAACCTATTTGTGTGGCAAGGCGTATACGCTGTGCCTCACCGCCTGAAAGTGTCCCGGCAGCTCGGTCAAGCGTCAGATAATCAATACCAACATTTGAAAGGAATAAAAGCCTTGCCGTAATCTCCTTCACTATCTGACGGGCAATTGCCATCTGCGTTTCTGAAAGCGAAAGCTCATGAAAAAATGTTACTGCATCCTTGATTGACAGCGCACTGATATCAGCAATATTTTTATCAGCAACCTTTACCGCCAGACTTTCCGGACGCAAACGTCTACCTCCGCATGCATCGCATACACGATTGCGCATAAATCGTTCCATCCACTCGCGCATCTCATCCGACTGCGTTTCTTTATAGCGACGGGTTAAATTGGAAATAACCCCTTCAAATGCTTTTGCAAATGTATACTGCGCTTCATGACGTTCAATGGAGTAGTCAATTTTTTTACCATTTGATCCATAGAGTACAACCTGCTGAATACTTCTGGAAAGTTTTTTCCATGGGGTATAAGGATCAAACTTTAAATGACGGGCAAGCGCCACTACCTGTTCCTGATACCAGTAGTTTGTTGTTTTTCCCCATACCGCTAATGCACCATCCATCAACGATTTATCAGGATTATCCACAATCAAATCGGGATCAAACTGCATAATAAAGCCAAGCCCATCACATGACGGACAGGCGCCATACGGACTATTAAATGAAAACATTCTTGGCGATAGTTCCGGTAATGAAATATCACAGTCAGGACAGGTCATTTTTGTTGAAATAAGTTGCTCGTTATCATTGATGATTAATACAACCTGCCCTCCGGCTAACTGGATAGCAGTTTCAATGGAATCTGATAACCGCGCTCTAATATTTTCTTTCAGTGTGATACGATCAATGATGACATCTATTGAATGCTTCTTGTTTTTATCAATGGCAATAGGATCATCCAGCAAATGCAACTGCCCATCCACCCTGACCCGTGAGTATCCCGATTGTTTCATCTTTTCAAACAAATCCTGATACATCCCTTTTCTGCCCCTGACCACCGGTGCCAGCACCTGCACCTTTGTTCCCTGCGGATGGGTTAACACATTTTCAACAATCTGGTCAATGGTTTGCGAAGAAATGGGTTTGCCGCATTGGTAACAGTACGCAATACCAACACGGGCAAATAATAAACGCAGGTAATCATGAATTTCAGTAACAGTACCAACGGTTGAACGGGGATTACGATGAGTTGTTTTTTGTTCTATTGATATAGCAGGCGATAGTCCTTCAATGAGGTCAACATCCGGTTTTTCCATCTGTCCTAAAAACTGCCGAGCATAGGCTGACAGCGACTCAACATACCTGCGCTGACCTTCTGCATAAATTGTATCAAAAGCCAGAGATGACTTTCCTGAACCGGAAAGCCCGGTAATAACCACCAGCCTTTCCCGAGGAATATCAACCGATATATTTTTTAAATTGTGCTCACGGGCACCTTTAATACGAATAAATTGCTGACTCATATCTGGGTTACATTAGTAGAACCGCACATAGGACATATAATCTCTAAATCCTCAATATCCTCGTCTTTACCTTTTACAATCACATCTTCCCATCGGTAATCACAATCATCACAGGCTAAAATTACCGCTATATGTTTTTCATCTTCTTCAATCTCTTCCTGTTCATCCTGAGCATCATCCTCTATACTTTCTTCTTCAAGTAATTCCTCATCATCAAAACTCTCTTCATAGAAGTCGTCTTCATATACTTCATCATCAAACTCTTTTTCAAATTCATTTGCCATACGCTATCACCCTTTTTAAGCAGTATTTTACTATAAAATACTATTAACAATATATGAATTCTTAAAAAACTATCTAACAAAAAAATGAAAAAATAAAAAATTTTTATCACAAAGGTGACAAAACCAATACTGTCGTTAAAATTTCACAATAGCAATTTTCATATTCCTTTTTGTCACAAAAGTTAGTATCGTTGAAATGGTCAATAAAATTTCAGTAATAATTAAAAAAAAATTGGTTTGCTACACTGAAAAATTGTAATTTACTACAAAATATACAAAACACTATTTTTTTTGTTTTTTAGCTTTAAGGCTTTATCAGTGTTTGTGGAATTGTTTCCATAGTTCCTTTTTTACTTTTTGAACTTTTTGATTCTGGAATATCTATAATCTGAGGAAGCACATCGCTTTTGCTTAAAACAACATCCCACACACCAAAAAAACCGCCAGCAGAAGAATATTCTTTAAACTCAACAAGCATTGTTTTGTTAACAATATATTCCCGTGTTATTTCAATGGTTACCCTGCTGTTATTGACAATCATATCACTGAAGGCTAATCTTTTCACAGGTTTACCATTACATGATACAATACACAGTGCATCAATCCCGGTTTTTTCTGGATCATCAAATGTTACAAAATTTATATGAAGAAAATATTTTATATCATCAAGATTATCAAAAATGATGGTTGACCCATATTTTGATACAAACCATGCAACCCCGTCTATGATGGGATAATCATCGTAGTTTACACTGCAGCGATAGATTTTTGCCCACTCCGAAATTTTTTTATAATCAAGAGCGGTTATCCACTTCCAGTTTATTAAATAAGTATCAGCAGCATTAAATGGGTACAATTTTACTATGGGCGATAGCTGCTGTGAATATGATGCAGAACATATAAGCAGGAAAATTATAGTATATAATGTTATAGTATACTTTTTCATTGTTACAATTATTGTATGATAATACATAGAAGGCAAGAAATTTTTTACATGCAAAATATTTTCAGGAATACTTTGATTATCATTATTTTTGTGCAATGATATAGAGACTTTAATCAAAATACGGGGTCTATGTATAGCAAAAGCATGTTATTATCGGCACCTCTCACTGTGTTGTAATGATGAATCTGCAATTTAATTGAATACAATACAGATACTAAATAAAAAATATATTGAACATGTAAATTGATTATCCATTAGAATGTATATGCAATAATGTTCCCGTATAAATATTGCAGAGTAAAACTGCAATGCTTATTTCAACTTAACAGTATTTGATCTTTTTTATGTGCATGTAGTTCTTTTTCCACTGGATTGAAGTATTTTATGCATAGCACCTGATTACCTTTATCATTATATTTTATTTCATCAAATATCTGTCTTGCAAGTAAAATCCCTCTACCATGCTGTAATAATGATTCTTCAGTAATCTGCTCAGCAGACCTGCTTAAATATTTTTTATGATCAAATCCTTTTCCCTGGTCAGATATCTTAATTACTATCCTTTCACTATTAACCATAAATTCTACCTTGATTTTTTTATCTTTGTTATCTTTTTCATTAATCTTTTGCGTCATATAATCAAAATATACATCATCCTGAAGCTTTAATAATTTATCTTCATAGGTTATATCTAAATTACCATGTTCAATTGCATTGATAAGCAGTTCGCTGATTACTAATCGCAACTGAGCAATTGCATTGTGCGGCAAAAATTTTTTAACATTTAATATAATTCTATGAGTAATCTCATCCGCTAAAAGTAATGAATTTGAAATTTCATATTTTACATGTTCATAAAGAAATGAATCAATAATTTCATTTTCTATTATCTTTGAGGCTTTGCCAATTATTTCCATCCTTCCATTAGTGGTAACGGATTCAAGTGTTACAAACATTTCAATAGGTTCTATCATTTTGTTAGTTTTAAATTCAGCGTAAAATCCCATCTTCTTTTTATCATATAATGACCGTTCAATATTCTTTTTCAACATTTGCTTTTTGAACACATCGTTGTCATTATCAAAATACAGGTAATCATAAAAATTATTACCAATGACAGCGCTGGACTTTAATTTTAGATACTCGTTAACAGATTTATTAATGGTAAATATTTCCCCCTGCTCACTCATCGTAAAAATCATATCATCAGTTGATTCAATTAAAAACCGGTACTTTTGTTCTGATAATGATAATTTATCATTTGTTTTTTGCAACTGTTCAGTTCTTCTCTGAACTTTCGTCTCAAGTTTTTCTTTAAACCTGTTGAACAAACGTGCAGAAAACCAGCTCACTACCAGTGCAAATATAGTTAACAAACCAATGGAAATAAAACCACCTGTCAGGTAATATTTATTTATATATTGTATTTTTTCGTTTGAAACCTTATCTATATCGCTTACTATATCTTCCATCATTTGTAACAATTTTTGTTCATTTGCAAATGAATTATTTATAATATTTTTACTGCTATAAAAATCCAGATCATTATAATTCACTATATAGGATAAAAACTCATTATTTACCTGCTTATAAAAATTTGTAAATTTTATAATTTTCACATGAATGCCTTTCATATCCTTGCACATAATGCCCAGATTAAATAATTGATTCTGGATATTTTGTGCGTTATACGAATATTCATGAATTTTATGTTGATAGGTATTAAAAGAAATACCTTCAAGAATTATAATTTTCCCATTATTAAATTGTTTTTGCAATTCAATCTGAATATTCTTGGCTGTTTCCAATGATTCTATAAACTGTGATATATAGCTATTATATTCATGGGTAGTATACAGGCTTATAATACCTGATAAAACAGTTATTATAATAAAAGGAATAAAAATATATATTATATTAAAATGTTTAATTAGTAAACGCTTGATATTAATCATAAACCACAACCATGCCATTAATATTTTTATATAAATTTTAGTATTGAATTTAAAGATTAATGAATCAACACGTGTTTAAAAAATTATGAAGATAGCATAATTATATTGTAAAATTTACTATTACATGCCAATAAAACCATTAATATAAATTGATACAAAGTAGATAGTTGTTGCTTGATAACAACAAGGATACCATTACATTGTATAGTAGTAATTTATAACCTGAATCAGAAAAATGATTGCCTATATACTGGATATACAACCTACTATGTTTATACAAACAGGGATATACCATGAACCATTATAAACAAATGTACATCACCATACGTTGCATAACACTGCCAATCATACTTTGCCTTAGCATCATAGCATTACCTTCATGCAGTGACAGCACTAACGGCTATGTGCCATCATGGACTATCATGGTATATATGGATGGTGATAACAACCTTGAACGGTATGCACTTGCTGATTTTAATGAGATGGAACAGGTGGATACAAACGGGCATAGCATCAATGTCATTGTCCTCCTTGACCGTTGTGATGGTGAAACGACAGCCGATGGTGATTGGAAAGGCACTCGTCTGTATAAAATTTTGCATGATACCAACAGCTCAAAAATAAACTCTGAAAGATTAGCCGACAGCCGCTATTTAAAAATAACAAACATCGGCGATAGCGATGAATTGAACATGGGAAATCCCGATACTTTAAGTAATTTTATTTCTTTTGGTAAAGAAAATTATCCGGCAGATTATTATAGCCTTATACTATGGGACCATGGTTCGGGATGGCGCAGCACCAATAGCACTGCTTTGATTGCATCTGAACCTCAGACATTTAAAGCAGTATGTGTGGATGCTACAAGCGCTAACGATATTTTGGAAATGAAAGAGGTGAAGCAGGCATTGCTTGGAAAAGGGCTAACGCTCATTGGTTTTGATGCATGCCTTATGAGTATGGCAGAGGTTGCCTACCAGCTTAAAGATTGTGCGCGCTACATGGTTGCATCTGAAGATTTAGAACCTGCAAGTGGCTGGCTCTATAGCAACTTCCTTAATTATTTTATTGCATCGGGCAGAAGCCCCATCGATTTAGGACAATCAATTATTGACGCTTATGCCCTTTATGGTTCCTACCCCATGTCAATGGTTGATCTCAGTAACATTGACGTTATGACTGGTGCCATTGATTCATTATCATCAGCATTAATAACACATATTGATGCTATTAAAGATACCATTAGCACAGCACGTGACAAAACGTTAGCATTTCAAAGTTCATCATCACCACCGTATGCATACATCGATTTGTATGATTTTTTGTTGAACATATCATCTGTTAATGAAGTTTCTTACGAAGTAAACGATGCAATGAATGCCGTGAAAAGTGCTGTGCTCTATCATTACCGTGGTGATTACACACATTCAAACGGATTATCCATCTATTTTCCACAATCAGATACCGATAGCGAATACAGCAGCTACAATACCTATACTATTGACTTTGCACAAACCCTGTGGGATGATTTCCTGGCAGAATATTTTCAGTAAAATCAATTTTTAATAACTGCTATCTCCCTGATTGGCTGTAAACCATGCATGGTATCATCAGTCAGTATTTCAAAGGCACATCTATTCTTTGTTTTTAAGGTCCATTGATCGTTGCCCACTTTACAGGTTATTTCACATGATGCAATCTTGGTGTTGAGGCAATACTTTATACCACCAGGTGGATTGTAATAGGGAAGACATACAAAATCTTCTTTCAATGCAACAATTGAACCTTTCACAGTACTATTTTTTTCCACTGCTTTAAAGTCCCAATAAAAATAACCAAACCGTGCCCTGCATAGCAATTTTGATAACGAATTGAGTGCATATTCATTTCCTTTGTATCGTAACACCAGTGGCGTCATAAACGGAGTAAAGAGGGGCCCTACCTTTATGCGAGCTGTTGCCAATTCCAGAAAAGCGTCTGGCTCATTGTCAAAGCCACAAACCTGCCCCCACGCATAGTGGTCGGTATGCTTTGAACCCCAGTTATGATTTTGGCTTCCAACCCAGTTCATTATCTCTATCGTTTCACCATTTATCTGTATAGAACCATTAAACCGTGCAAATGGCAAACCCACCAGCGTTTTTGCTTTGGGAAGTTTTGCAGTGTAAAGTTTTGCCGGGTACAAAAAAAGCGGGTCGCTGTTCCCTGAATAGGTTACATCCCACTGTATTGTTTCATCACCATACGCAATGCACCCGTAGGCTATTCCAGGCATTAAAACTGCATCTCCAATCACAATATTGAAATCGTCCGGTGCAAAACTGCATTGTGAAATTGGATACTCAGCCTTTAATGCTCTATGATGACCTTCTCCATCAAAAACTATCGCCCACAATTCCCCTAAAGCATTTCTATGATTTTTTGCAGGCTGAAAGATGGTATAGCGTATCCAGAACGCTAATGGCTTTTGAGGATGATTGGCACGGATAAAAAAACTTTCATAATGCCCTCTGTTATCGGGATTATATTGTACATAGTTGGCTGAAATCATAAGCTCTTCCTTATTCATAAAGAACCTCCTGTCGTTAGGTATGTACTAAAATATTTTTGGCGATAGTTACTGTGAATCATAGTTTTTGCATTCATTGTTATACCGCCTGTATACTATAAACAAGCAAAAAATCCATAGCCCTAAAGGAAAATCTGTTATAACAATTATTATATTTGCCAGATTGTTCCAGCCATTGTGAAAAACACTTCCCCCTATAAATGCTGTTAATCCGCATAATGACGATGTAAATTTCATAGTGCACAGTGGTATAACCATAGCAATATATGTTTGCGCGTCTTTATACAAGAGCAGTGAACAGACAGTAACTCCCGACATCATTGATAAACATAAGATTTTATAAAACTGACTTTGTTCATGTGCCAGTGGCAGTGCCGGGAAAATTTTTTGCGACACTGCATTAATAATTGCCATCAGTTGTGGATGTAAAAATATAAAAACAAATGCTGTAACCGTAAACGCTATTGTGTAAAGCAACCCTGTTACGGTAATCAAACGGATGATTTTTTTATTCATAAAAAATAATCCTCCAATCATGTGATGATTCCCTCAATGTCATTACGGGCTTTTCCAGAAAATGATGTATTGTTTTTGTGGGCGTATCGCAATACGCCCTTACTATAGTACAATACAATATCCCCTGCAGGGTTCTTATTCTTTTGTATCATGTTTGGCTAACCATAATCCGACTATTGTTGAATGCTATATTATTGTGTTTTTTCAAGATAGTTCTTAATACCATACAGATAATCCCTGATACTTTTTTTGGTGAGGCTATCTTCAATAAAACCCGGTACCGGCACTGATACTGCAACAACCGGAGCATAATACAGTATTGTTGTAGTGTCATCATAGGGAATACAGTACTGATACCCTTCAATATTTTTTATACCACCGCTGTTTGGATTTGTTTTATTTTGAAGATTATACTGTGCAATATCATTGTGCTGAAGCAGTCGCCATTGTTGATAATACTTACTTTTATTGCTGTTGACAATGAGTGTATATCTAAATTTTATAAATGTAACATGCAGTTGTCCTTCAATTATCCACACATCATCAGTCATTTTTGCAATAACTTTATAATAATCCAGGCTATCAACATAGCGTGGCATTGTTTCCCAGTCAACGAGGCATTTCCACACCTCATTGATAGGTTTATGTATACAAATAGCCCCTGTTACACGGGCAATCTGGCTATCAGCAGTATTTTGCTTTTGCTGTGTTATAATGATAGTACCAGCCTGCAGCTTTTGTATATCATCATGGGTTAAACCTGGCAGCGTATCCGGATAGGCATCATAAAAAATATTCATTGACATAAATAGTAGCAAACATACTGTCACCATGACTTTTTTCATCTTCATCACACACACCGTGTATGAGCTAATGTATCAGCAATGTGCCGCGAAATCTTTGTAGCTAAAGTCATAATGGTAATCTGTGGATTTGCTCCCAGTGAAGTTGGCACGATGCTGCCATCGGCAATATATACATTATCAGTGTTAAAACATTTACCATAACTATCGACCACTCCACAGGAACTATCGCCCGCCATACGACATGTACTCAATGGATGAAAGGCAAAAACCTCCGGGATATCTTTCCGCGTGATATGGGCATGTTCCAATTTTTTAACATCATCCGCTGAATGGAGCACCGGAAATGGCGATAGCGGCGTAAAGACCTGTTTTGCTCCGGCAGCGATAAAAACCATGGACAGGTATGCGATGCCTTTTTTTAAAGTTTCAATATCTTTGCCACTCATGGAATACCATAAAAGTGGCGTATTCAAATTCCCCGATACAACGCCCTCGGCAGTATCATGCACCATTACCCCAAACGCTGCAATATTGTTAAACCGCTGCACCAACTGTAAAAAATCATTTCCCACACCGGGAAGTGATGCAGCCAATATTGAGGGATGTACAAAAATGCCTTCCAGCATAATACCTTCATCTGCATAATCGTCAATATATGCTCCCTGCGAAACGCCAATCCAGCCTTTAACCTCTTCATCCATGAGAGCAACAACACGGGAGCAGGGATGAATCTGCAAATGTTTACCAAGATGTTTGTTGCGTACGCCACTTTGTTTAAGCAACAGCGGAGTAAGCATGCTGCCGCATGCACAAACAATAACAGAAGCATTAATAGTACAGGTAGCTTTCCTCCCTGCTTCATTGGTTATGGCACATTGAACACCATACGCTTTATTCCCTTTAAAAAGAATTTTTACCGCTTTACACTGTGTTAATAGCATTGCGTTGTATTGTAAGGCTAAAGGAATATAGCTTACCTCCATACTTTGTTTGGCTCCTTCAACACAGCCAAACTGACAGGTACCGCAACCCTTACAATTTTTTACATTGTGCATTAACGGTTTGCAGTGCAATCCAAGCGCATCTGCACCCCGCTTAACAATGTTTGCGCAATTGCCAAGCACATCCCATGGCAGTTTCGTAACATTGATTATTGTTTCAACACGCTCACAATATGTTTCAAGTTCTTTATAATCAAGATTTACCTGTAACCGTTGTTTCCATTGATGAACAATATGCTCTGGCGTTCTGAAACATGTTGCAGAATTAATGGCTGTAGTGCCACCAACACATTTGCCTGCTGGAATTGATATGGACGGAATGCCAAACGAAACAGTAGCACCTGCACCACGCCACATTGCTTTCATACTGGTAAGTGGCTTGCCGTCATAATCTTTTGTTGAATAAAAACCGCCCTCTTCAACAATGATAACACGATACCCTGATGCAGCAAGCTCATAGGCAGCCACTGCCCCACCAGCACCGCTGCCAATGACGCAAACATCAGCGCTCAATTGTTTGCTGTGTTCATAATCGCTGTATGAATATATCATATCATGCCTCTATTGGCAATGTGCCAGATGCTCATAGCCAATCAATTGTGCATGCACATCATCATCAAAATATACCATCGTGGTGAATAATTTTAGCATCATTATCAATGACCTGTTGATAAACAAATTGCCTTTTTCCATGCTATGCAGAAGCTGTATTGATTTATCCAGTGGCAGTTTATAAAAAAGTGTATGTTGTTTTATAAGTGATAGCAGATTGCAATAATACATGCCGAAACTATATATCCACCGTACATAAAAAGGGGTCAGAGCTAAATATTGTTGTAGTGCCATGAAGAAATCCTCATGGACAAAATCATCTCTGCATAGTATGCTTTTTGCTGCTGTTATAGTACTTTTTATTATCAGCGAGTTATTAAAAAACATGGTAAGTATTCCTCCCACTAATATAGACTTTAAGTACATATTATGGGGACTATATATTATGTCAACATATATTTTTATTTTGGTACTTTTTTTAATTATTATAAAGCTCTGACCCCTTTTTTATACCCACTGTGCAATGGAGTAGCGCTT
>ERZ795051.4429-NODE-4429-length-13157-cov-10.856663_pt1 | contig 13157 bp, 8 predicted proteins | sample MGYA00375135_ERZ795051 | MGnify/ENA primary metagenome ERZ795051 (study PRJEB30180, sample SAMN05720222) | activated sludge metagenome | isolation source: Anaerobic digester | place: Japan | collected 2015-05-26 ... | reverse complement strand
ACTGCCTCCGCCGCCGTTGGCGCAAAGCCGTAGCCGTAGCCATAGGAATAGCCGTAGCTATAGCCGTAGCCGTAACGTCCCCGGTATCCATAGCCAGTGCCGGCTGAACCGACGAATACAGTACCCAGCAGCTTTCCGCCCGCGGCGCTCAACATTGCCAGCCCTTCCACCAACGCCGCGCGCCGGCAATGCCGCTCGCGTACTACAAAAATGGTCCCATCCGCGACGCGCGAGAGAATTCCGGCGTCGGCTGTTCCCAGCAAGGGAGCTCCGTCGATGATCACCAGGTCATATTGTTTGCGCCACTGGTGTATCAGCCGCGCCAAGGTACCGTTGGCCAGCATTTCGAATTCCTGGTGATGCTGCGGGCGTCCGGCCGTCAAGAGCGACAAGCCGAGTATGGAGGTGCGGTGCACCGCGCTGGACTCAGGCGTGCGCTCGGCCATGACGTCCACCAGTCCCGGCGAGAGGTCGGTGCCGAAGCGCTGGTCCAAAGCCGGGCGCCGCAAATCGGCGTCCACCAGCAAGACGCGGTTCCCGCATTGTGCCAGGCTCCGCGCCAGCAGGCACGCCAGCGTGCTCTTGCCGGAGCCGACGTTGGCACTGGTAATCTGGACCGCCTTACCGCCGTCGCCACTGAGCCGGTTCAGCAGTGCAGTTCTTACGACGCGCACGGCCTCAGCCTGAATCGGACACTGCTCCAGCGAAGTCATCACACTGCGCCCGCGCCGCAACGGCAGACGCCCCAAGAACACGCCGTTAGCCGGCCCCACGTCGCCCAGTTCATTCACCGTCGGACTGAACCGGATACGCACGAAAGCCAGGCCCACGCTCATCGCCAGGGCACCAACCAGCCCGGCCGCCATGAACCGCAGCCGTTTATCGTTCGGCGCGCCCACCTCCGTGGCCGGCAGCGTACGGATGAAGCCGGCCACCTCGCGATTCATCTCCATCACTTCCAGATGCTGCGCGAGTTGCTGCTGCATTTCGCGGGTTTTTTGGCGCCGCGCATCCAATTCCGTCAGTTCCAGAGCGCTGCGCGAAACCTGGTCGGACTGCTGGCGCTCTTTCTGCAAAAGCTCGCTCAGCACGTCCATCCGTATGCGCATTTCGCGTAAGCTCTGACGGAGCTGCACCGGGCTGTTGGCCGTGGGCGCCGCGGCCGTCGCCATCAGCTCCTGCTCGCGCTCGCGCAACGCCTGCTCGGCCACCGCAATGGCCTGCTCCAACGAAACCATTCGCCAGTGCGATTTTCCAAACTGCGTCGCGGCTACCTGTTGTTCACTCCGCAGCCGCTGCAGCTCGGCCCTCAGACTCCTCCAGGTGGCATCCTCTTCGTGGTTGACCGTGGTGAGCGCCTCTTGCGCGGCTGCGGCCTCGTTTACTTCTGAACTCTCGGCGAATTCCAGCATGCGCTCGGTCCAGGCAATATCTGTTTCGAGGTAGCGCATGCGCGATTCGAGTTCGTCCAGCCGCAATACGCCTTGCGTGACCAGCCCTTCCGGCGTGCCGGTGCCGAGCTGCTGACGCGCATTGGCGGCCTGCTTCTCAAGCTCGTTCAGTTCGGTGGCGCGCTCGGCAATCTGGCGACGGAGTTGTTCCATGATTTCCAGATCGCTGTCGGATGCCCTTTGGAGCGCGAACTTGACGTACTCCTCCAAAACAACGTCCAGGATCAACTTCGCCTCGCCCGGCGTGCTGGTGCTCATTGAAACGTAGACGAGCTGCTTGTGATCCGGCGCTTCCGCGCTGAGCGCGCTCGCCAGGCGCTGCTCGGCTGGCACCGGCCGCCGCAGTCCGGCTCGCTCCAATAAACGCTCAAAGGGCGAGGCGGGCACATCCCGGTACCAGTTGGTGGCCCGGATGCGTTCGTCTTGGCTCATGCGCTGCACCGCGCCGTCGAGAACGGCCGGACTGGTCAGGTAATCCACCTGGCTGGCGCGGAAGCTCTCATACAGCGGCACCATGTCGCTGCCGCCTTTGACGAGCTGGCGAATCACCGGCGATACTTCGACTATGGCGGTAGCCTTGTGCTGCCGCGGCGGGGACATACTCCAGATACCGCCCACTGCCAATGCGCCGAGCACCAGGAACACGCCCAGAATGCTGCCCTTGTAGCGCAGGAGCAGCCAGGGTGAAAATGTTTTCGCCGCGTCTGGCTCAATGCGCACCGGCGGTCCCAGGCGATCGAGTTCAAACAAGTCCGTCTCCAGACCGGCCTGGGGCGCCATTACCGGATCCGATCGGGCCAACGCTCTCGATTTTCCGTTCGTGTCACTCATTAGCGCGTCTCCAATGCTCTCTTTCCGGTAGCAAATTCAACCGGTGCCCTGTGCGCGGCATATCGCGCCGTACAGGCAGCCATTCGCTGCGATCGACGCCCCGGTTGTCACCAGGCAGCGGTCCAGGTTCGCCTGAACGCCGACCCGGCAGCGCGCCCAAAAAACCGAGCGGCCCACCACACCGCCGGCGCGTACGGTGCAGCCCCGCCCAATTACGGTCGGTCCCACTACAATGGCGCTCTCCTCGATCCGGCTATGCGGCCCGACCATCACCGGACCGATTATGCGCACGCCCTCGTCCACACGCGCCGTGCGATGCACGAGCAGGCCGTCCCGCCAGGCATAATCCTGCGGCAGCCAGTCGCTATGGGTGTACTTCTGAAGCGCCCAGCCCTGCACCGCCAGGTAAGATTCGAGATCGCTGACGCGCGCAGCGCTTTCCACGGGATAGGCGTTGACCGGTTCGCCGGCCTTGCGCAGCCGTGGAATCAGCATTTCCTTGATATCCTGGAACCCCGCGCGTCGCACATGTTCAAACGCCCGGCGGGAGAACACGTAGACCCCGGCGGGCGTTCCATCTTGCAGTCCGTTGGCGGAAAAGGCGCCTCGGGTCCGGTTCACGAGCACCGTCGCGGCCGCCTTCGATTTCACCTGTGCCGCCAACAGGCTCAGCAAATCGACTCCTGGAAGTACGGTGCCTTCGAGGACCACGTATTGCTCAGCGCTGACAATCTCGGCGGCATCATGGCAACAGCCGGCCGGGCCGCGTGGCGAACGGTCCACATAGTAAGCCAGTTGCACGCCATTGCTTTGCCCATCTCCGAAACAGCGTTGGTAGAGGTATGTGTCGGAGTTGGCGCAGATTACTACATTGCGAATTCCGACCTCTGCCAGCCAGCGAAATTGGTGGACCGCCAAAGGGGTGTTGCCAATAGGCCATAGTAGACGCGGGCATAGCGCATCCAGCGAGTCTGCGTCCCACACGTGCGCGCCAGCCAAGATGATCGCCGCCAACACGGGCGTTTCCTTCGCGGTTGTCGGGGGCGCGGAAGCGCTCAACTGGATTTGGCGTATCACTTGCTAGACCCGGGCCCAGAATTTCGCAACCAGCGCAACAGGCCTGTCAGCCGCCCGCACAGAGCGGCGCCCACGACGGCAGCGCCGGCCATCAACAAAAGCTGCTGCTTCCAACCGAAGCCTGGGACGCGTGACAGACCGAGCCAGTCCGCGCTAACACAGCCGGCGAACAAGAATACGCCGGCCAAAAGTAAAAAATCCACGCCGACCAGCGCGCCCAGGAAGACAAACACGCTGGCCAACGCCGCCCCGCCCCACTGTCGCCAGCCGAAGCCGGCATGCACACTCCAGGTGAAATCATCTGCCAGGACAGCAATCAAACCCAGCGCCACTCCGATCGTCGCGACGACCACCGAAGGTCTGAAACGCGCCGAGGCCAACGCTCGCGCCAAAATGCGCTCGCCCTCTTGTTCACTGCATCCCAGGCACAGGCGCCGGATTACCGGATTTCCCCGCTCGTAGCGACTCAGCACGTGAACACTGGCAGGAGCACCACAATTGTGACAACTTGGGACACTAACCGGCAGCGCTGCCGCCGCATCCAAATTTGCCGCTCGTTGCGGCGTCTGTGTATTAATTGAGGTTAATTGCCGAGAGGGTCGTCGGGCGACGTTCGGCACTTCGGATACTCTCATATTCGCACCACCCGAAATAATAGACCACCGGACGCCGATGGCCCGATGGTCCAAGGCTTAGCCAGTCTTGATACCGCGCGCCACCCGGCCTGTACGTCGCGCTTCATCCCTCCCTGTGCGAGGAACCCGTTGAACCTGCGTCGGGCGCACCACAAGCTGCGCCGGCAAGCGCGCTCAGCCCTGCCCACAACCTCGTCGGCGACTGAGAACCTCGATTCGCGCTGCTGTTGCATCGTCTCCGCCTGCAGATTCCCGATTCCACATTTGTAACGAAGCTCCGCCTCACGCGGCTTCGAAAAACAACATTGAAGCGCACTTGAACCGAGGAACACACTCAAAGCGGAACGGCAACTTCCGCCAGCGGCGTGCGCCGCCGCTGCCAACTGGCCGCTTTCACCAGGCCATTGGCGAACAGTGCTTACTCGCATGCCATGCGGCCCGGATGTCTGTGGACTTAACGAACAGCTTCGGCTCGAACCATTGGGAGTATTCCGCCACGTCCGGCTTTTGCAACTGGCCGGCCACGCGACACGCGCTAACGTCTTACGACATCAGAACTTAAGCGAGATAGCCGCCCGCGTGGGGACCGGTGAAATTCCATGTTATCCCCGCTATTCAGTACATTCGCGCCACCGGAACTAGGCTTGCCCCCAGAATAGAACGTATCTGCTGTCCCCGGCTCGCCTACGCAGCCGGAAAACCGTGGCCTCTGTCACACGGGAGGCTACCGGACCTTATTTGTACTCGACATTCCAGTTGAATTCGAATCTATCCCAAGCGGCGCGCTCTTCATCCGGATTAGTCGGATCGTATTTGCGCGTCACGTAGTACATGAGTAAGGCGTCGCGCCCTCCCACCGCCACTCCCCCATGCCAAAGCCGCGCCGGAATCCGCAGCACTCCCGGCCGATGCTCCCCCAGGTAAACGGCACGCCCCGCATTCGGCGGAATTTCGAGCCGCACTTCCTGATCGAGGTTCGGACCCGGGCCGGCCAACCGAAGCTCGGCGGTTAGAACGTCGGCCTCGGTATTAAACAAGCCGATTTTCAAGCAGCCGCTCGTCACCACCCAATGATCGTCCTGTAACCGATGCCGGTGCCAAGCCTTAACGGCCCCGGCGTACATCAGGGAGACGTTGATCTGCCCCGGAAGGTCGGACAGGTGGTCGTAAATCGCCATGAGTGACCGGCCACGATCGTCACAGTACGTGTGCATTTTGGAAATCTCCGCGCGCCCCCAGGCCAATAATTGTAGGCGGCCTTTGCCTTGCGCACTTTCTGGGTGTATATTTCCTTACGCAGAACGTCGCGTTATTCTCAAATTTTCACTGGGCGGGGCGGGGCAGAAGCGCTTCGCCTCGGGACAGTGCTGGAGGGCAAATCGTGGCCTCCTTTCTTTGGACTTCTTGGATTTGCTTCGTCTTAATGTGGCCTGTAGCGCCGCAGGCGTCCGCGGGTCCGGGCGACGCTCTTCCGCCCGAATTTCTCAGTTACCGCATCATCTCCGATTCTGACGACGGAACCGAGGTTGGTCGCTTTAGCTGGAGTCCAGGAGGCTATCTGGGGACGAACCTCAACTACATGGGCCGCAACGCCGCGCAGATTTACGATATCGGCCTTCGGTTCGTAGTGCCCGACGTCAACCAGGGCGAAACCTTCGTCTACGCGCGCCTCGCCCTCCCGGGCACCGAGTACGGCTATGTCCAATCCGAGGTTAACCTGCGCATAGTAGGTATCGACGCCGACGGTGTTTCCAGCTTCACGTACCAGCGGCCCTCACGCTGGCCCAAAACCGCGGCTGAGGTGGAATGGCAGCACGAGGAGAACTGGCCGTTGGAGTCGGGCAGCCGCCAGACGCCTTTGTGGCGTTATACGCCCGACCTGGCCCCCATCATCAATGCCATCATAACGCGTCCTAACTGGGGCAAGACAACTGGAAAAACGCTGGGGCTCGTGATTGAGAATACTACTGCCGACGGCGCCAATTTCCTGGCAGTTAAGGACTACAACAAAACCCTTGCCGGTGTCGTCGCCCCGGTTCTGGAATTGTATCGGACAGTCCGCGCAACCTTCGTGGCCCCGGAGCTGCTCGGCCGGCCCACCGACCACTCCATCACTATCAACGCGATGTCGCTTTTGACGCTCGAAGCCTTCGTCGAATACGGATTGCGGCCCGACCGATTGGCCGGGCGCACGCCGACCGCCTTATACCCCGGGGGCACTCCGATCGAGATTGTTGTGGACGGGCTTGCGCCCAATACTACTTACTATTACCGCCTCAGGTTTCGAACGCCCGATGCCTCGAAATTCGAAGCCGGCCCCTTGGGCCACTTCCACACGCAGCGTCCGCCGGGCAGCTCATTCCGGTTCACGGTAACGAGCGATTCCCACCTCTGGGAAGATGTCCGCCAGGGTACGAACGAAGCGCTGTATGCTGAGACGCTCAGAAACGTGGCCCTGGACGACCCCGATTTTCACATCGACTTGGGAGACACCCTGTTTGCGGAAGACTACACGGCCGGCGACGTAGTGGATTTCGAGGACAGCGTTACACGCCTGCTGGCGCAGCGCCCGTATCTGCACCCGGTGTGCCGCTCGGCGCCGCTCTTTCTGGTGCTGGGCAACCACGAAGGCGAGCAGGGCTGGCGCCTGACCGCAGCGGACGACAACGTAGCGATTTGGGCCACTAACGCCCGCAAACTTCTTTATCCCAACCCCGCGCCGGACGACTTCTATACCGGCAACGAGGACGTTCTGCCGTGGGTAGGCCTGCGCGAAGATTACTACGCTTTCGAATGGGGTGACGCGCTTTTCGTCGTCCTCGACCCGTTCTGGTACACCAACCGCAGTCCGCACGGGGGCGGCGGGTTCCCTAGCAGCGGCAACAACTGGGACTGGACCCTTGGCTACACCCAGTATAATTGGCTCCGCAACGTACTGGCGGCGAGCGAGGCACGCTTCAAGTTCATCTTCATTCACCAGTTGGTCGGCGGGGTTACCATATACGGCCGCGGCGGAATCGAGGCCGTCAGACACGTCCTGGGCGGTTTCGGCTCGTTTGAATGGGGTGGCGAGGACCCGAGTGGCGTTTACGCTTTCGACCGCCGGCGCCTGGGGTGGGGTGACCCCATCCATCGGGTGCTGATCGACAACGGCGTGACCATAGTATTTCGCGGCCACGATCACGTTTTCGTGAGGCAGCAACTCGACGGCATCGTCTACCAGGAAACACCCTCGGCTTCAGACGCCTTATATACCGCCGGCCTGTTTCCTTACCAGTATGGCGACGTGGTAAACAACGCCGGCCATCTGCGTGTCACTGTCGGGCCGAGCCGCGTCCGCGTCGACTATATTCGGTCGTACTTGCCCGGCGAGGGACCCAGCGGCGAAGTAGCTTACACCTACGAGATACCCGCTCCAGAGCCGTAGGGGTCGCAGCGCTTTTCCCTGTGACGCCTGCGCCTGCTACGGAGCCCCGAGTTGACGAGCACGCTGCCCGGCGGCCTCGGCCTCAGCCGGCCTCCCCAGCAAGCGGTAAAGCTCGACCTGCACCGACAACGAATCGAGCGCATAGCGCGTCGGATCGCGGCGCAGCGCCTCTTCGCACAGGGCCAGCGCCTCTTCCAGCCGGCCCTCTTGCTTGGCCCGCCTGGCGCGAACCATGTAGATCGACCCCAACTCCGGCTCGAGCCGTTCGGCTTCGGCCAGGCTGACTTCGAAGCCCGCGACGTCGCCCTTGGCGTATTGCAGCGTCGCCAGCGCCACCCAGTTCTGGGCATCGCTCGGCTGCAGGTCCAGCAGCCGCAGGCGACTTTCGATCGCCTCGTCCAATTGCCCGGCCTGGGCGTGCGCGACGGCCAGCAACGACCAAACACTGGCGTCGCCCGGCATTATTGATAGGAGTTGCCGAATTTGGGGAATCGCTTCAGTAGCCCGGCCGCTCGCGAGAAGGGCACTCACCCGCTGCATCTGTTGGTCCGATTGCGCGATCATGTACTTCGGATCCGGCAATGGGCCTTCAGCGGTCGTGCCGGGTGAACTCCCGATGTAGCCCAGCGATTCGAGCTTCCGCCGCGCCGCGGTATCCAGTTCCAGGGTTGCTGCTCCGCTGGCGCCCGAGTCCAGCGCGCTCTTGAGCGCCGCAAGCCGCTCCGCCAGCATTGTGCCGCGCGAGTCTTCGCCCCAGCGGTTGGTCATTTCGCGCCAATCGGTCTGAAGATCGTAGTACTCCGGCTGCGGGGCCTCGATGTACTTGTCCCAGTATCGCCGCAGGCCGAACAACGGGCTCCAGCCGTGGTTCAACTGCGGAGCCAGCGTCTCCATGTAAACGGCCCGGTCGGAGTTGCTTGCCAGCCGCAGGCTAACACCGTCACACTCGGTTATTGGCAGCCCCAGGAGGTCCAGGATGGTCGGCATGAGGTCAACAACTGCGACCACCCGATCCGCTACCACCTTGCCGGCGGGGATTAACCCCGGGGCGTGGAAGAGCAGCGGCACGTTCATTGATTCCGCGTAAATCAGCAGGCTGTGACTGCTCTCCCCGTGGTCGCCCAGGCCCTCTCCATGGTCGCCCACGATTACCACGAGCGTTTTCTCCAGCAGCCCCAGCGCGCGAACCTTGTCGATCACGCGCCCGATCTGCTGGTCCATGAATGCGATCTCGCCGTCGTAGGGCTGGCCGGCAAAACGTGACTTGAAGGGCTCCGGCGGGTCGTACGACAGATGCGGATCGAAGAAATGCACCCACGCCAGGAAAGGCTGCCCGGCCGGTCGTTGCTCGTCGAACCAGCGCAGGGCCGAGTCGGCGACCAGATCGCCCCGCCGCTGGGGATTAAGCCGGTCGGGACCGCCTGTTGGTCCAGCGGGGATATGGTCGTCGTATACATCGAATCCGCGGCTTAGCCCGTAACGTCGGTCGAGCACAAACGCCCCGATGAAGGCGGCAGTGCTATAGCCGGCCGATTTCAGCTCGGTGGCCAGCGTCTTGGTTCCCGGCGGCAGGCGATAGGTTCCGTTATCGCGCACGCCATGCGTCGGCGGGTATTTGCCAGTCAAGATGGAGGCATGGGCCGGCAAGGTCATCGGAACGACGGTGACGGCGTCGGCGAAGCGCGTCCCGCCCGCCGCCAGGCTGTCGATGAATGGCGTTTGCCCGCCGGTGGCCCCGTAGCAGCCAACGTGGTCGGCGCGCGTAGTATCGAGAGTGATCAGCAGAACGTTGTAGCCGGCCGCGGCGCCGCTGGGTAAGTCGAGAGCTGGCCCAAGCGTAGCCGCGTCGTTTGGCGCCATTTCTTTCGCGGCGACGCCGGGGAACCGCTTCGCCGCCGGTCCGTCACCCCCGCCCAGGAACTTAAGTGCGGCCAGTCCGCCCACCACGACGACTATCCCGGCCACGGCCCAAATCGGCCAACGTCGCGGCTTTGCGGATTTGGCGGGCTTGGCCCGCACAGCGATGGAAGCCTTCTTGCCTGGGCCGGTTTTCTGCTTTCTGCGGGGGTTCAGAACACTTCTCCCTACTCGAGTTAGCCGCTCTAGCGAACCAGACGGGTCGGAATCGCCCGATCCGGGCGCGCCGCCGTAAGAACCGCTCCCACAGCGACTTAGCTGAATGCGCTTCGTACCATCTTAATCTCGGATGCGGCCGCACCCAAGCGTATTAGATGCCGCCGGGCGTCCGGCTCCGGCTCTCTGTGAGGCCGCTGGACCTTTCCGCGGCACGGGATTCCAATTAGGAGCGGCCCCGCACGGGCCGTCAGGAGCGTACTGTGAATCTGACTCTGGAAGAACGAATCGGCCGCCTGGAGCGACAGAACCGTTGGCTGAAGGCGGCCTTCGGTGTGTTGGCCGCAGGTGCAGTTGCCGTTCTCGTACTGGGACAGGTCGCGCCGAGCAGCGCGCCCACCGGGCCGTTGTTGCTGCCGGAGCGGGTCCGGGCCAAGCGCTTTGAGGTCATCAATGACGCTGGCAAGCCGGTCGTCACGCTCATGGCCTGGGAGCAGGGCGGCTGGATTGAGACGCGCGATAACGAGGGCCGCCGCTTGTTCGACATGTCGGCGACAGACGATGGGCACGGCCTCTTTTCGACCTACAACAAGGAAGGCAACGAAACGGTCTCGTTCGGCGGCGTAAAGGACGGCACCGGGCTGCTGGCGATATTCGACGGCCGCGGCCGCAAGGTCCTGGGCGCCGGTATGGGCGAGGACGGGGCAGGCGTGATCGCCTCGTATAACCGTAGTCAGGATATTAAGGCGGTTTGGCCTTAGGCAGATTGGGACCGCGCTAACCGCGCCGGGGGCGCCAGCGAGCCGCTGGGCTGACGATTGACCGCCGAGATCTAAAAACTACTAGTTTCAGGGGTAGCCATGCCCGGTTTGCACCAGGACGAAGTTGACCGCCGGTTCATGCGGGAGGCGGTGGAACTAGCGCGCCGCTGCCTGGACTGCGACGACGTCCCGGTCGGCGCGCTGGTCACGCACGGCGGGCGCATCATCGGGCGCGGTTACAACCAGCGCGAAAAGCTGCAGGACCCGACCGCCCATGCGGAGATGATCGCCCTGACGGCCGCGGCCGCACACGTAGGTCATTGGCGGCTCGAAGACTGTACGATGTATGTCACGTTAGAGCCCTGCCCGATGTGCGCCGGGGCGCTGGTGCTGGCCCGGCTTCCGCGCCTGGTCTACGGCGCCGCCGATCCAAAGGGCGGCGCGTGCGGTTCGCTGTTTACTATTACGGAGGATCCGCGGCTGAATCACCGGGTCGAGACGGTGGGCGGGATTTTGGCCGAACCATGCGCGGAGTTGCTGCGTGAGTTTTTCCGGCGGCGGCGGGCGCTGGGGGATTGAAAAGGCGGCAAGGCAAGGCGCGGGACAGTAAAGCCGAACGAATCAGTCTCTGCCGCCGGGCGAGGATACCTTCTGCCGCGGGTGAGGTCAATTCCGTGGCGGCACGCCCCGGCTCAGGTCGATATTATTTCTGGCAGCGGCACGGCTGGACTGGACGGGCTGAAGGCCGGATAATACGTCCCCTTTTGGGGGCCGCTGTCAAAAGTTAGACAGCCGAAGCTGAATGCATCGCCAACTTGACTTATTAATGTTGCCACAGCCGGACGATCGCACTTGCGGTCCGACGTGCCTGCACGCCGTCTATCGCTATTACGATGACGTTTTGCCGCTGGAGACGGTGATTGCGGAGGTGGACCACCTGCCGGACGGGGGCACGCTGGCGGTAATGTTGGGCTGTCATGCGTTGCGGCGCGGCTACCGCGCGACGATTTACACGTATAATCTGCAAATGTTCGATCCGACCTGGTTCGGGTCGAACTCGACGGACCTGCGTGAGAAGCTGATCGCGCAGGCCCAGGCGAAAGCGATTGAGAAGCTGCGGTTGGCTACGGAGAAGTACCTCGAATTCCTCGACCTGGGCGGTGCGGTGCGGTTTGAGGACCTGACGACGCGCTTGATTCGGCGCTATCTGGTGCGGGGCGTTCCGGTCATTACGGGGCTGAGCACGACCTATCTGCACCGCAGCCCGCGCGAATATGGACCACGTGACGAGGAAGACGACATCCGTGGTTACCCAGCCGGGCATTTTGTCGTCTTCCATGGATATGACAGAAGGAAGCGAACGGTTCTGGTGGCTGACCCGATGCACCCGAATCCGCTTGGGCCGGGCCAAAATTACGCCGTGTCCATCGAGCGCGTGCTCGGCGCGGTATTTCTGGGTGTACTGACGTATGACGCAAACTTGCTTATCATCGAGCCACCGCCCGTTCATAAAGGGCAAACCCGTGTTCCCACTGATCGTGGTTGACAATCCGAAGACCTGGCCCCTGCACATTCCGGGCGCATCAGTCATCGCGGCCCGGGCGTATTTGACGGACCCGGTCTACTCGGAGCTGCGCAACGCGCGCGTGTTCAACCTCTGCCGCTCGTACCGTTACCAAAGCACCGGCTATTACGTTTCGCTGCTGGCGATGGCCCGCGGGCACAAGCCGCTGCCGAACATCACGACCATCCAGGACATGAAGTCGGGCACCATCATCCGCCTGGCCTCGGATGACCTGGAAGACGTGCTGCAAGCCAGCCTCAAGCCGATTCACTCGCACGCCTTCACCCTCAGCATCTACTTCGGGCGCAACCTGGCCAAACGCTATGATGCGCTCAGCGCGCACCTGTTTCGCCTGTTCCAGGCGCCGTTTCTGCAGGCCGAGTTCGTGCACGACGAGGAAGACGGCTGGCGCTTGCGGAACATCAGCCCGCTCGCGGCAAACGAAATCCCCGAAGCGCACAAGGAATTCGCCATCGAGGCGGCACGCCAGTTCTTTGCCCAGAAGCGCTACCCCGCGCAGCGCAAGAGCGACGTGCTGTTCGACCTGGCCATCCTGGTTAACCCCGACAATCCCAAGCCGCCTTCGAACCGCCGGGCGCTGAAGCGGCTGGTCGACGCGGCCAAGCGCGCCCACTTCAGTGTCGAGCTGATCGATAACGACGATTTCGGGCGCATCGGTGAATTCGACGCGCTGTTCATCCGTGAGACGACCGCGGTGAATCACTTCACCTATCGTTTCGCGCGCCGCGCGGTGGCCGAAGGACTGGTGGTCATCGACGACCCCGATTCGATCACCAAATGCACGAACAAGGTCTACCTGGCCGAGCTGCTCGACCAACACAGCATCCCGCGTCCCAAAACGCTCATCATCCACAAGGACAACCGTGAGGCCATCCGCCCCTACATCGGCCTGCCGTGCGTCCTCAAACAGCCGGACAGTTCTTTCTCCATGGGCGTCACGAAGGTCGACACGGAAGAGGAGCTGAATGACACGGTTGACCGTCTGCTGGCCGACTCAGATTTGATCATCGCGCAGCAGTTCATCCCGACGCCGTTTGATTGGCGCATCACCGTCCTCGATCGGCAGTTGCTGTTCGCCTGCAAATATCACATGGCGCCCCATCACTGGCAAATTATCAAGCCCGGCAAGAACGGCGACTACGACGCGGGGGAGGTCGAGCCGGTGCCGCCCGAGCAGGTGCCGCCGCAGGTGCTCAGCACCGCCATGCGGGCCACCAAGCTGATTGGCGACGGCCTGTACGGCGTAGACCTTAAGCAGATCGGCAACCAGGTTTATCTCATCGAGATCAACGATAACCCCAATATCGACGCGGGCTA
>ERZ795051.4428-NODE-4428-length-13160-cov-3.953987_pt1 | contig 13160 bp, 9 predicted proteins | sample MGYA00375135_ERZ795051 | MGnify/ENA primary metagenome ERZ795051 (study PRJEB30180, sample SAMN05720222) | activated sludge metagenome | isolation source: Anaerobic digester | place: Japan | collected 2015-05-26 ... | reverse complement strand
TTTTCAATCTGAAAGATTAGAATTATATCAAAAAGCTGCAAATAAACTTTTGGAAGAGGGTAAAGCTTATAGATGTTTTTGTTCTGAATCAAGACTTGAAAGAGTTAGAAAACTTAGAGAACAGAATAAACTACCTTCTGGTTACGATAGAAAATGTAGAAATCTTACTAAAGAAGAGATTGATGAACATCTTGCAAATGGTGATCCTTATGTAATAAGACTCAAGGTCCCTTTGGAAGGAGAAACCATCTGTAATGACCTTTTAAGAGGTGAAATAAGATTTGATAATTCTACTTTAGAAGATATTGTATTAATAAAATCTGATGGTTTTCCAACCTACCATATGGCTCATGTTGTTGATGATCATGATATGAAGATTTCTCATGTAACAAGAGGTGAAGAGTGGATTTCTTCAATGCCCGTTCATGTTATTCTTTTTAATATGCTTGGCTATGATCTTCCAGTTTATGTTCACCTACCTGTGGTGTTGGGAGAAAGCGGAAAGAAATTATCCAAAAGAGATGGGGCATCTTCTGTAGCAGAATTCATTGACGATGGTTATCTTCCAGAGGCTATAGTAAATTATCTTGCTTTACTTGGCTGGTCATATGATGATCAAACTCAAATATTTGATATGAATAAACTAATAGAGCTTTTCGATATTTCAAAAGTTTCTAAGGCATCAGCAGTCTTTTCTTATGAAAAACTTGATTGGTACAATGGGTATTATATAAGAAGTCTTTCATTGGATAATTTCTATGAAAAATCTTTACCATATTTTATAAAAGCAGGTTTTGTCAAAGAAAATCCAACTGAAGAAGAAAAGGAATATATAAAGAAGATTTTACCTCAAATTCAGGATAGAATATTTAAACTTTCAGATATTATGTCCTACTGCAAATTTTTCTTCAAAGCTCCAGAAAATTATAATAAAGATGATTTTATAGATAAAGGAAGAGATATTCAAAAATCAAAAGAAATATTAGAGAAAATTCTTCCTGTTCTTGAAAATTCTGAATTTAACGAAAAAGGACTTGAAGATAGCTTAAGAACTTTTATAGAGAAAGAAGGATTAAAAGTTAAAGATTGCTTTATGCCTATAAGAGTTGCTGTTTGCGGAAGCAGATTTTCTCCAGGTCTTTTCGAAACATTATCTATAATAGGAAAAGAGGAATCAATTAAAAGAATAAAAAATGCAATTGTTCAAATTTAAATCAATTTATACTAAATGTTCTAATAAACTGTGCAAGAAAATATTTTGATAAACTAAAATGATAAAATTAATTTAATAAAAGGATTATTTAAAAACAATATCTTTGGTATAATAAATGTATTATCCTTACGATATTTAATACTGCTCTTTTAATTTTAAGGAGCTATCTTATGGAAGATAATTTTACTCATATTTCCCATACTTCAATGGAAAGACTTGAACTTTTAATCAAACAGAGATTGGCAAATGGAGCAGATAAAGAAAAAATTGACAAAAGAATATGGGATTTATTTGGTGAAAGATGGGCTATTATGTTTACAGACCTTGCGGGCTTCAGTCGTGGAGTTGAAAGATTTGGTATAATTCACTTTCTTCAAATAATATATGAATCAAAAAGGTTATTTCTTCCAATAATCGATAAATATGATGGAATATTGGTTAAAATGGAAGGCGATAGCATGCTTGCAATATTTCGTAATCCACAGAAAGCTTTAAGTTGTAGTATTGAAATGCAAAAAACAGTATCAATTTATAACGAAAAGAAAATACCTGAAGAAAAAGTATTGCTATGTGTGGGTCTTGGTTATGGAGATATACTTAAAATTGGTGATGCTGATGTGTTTGGAGCAGAGGTTAATGCAGCAAGTAAGTTAGGAGAGGATATAGCTAAAGAATCTGAAATTCTATGCACATTCAATTTTCTTGAAGCTGTAAATAAATTAAATAAAATTAATTTTAACGAAATAGATGAAATTCCACCTGGAGCAAAAAAAGCTTATAAGATAAATTATTCTTTCGACTAAAACTTGTAAAAAATTTTATTTAAGTATTTTGTTTTTTTATTCATCTTTATAATTATGATTGCACATTTAATCATTATTAATTTAATTTTACTTTAGCTAATAATTTTAATTTTAACTAATTTAAGTTTATTTTAACTTTTGAAGATATTGAAATGCTAAAAAGGAAGCAAAAGCGCCATCTGCCGCTGCAAGAACTATCTGTTTCATTGTCTTAGAGATAATATCACCTGCAGCAAAGACACCTTTTAAATTTGTTTCAACATTATTTTTAGTTAGAATAAAACCATTTTCATCAAGTTCGATCTGTTCTTTAATTAAATCTGTATTTGGCTTATAGCCAATAAAGACAAAAACACCTGAAACATCATATTTTTCTAATTTTTTATCTGTTTTCGATTCAAGAATTATTGATTCTACCATTTTGTTTCCAGCAATTTCAACTGGTATTCTATTATATAAAATCTCGATATTTTCAGTCTTCTTTACTTGATCTAAAAGAAATTTTTGCCCTCTAAATTGATCCCTTCTATGAACAAGATAGACTTTTTTTGCATGTTGAGCTAAAATTATCGATTCTTCTAAGGCTGTATCTCCTCCTCCTATTGCTGCTACAACTTTGTCTTTAAAAAGTGGTGCATCACATGTTCCACAATATGAAACCCCTCTTCCTAAAAATTTATTTTCTCCATTTATCCCCAATTTTTTAGGACTTGCTCCCATAGATAGAATAACAGTCTTAGCTTCAAAAACACCATCTTCGGTTTTTATTTTCTTTATATCTTCTTTTAATGATAGTTCTATTACTTCAGTATATTTTACTTCAACTCCAAGATGTTCAACCTGAGCAAGCATTTTTGAACCAAGAACATAACCCGAAACAGGTTCATCAAAGCCTGGATAATTTTCTATGGTTGCAGTCAAATTCATCTGCCCACCTACAGCTGTTCTTTCAATTAAAAGAAGATTTAATCCATATCTTGCTGCATAAATAGCTGCACTCATGCCTGCTGGACCACCACCAATAATTATTAAATCATACATAAAATCCTCCAAAAGATTATGTTAAAAAGACTATAAAATAAAATTAAAAAATTAACTTACATAATTATTTAATCAAATACTAAAACTAAATGAACTATAAACTCTATTTACTTTAAGAATAAATGAACACAAAATAACTTTATTTTATACTAAATTTAAAGGTAATAATTTTGCAAAATTTGAAAAATATATTTGAATATAATATAAGAAAAAAGCATAATTTAGTCAATTTGACTTTAATTTTATTTAATTTATTAAGAATTTTTTAATATTTTTTTTGTTTTTGATCTTTATTACTTAAATTTTTTTTTTGCATATTTAAGTAATTCTTTTATATTTGTATTTATTACTTCATCAGAAATACTTGAGAGCAGTCCACTTTTTGGTTTATATGCTATCCCAATGCCACTGATCCTTATAGGACAAATATCATCAGTTCCATCTCCAACATATATTATATCCTGCATCTTTATGTTAAATTTTTCAGATAAATAAATAATAGCATTAGATTTGCAAATAGAATGGTTGCACAATGATTTTGAAGAATTAATAAAATAAGAAGGGATAAGAACTTCACCAGAAAAAATATTATTATTTATTCCAAGTTGATTTGCAAGAGAAAAATCAAGTCCCAAATTTTTTCTAACTGTTTCAGTTATTACATCAAAAGAATTACTAACAATTCCAGTTATATATCCTCTTAATTTTAATTCTTTTATTATATTGATAATTTCTTCTGAAATCTTTATATTATTTACAAAATTTATTAACTCATCTTTATTAATTCCACTTAGTAATCGGGCTATTAACTTTTTTTGTATTGTATAATTATTGTTTTTTGAAAGAATATCAAGATATTCATTTATTAGATTTTTCTGAATAAAAAAATCTTTAAGTATATCTTTATCTAAAATTACATTTGAAAGATTAAAAACTATCATCTTTTTCAGATTTATAATTGAAGATTCAACAGCATTTGCCATTGCATTTTGAATAACACTTATCGACTGAAGACCATCAAGATCTAATAGCTTTTTATCTGCTGCTCTTTTTAATATTGCTCTTGCGACCTCCGAAGACATTTTCCCGAGTTGTTGCCATGGTTTTGATTTATTATCAATTTTACCGATATGCACTTCTTTGATCTTAGCTTTAAGGTTATAAACATCTATTAAAATACCAATATCTACTCCATAATCATTTTCAAAAGTCACTTTTTTAAGTAATTCTTTTTCACCCGCAATCATTCCTGAAAGAGGTTGAGAAAAAGTAAGAAGATCTGGAAATAGTAGTCCTAATAGTGGTTTTGCTACAAGTTCTGTAACCCTACCTGCTTCTCTATCAAATGTAGACTTCACAAAATTATAACCTTCATAAATTATAGGGTATGTTAATTTTTCTATTATATCATCTTCATAATTTTCAATATCACCATCAAGATAAACTATTATATTGTTTTTAGCATAATGAAGTCCTTCCTGCATCGAGTAACCCTTACCCCTTACAGCACTTATAAATACTTTTGCACCATGTTCTTTTGCTTTTCCTACAGTATTATCATCTGAATTATCATCTATCACTATAATTTCATCTACCAGTTTGCTTTTTTTCACAAGATCTATTACTTTCCCAATACTTTGCTGCTCATTTAATGCTGGAATTATAACAGTAACATTTTCCTTTTTTTTGAAAAATGATTCTATTCTTTTAAAAAAATTCATTGTCCATCCTTTATTTATTTGATGAATAAATTATCTAATTTTCATTTTCTAATAACTTTTATTATAGAATTTTTACCCCTAATTCTCAATAATTTTTATCCATATTTCTCTTGTCCTTGGTCCATCATATTCAGCAAAAAATATCCCCTGCCACCTTCCAAGTTGAATTTTACCATTTTCGACTATAAGACAAAGCTGATTACCTGTAATAACTGATTTTATATGAGCATCAGAGTTGCCTTCGCTATGGGTAAAATTAAAATTATGCGGAATAAGTCTTGAAAGAAAATTTTCAATATCATAAGCAACATCAGGATCTGCATGTTCATTTATTAAAAGACCGACTGTAGTATGTGGATTATAACAGATAACTATCCCATCTTTTATTTTCCCTTCAATTTTTTCAATTAATTTTGAGGTAATATCTATAAGTTCAATTCTTTTTGAACTATGAATAGTTAACTTTTCCATAATCTATATCCTTTAAAACTGATCAATCGCTTTTTGTAATGGATAATCAAACTCAAGATCAAAAAGCTTCTCTTCCCCATAATATTGCATTAATTGTGAAACCAAAAACCTTATCGATGTATCTGAAAGATAGAGTTTTTCATTGATTAAAAGTTTTTTAATCTCTTTATATAAAATCTCTTTATTTGTTGTACCATATTTTTGAATGTACTGATACAATATACCTTTTTTTTCTAAAGTAGAAATAGTAATAAGTTCACTATCAGAATATTGATAGTATTGTACTTTAATATCTGGTTCAATACCATTTTTATGAATGATATAACCTTTTGGTGTAAAATATTGAGTTATTGTAAGAAAAACTGCCGAACCATCATTAAGCTGAAAAACCTGTTGGACAACCCCTTTACCAAATGTTTTTTCACCAATGATTGTAGCTCGTTTATAATCCTTCATCACTCCAGTAAAAATTTCAGCAGCAGAAGCAGTATTTTCGTCGACAAGAACAACGAGTTTAAAATTATCAGGAATAATTTTCTGATTTGTTGCAAAATATTTTTCATCAAATTTAGGATTTCTCCCTTTGGTATATACTAAAAGTTCGTCCTTGAAAAAATAATTTAAAAGCTGAATAACTTCAGAAAGATAACCACCAGGGTTACCTCTTAAATCAATGACTGCTCCTTTATACTTTTTGGTTGCCTTTACAAGTTCATCTTTTACAGAATTTGCTGTATTATCTCCAAAATCTTCTATTTTTATGTAAAATATATCTTTAGTAAGCTGAGATGATTTAACCATCGTAAGTTTAATAATTTCTCTTTTGACATTTATAATCAAAGGTTCTGAAAGACCTAATCTTTGAATTTTTAAACTTACAATTGTCCCTGCATCTCCTTTTATTCTGCTGGTTACCTGTTCAAGATCAAGCCCTTTAGTAGACTTGTTATCTACTTCCAAAATTATATCTCCAGGAAGAATTCCATATTTTTTAGCAGGAGAATCTGGAATCAATTTAAGTATCATAGGCATATTATTTTCTATGGTTATATAAGCCCCAATACCTCCATATTTATGTGAAAGACTTTGTTGTCTTTCTATAAGTTCTTTTTTAGTTACAAAGCTGGAAAACGGATCATTTAGTGCAGCTACCATACCTTTAGCAGCGCCTTCCATCAATTCTTTATTTTCTGGAGGCTGGATATAATAATTATCATTAATTATCTTTTCAACCTGATATAATAATGATGAATTTGAAAGTTCAGAACTTGAAAATCTTGGGGTGGATATTTCTTGATTAATTATTACAATTATCAATATCGAAATAATAAAAATAAAAAGTAGTCTTTCCTTTTTTCTTTCCATAACTATATCCTAAATAATTTTCATTTATAATAATTATGTGTTAAAATAATAATATTATTATCATTATTTTCAAATAAAATTTATTTTTAAAAAAATCTTTTCGGATAATATCTTTACAAATGAAATACTCAATTATAAGTAAAATAGAATTTATTCAATTATGAATTAAAATAGATTTTAAATTAGTTAGAAAGAAAATTAAAAATATATATTTGATCAAAAAATCATCTTTGGAAAATAATTTTCATTATCCATAAGAAGAAGATCTCTTTTAACCTGTGGATGAAGAATATACATTGAATTAATATAACTTTCAGCATTTGAGACTCTGCCTGGATAAATATAGTTGTATATTTCCTGGGATTTAATGAATAATCTTAAAGCTTCAGATTCATATGCCATGTTCTTTTTCTCTTTAGCCAAAAGAGCATATGCGACCCCAAGATTATTATATCCCACTGCAAGTTTTATTAATGCTTCTTGCCTTTTTGGGTTTTTTATTTCTCTTGTTCTAAGCTGTCTTTCCATGTTTTCCCAGTATGAAACATAATTAGCAAGATATCCAATAGCAAGTTCTGGTTTCCCAAATTTTATATGTGAATTTCCGATGGCAAGTTTTAAGTCTATATTTGATAAATGTTCAATTTCAAGTTGCAAAAATGAGAATAATGCTTCTTCATAATTTTTAAGATGATATTGAATCCAACCAACCATATATTTCTGATAATCATTTGAAAAACCAAGTGCTTGAGCCTTTAGAAAATTATTTAATGCGACTTCATATCTATTGTAAAAAAAATAATTCAATCTACCTATATTATAATAAGCCTTTGGAAAATTAGGATTTTCAGAGACTGCCTTTTCAAAATATGTATATGCCAATGTATCATCATTTTTATCGTAATAAAGCTCTCCAATTTCATTCAGGATTTTGTCAAATACTTTATCATCAGTTTCTTTATATAAGCCAAGATTTATCAATTTTTCTGCAGTTAATAATCCTTTTAATGCGACATCAGGTTGATTCATTTTTTCAAAATAATGAGCATAAGGAAGATAAGCTGGAGCATGATTTGGTGTATATTTCAATATTTTATCAAAAACATCTTTAGCTTCAAAAGGTTGATTTACTTCAAGTAAAAACTCACTAAACTTAGTGAAAACAACTGGATCAACCATTTTTTTAAATTTTTTATCTATCTTATTATAAATATCAGAAGAAGCTTCATAGTTTTTTAGAATAACAAAATCGTTTAACATCCTAACATAATAATTAAAATCAGGTTGAATATGCCTTAACCCTTCAGAATATATATTAATAGCTTGCTGATATTCGTTAAACATCTCGTATCTTTTTGCTATAGCAATGTATAACTGTGGATTAGTAATAAATTTTTTATCTGCAAGAAGATCTTCAAGTATGTTAAAAGCTCGTGATATATTTTTATCGCCTCCACGTGCTATATAAACATCAGAAAGTAATTCATAAAATGAAAGATTGTAAGGCCAAACATTCTTACCTCTTAATGCAATCTGCTCAGATTGATCTAAATAATTCCGCTCCAAAAGCAACCTTCCAAATATTAAATAGTATTTTTCAAATTTGCGCATAGAGGCTGCTCTATTGAAATTTTGCATTGCAACTTCAACATTATTCTCTTTTTCAAGAACATTTATTGCTATTTTATAATAATTTTGAGCCTGATTTGGTATAATAAAAAATTGAAAGATTATCACAAACAACACTATTGAAAGTATTGTTATAGCACTAATCCATTTTATATATGGTAATATTTTTTCTGTTAATGTTGGTATATATACTTTTTCTTCTGGAGTTAAATGGTATGATAAATCAATATTCAATGTATTTTTTAAATATTCCATCACTGCTTTCCAATGAACATTATTGGAAAGCAGATCTATAAGTCCTTCAAGTTCTGTTGGTGAAAGAGCATCATTCAGTATAAGGTTTTTTATTTCATTAGATAACCATGCGGGATAGTTTTTTAATGTATTAATAATAATATGAATATCTTCATCTGAAATCTCAATATTTGAATAATCTGCATGAGGTTTTTCATGTTCTAAACCATGTTCTAATTCGACACCACTTGCTGCTAAAGATAAATCAATAAATTCTTCTGGTATTTCAAGTCTTTCCTCTTTTTCTAATTCTTTTCCTTCTGTTTGAAAGCCTTCTTCTGCTTCTTCTTGTACAGGGAATTCTTCTAATTCCTCTTTTTCAAATGGAATTTCTTCAAATTTTTCTTCTTCTAAAGCTATATTTTCTTCAATTTCAGTACCTGCTTCTTTACCTAATTCAGCTTTCTGTCCAAAAGATATTTCTTCTTCCTTCAAATTTGAAAGATCGAATTCCTCGGTTGATGGAAATTCCATCGATAACATTTCTTCAGAAGGTTGTACTTGCTCAAGAGGTGCTTCTTGTTTGGTTATTTTTTCAGCAGAAATAGTTTTTTCTGGTATTTCTTCTTTCTCAAGACCTTCTAATTCAAAAGAAAAACTTTCGGGTGGAATGGATTCTTTTGATATTTCTTCTTGTTCAAGATTTTCTAATTCAAAAGGGAAACTCTCTTGTGTAATGGATTCTTCGGGTAAAGCTTTTTCAACTTCTGTTTCTAGCTGCTCTTGTTCAAATGTAGATTTTTCTATTTCTATTTTCTCTTCTTTTTCTACTTCTTCAAGTGTCTGTTCACCTATCTTTGGTTCTTCTTCTAAAGTAGCACCTATCGATTTAAGATCTTCCCCAAGTATTGATTCTAAATCAAAATCGAAGGAAGCTTCTTTCTCTTCTTCTGTTGTTAAATCTGATAAAATTTCTTTATCAACCGCTGAAATAAGCGATTTTTCACTTTCAACAAGTTGTTCTATTTCATCAAAAGTTCCTTCTCCAAAGTGCTCAATTGTTTTTAATATTTTGTTAATATCTTTTGCCATTTTGATACTTATTTATTTATTATGTTTTAATTTTTGTATTATTTTATTATTTTTCGACATCATATATCTTACCATTAGAAAATTCAGTTTTTTCTTGAAATAAACCAATTAACATATATCTTTATTTATAGAAATGAAAAGTCAAAAATTTAATTTTTTAAGTTTTTTTTTATTTTTATTTTTAACCTTCTTTTCATTAATTTTATTTCCTTTTTTAATATTAATAGATATCTTCATTAACTTAAAAAGAGAAGATAAAAAGCGATACTTTAATGAAAGATTCAACATTTTTTTTATTTATAAGAGTATAAAAAGCTATTTAAAATATAGATCTAATCAAAATTTTCCTTTTTATATATCTATAGCTACGTCAGCAGGAGAAATCTCTACTTTAGAAATTTTATTTGAGTCGACAGATGTCAACCTTTTAATATTTACAACTTCAATAACAGGTAGAAATAAGAAGCTATCTATTAATAATTCAACTATCTTCTATCTTCCAATGCCTAATCTCATTTATTGTTTAATATTATTTTTTTTCTTTAAACCATCTGCTACTTTATTTTTAGAGCATGAATTTTGGCCATCCTATTTTATTTCATCATCTCTTTTAAATATTCCAATTATTACATTTCAAATAAGACCAAATTTATTTAAGTCAGAAATTTTTTCTTTTTTTTATTTAAATCTCTTAAGATTATCTGATTTAATCTTTTTAACAGAAAAGAAGGAAAAATATCCCAAAAAATTTCCTTTTCATAAGGTTAAAATAGATGATGTTGACATAAAGATTACAAAAACAATTAAAAGTGAAATTAATAACCCTAAAATCTCAATAACCTTTGCATCAACACATGAAGAAGAAGAAGAGATTTTTTTTGAATCTATAAAATTATTAAAAGATAGATTAATAAAAGAATATGAAAACATTGATTTTATTATATTTTTCGCTCCTCGACATCCAAATAGAAGTGAATTTATTAAAGAAAAAGCAAAAGAAAAAAATATAAAATCTGTCTTTTATTCAGATATTAAAAATGAAATCAAAAATTTATTCGATGATATCGATAAAAATTTTATTATTGATGAAAAATATTTTAATAATAGATTTTTAGAGTTTAAAAGAAATATAGATTCTCATTTTTATTCAAATGAATTTTCAGAAAAAGAATTAAAAGCAATAAATGAAAAGCTACCTGTAATTATTGTTAATGAATTTGGTATATTAGATTATATTTATAGATATTCTAAAGTAGCAATTGTTGGCGCTACCTTTGCCGAACTTGGTGGTGGACATAACATATATGAACCTTTGATAAATGGATGTTGTGTAATAGTCGGAAAATATTTACACAATATGTTAAATATTTTCGAACAATCTGAGAAACTTAATATCGCCTGTAAAATAAAAGAAGATCCTGTATTACTAGCAGATAAAATACTACATTATTGTTTTGTATCTTCTCAATTTCAAGATGATAGAGGAATCTTTAAATTTTCTAATTCTCCTTTTGAAAAGTTATATCTATGCCAGTTAAACTTTAAGCAACATATTCTTGATAAAATTTCGAAAGTTTCTGGCAATTCATAATCTTTTCTAAGGCTCTTTTTTCTATCTGTCTTATTCTTTCTTTAGTTAGATTAAATCTTTTACCAATTTCTAATAAAGACATTTCTTTACCATCATATAAGCCAAATCTCATCTTAATTATCTTTTTTTCTTTATCAGACAAAGTAGACAAGGCAGTATTTATAATATCTTTAATATCCATTTTCATAGCCATATCTAAAGGAGTTTCGGAATTATCTGCTATTATATCTGCAAATACTGTATTATCAGAAAGAGGCATATCAAGACTTTCTATTTCAGAGGCAGCATTTATAATAGTGCTTACTTTATCATCACTTATATTGAGTTTTTCTGCAATTTTTTTTACAGAAATATTTTCACCTTCATTAACAAGAGAATCTTCTGCTTTTTCAACTGCAAAAAGAGTACTAACCTGATTTAATGGAAGCCTGATGGTTCTTGATTTTTCAGATAAAGCCTTCATAATAGATTGTCTAATCCACCATACTGCATAGGAAATAAAGTGATTACCTGAGTCTGGATCAAATTTTTCAATCGCTTTAAGTAGACCAATATTACCTTCAGCTATAAGATCCATTAATGACAAACCCTGGTTTTGATATTGTTTTGCTACTGAAACAACAAATCTTAAATTTGCTGACACTATCTTTTCTTTTGCTTTCTCATCCCCATTTTTAGCTTTTCTAGCAAGTTCTAATTCTTCATCTCTAGTTAAAAGAGGAATTTTTTTAATATCTTGAAGGTAAGTTCTTAGAAGATAATCTTTATCATCATTTGATGTAATATCATTAGTTACATATTGAATCTCTTTCTCATTATCTTCTTCTTCTATATTATCTTCATATTCATCTAGATAATCTTTATAATTTATTATATAATTTATATATGAATGATCATTATCATAATTTAATTCATTTAATTTAACTGCTGTTTCTTCTCTAAGCATCTTAACCCCCTAAATTTTAAATTAATGGAAAACAAACTGTTAAAATTTAAGCAATTATTATGCCAAAATATATAATATGTATTTAAATAAATTATATAAACGTAAAAACTGACAAGGATTAAGATACTTTCGCAGTATTTCTGAGGTTATAATAGATTATATAAGCTTAAAAACCAAAAGAAAAAAAGATTTATTGAATTCTTCTTTTTAATTTTTGTATATTTTATATACATCTTGCCATTTACAATGAAAATCAATCCATAGATATAACATTACATATAACCCAGCAATATCCAAAGTTTTTCTTAAAAGCACCTTCTGTTCTTTTTCCTTTAACAATTATTTTAGTTTGTGGAAAATATTTTTGAAGGTTCTCAATAATTTTATCTTTTATAGGTGCAATTTTTATTCTATCAATAATTATTACTGCATCGATTGATAAAATATTCAAATTATTACCAATCAATTCTATCGTTTTTTCTAACAATTTTTCTGAAGGGTAATTTTTATACATATCAATATTATCGGGAAAAAGTTGTCCAATATCTTTTCCAATTGCATATGAAGATATTGAATCAATTATAGCATGAATAAAAATATCTCCATCTGAATGAGCTTTGAACTTAGTTTTTTCATCCACTAAAACACCACCAATATAAAGTCCATCTGCCTTTTTATTTATATTTTCATCTTTTTTTTTGTTAGATTTTTTATTTAATTTTTTAACTATCTCTTTTACTATACTGGTTTTAACTATTTTATGTACATCAAATCCTATTAAAGCTATACTTTGCATATTATTCCCTTTTCATATAAAATTATTAATAAAGTTATTTATAAAGTTAATTATAATAATGCTATAAAAAAAAGAAAATAATCAAAGATATTATTAAAAATCAACTTATTCATTATCTTGAATTTGATTAAAATAATTACTCATAGTATTTAAAAAGATTTCTGTTTCTTCTTCATTTGTTGCAGTAACTCTTAAAGAATTTTTCAAATATTTAGAAGATACATTTCTAACAGAAATATCATTTTGTAAGAGGAAATT
>ERZ795051.4427-NODE-4427-length-13160-cov-5.612438_pt1 | contig 13160 bp, 10 predicted proteins | sample MGYA00375135_ERZ795051 | MGnify/ENA primary metagenome ERZ795051 (study PRJEB30180, sample SAMN05720222) | activated sludge metagenome | isolation source: Anaerobic digester | place: Japan | collected 2015-05-26 ... | reverse complement strand
ATCGTGTACCCCCTCCTGCGGCGAGGGAATCCTTGAGAATCAGGCATTTGATACATAATCGGGCCGTCTTACCCGGACAGGAGTGATACGACCTATTGAACGCTGCCGGTGGTCATCGCTTTCGACGTTGACATCTTGCCGGCGGACCGCTCTACTTCTCCCAGCGAGGGAAGACCCGACATGCGTTTGGTTCAAACCACCGTCGCGTGGGCACTTGTGACCTGTCCGGCTGCAGCGACCGAGCCGGTAACGATGCAGTCGCCGGATGGAAAGATGTCTTTTTCGCTTTCAACCGGTCCTCAGGGCCCGGCCTTTGACTTGACGATGGACGGGCAGGCCTTGCCGTTCGACAGCCCTTACACGATCGGGTCGCTGTCAAAGCTCGGCGAGACGCTTATCGGCCCGCCAATGACGCCGGAGATGTCTTGCGGCGAGTGCATGGCGATTACTGAGGCACACCTTCAGGACCATGCCGGACTCTGTCTTGCGACGAGTCCGCGGATGCCCAAGACCCTGCTGACGCGGTTATCGACGCGAGGCAACGAGCGGGCCGTGGTTCGGGTGGCACCTTTCGAGACTCCTTGGCGCGCGATCCTCCTCGGCTGCCGGGCGGGCGATCATCGAGCACCACGGCGAGAAGGGCGTTGGCGTCTGGTTGTGGCTGAGGTGGAGTCACTGCGATGCGGAGATGGCCAAGGCCTTTCCGCTCCACGAGGAAAGGGGCATTGCCGGCATCAAAGTCGACTTCATTAATCGCGACGTCCGGTGGATGGTGAACCGGTGTCGTTCCAGGCGGGATTCGCAGGCCTGGTGAGACCACCCGGCTCATCGCCAAAGGGTTGTCAGATACCGCCCTTGGTTGGCAGAGATGTGTTTCTCGATTGGCAAGCGCCTCAAGAGTAGAATGGCGTTTTGCCTGCGAGCTGGACGGGCCATCCGTACCGCCCGCGGCTCTGGGGTCATGAAACATGGCCGGCTTGATGGACTGGCTCAACTCTCATCCGCTGGTGTTGCCGCTGTTCATCTTCTTCGCGCGGATCACGGATGTGTCGATTGGCACGTTGCGGACCATCTGCATTGTGCGCGGCTTTCGGTACCTGGCGCCGATACTCGGCTTCTTTGAGGTCGCGATCTGGATCATCGCGGTCTCGGGCGTCTTCAGCCATCTGGACCGTTGGTACAATATTGTGGCTTATGCCGGTGGTTTTGCCGCGGGCAATGCGGTGGGCATGTACATTGAGCAACAACTGGCCATCGGCATGCAGGCGATTCGTATCATCTCGCCGGGCCATAGTGCGGCGGTTGCCGCCGGTTTGCGCCTCGCGGGTTATGGTGTCACCGAGATCAAGGGCCGCGGCCTGAATGGCGAGGTGTCCATCTGTTTCGTGGTCGTTCCTCGCAAGGAAACCCCCGTGGTGCTTCGGGTGGCACGAAGCATCGATCCCGACGCATTCAGTACGGTTGAAGACGTCTCTTCGGCCGTCGGGCGGGTCTACCGCGACGAGGTCCGCAAACGTGGATGGCGAAACCTGTTGAAACGCAAGTAGTAAATGTTGCGGGTATGCCTTCGTAACCCGGCCGGGGTGGAGGCTCGCCGCCAGGGCCGCGTCTTCCGCAAGTAATCGGTCAATTGGCAGCCTGTGTCGTCGATGGTGTCAGCGCGAGGATCGGGGTGGCGCCGAGTCCGCCGCGTCCCGGGGCGATTTCCATTGCAGATACCACGGCTTCAGCGTCGTTGACGCCGCGGAAACGGACCTCGATCACCCCGTGGTTTGGGCGGATATCATCAAACACGAGGTCAACCGCACGGTTCAGGCCGTCCCAGATCGGCCTGTTGTTTGCGGTGAAGGCGACGGACGCCGGCCGTCCTGTGGCTGTAGCCGCGATGTCCAGATTGCGAAGCATCGGGCGGCCGTTAATGTCGATGCTCATCAAACGAGTCTCTGGGGTCACCCATCTGGACTCCATCAGTTTCAAGCGGACGTGATAGTCACCCGGCCCGACGGTCACATAGGCGGTGAAGTCCCGGCCGTGCATGCCGTGTCGATACAAAACCGGATCGGCAGTACCGGCAACTGTCAGTCGTCGCGGCGTTGTGTACCAGCAGGCCTCGACGGGATCGGTCAGTTCGCCCACACGAATGACCGCCTCGGTGGCAGGCCGCCACGAGCGGCCCTGTGAATCGACATAGTCCTCACGGCCAGGATAACCGAATACCCATCGCTGCGCGTCGGTCGGACCGCCTCCTTCGCCGAAACCCGCATCGCCGGTCGCCGCGGAGAACTGGACTGCGTCGGCGGTGACGTCGGCGCCATTCGAGCGAGGATTGCCCTTCCCGAATGCGACGATTCTGATCGTATGCCGATCGTTGCTCAGGCCGCTCTTGTGGTACAACACCTGCTGCCGAAGAACATATGGGTTCCAGCAGTCAATCCCGCAGAGCTGCTTGACGTCATCAATGTAAACGTTGGCCAGGCCGCCGTTGGGGCTCACCGCCCCGATCAGACGGAACTGGTTGCCCTCGAACGTGAACGAGAGCTCTGCGCCGGCCTCCGCGGTGAGACGGACCGCGCCGCCGAAATGCCCGGCCAGACTCGCCTCGTCCCACCTGCCGGAGAATGACATCGTGCGTTCGTCGCTCTGTTGTTGCGGATCATCACCCTCGATTATCACCGTCCTGCTGCCGTCGTGTCGAATCGTGACGATGCAGTCGCCGTTGTTCAGCGGCCGGGCAGCATAGCCATTTCCGTCGAGCGAAGGCGATTCAGAAAGCGGCTTGCCGTCGGCCAGGATCCGCGTCGGGCGAAACGCCAGCCGAAGAACATCTTCCGTCCCTGCAGGAGCATCGAAGGTGGTGTACTCGATCCGGCCGTCGCCGTAGATTACTTTCGACACAACCGACGTGCTCCGCATGATGTGGTTCTCGCGGTGGGGACCGAGTACATCCGGCAGCCACGCCATGGCATCCAGAACATAAGCCAGCGGCAGCGGGTGCGCGATTTGCAGCCAATTTCCGGCGACGACGTTACCGCCCTCCATACCGTCCTCGACCACGCCGGTTTCATGGGCATCGTACGTTGCCAGAATGAACTGTCGCCGGGCCAGCTCGCGTGCCCATTCGCTGTCGGCCCGAACGCCGTACTCCGCAAACGCGGCCCCAACCTGCATCGGCGGGTACGACAGCGAACGCCCGCAACATTGAGCCCCCTCCGGATACGCCCAGGCTCCGCTGTAGACGTCTCCGTTCGACTCGGGGGCCACGCACGCACGCTGCAGGAACAGCGACATGATGTTCCGGGCATCAACCCGCCAGTTCCGGAAGACATCCGGCACGGCCATCAGGTATCTTGGAACCATCTCCGACAACGTCTCGCTCTGCACGGGGTGAGACCAGTCCCAGTAATCCCGGCCAAAAGCGTCGTTTTCGAGCCATCGCGGCAGCAGCACGTCCCGAAGGTACGCCCGGCCGGCATCGCGAGCTTCGATCAGGGCGTTGTTCACGCCCGTGTAACCGACGCGGATCAGCTCGTCAAAGAGCCGCAGCAGGACCACGACGCCGCCGGTCTGCCTGTCATCCCAGAACACGTCCTCCGGATTGGCATATCGGTTCCACGGAGACAGGCCGGGTTCGTGGCCTCGTTTAGCCGCCAGCAGGTCTGCCCAATGCCCGGCGGTGTCGAGCCATTCGCGGTTGCCGGTGATCTGGTAGCCGCGGACCAGACCGAGGCCGAACAGGGCAACGAGGTCGAGCTGGATCATGCCTTGCGGGTTGCATTCGCCGTAGGGGGTGCCCTGGTTGGGCACACTGATCAGGAACCTCGGCCAGGGGTGATCGTCAGTCGTCTGACAATGGTTCAACAGCACGTCGGCGATCATGCTGATCTGGGCAATCGCGGACGGGTCGCCGCTGTAGCGGTAGTAATCCACCCATCCGATCATGGCATATGCCCCGCGCTGAGCCAGGTCGCCGTTGCCCCAGTCCTCCAGCTTGCGCGGCCTGATTGTGCCGTCCGGCTTGATCTCCCAACGGCCGTTGTAAATGTAGTCCGGCGCCGGCAGGCCGGTCTTGGGATTCGTCGCCCACGGATAGCGTTTCAGCGTTTCGGCGGCGACGCGCACCCGGAAATCGCACTGACCGTTGAGGCCCTTGTACCACGGAGCGATCACGCCATGGCGATCCTCGACGGCATCATGTGCGAAGTATCGCGGCTGCGTTCGCTGCGCCGACGCCCAGGCGGGGAATACGAGGCAAAATAGAAGTGGTAGGGATATAACCGCCTTCGCAGATGCTTCTTGAGAGTGCTTCATGCAGTGCTCTCCCTGCGCTTCGGCTTGGGACGTCGCGCCGTACAACACCTGCGGAGGCGACATCCGGCATATCGTACAGCCAGGGCTTGGAGCCTGTCACGCCGAGCCGGACAGCCGTCAGGTTTTGTCCACGAAAGCCGCGAGGCTATACTGATTCAGAGTCTGGTTCACCTGGTGTATAGGAGCCGACCTGACGTGATGCCGTATCAGCCGCCATTGCCGCCTCAATATACCGACCTCTCGATCGAGGAGATGTGCGAGCGGATCCGGGCGCACAAGCAGGCCTTCGGCCGGCGTCTGGTGATTCTCGGCCATCATTATCAGCAGGACGACGTGATTCAGTTCGCCGATTTCACTGGCGACAGCCTCAAGCTCAGCCGGCAGGCCTCGCAGCAGAAGGACGCCGAGTTCATCGTCTTCTGCGGCGTGCATTTCATGGCCGAGTCAGCGGACATTCTGTCGGAAGGCCGGGTGGCTGTGATTCTTCCCGACCTGACCGCCGGGTGCAGTATGGCGGACATGGCAGCGCTGGAGCAGGTCGAGGACGCGTGGCAGCGTTTGACTGCGGCGACGGACGCAAAGGTCATCCCCATCACGTACGTGAACAGCTCGGCGGCGATCAAGGCGTTCTGCGGACAACATGACGGAGCCTGTTGCACCAGTTCCAATGCTCGCAAGGTGCTCGAATATGCGTTGACGCAGGGCGACAAGGTCCTTTTCCTGCCGGACCAGCATCTCGGCCGCAACACGGCGTACGCGATGGGGCATCCACTCGATTCAATGGTTCTTTACGATCCGGTCCTGGACGCCGGGGGCCTGACCGACGAGCAGATCCGCAATGCCCGCTTCCTGTTGTGGAACGGCTACTGCAGCGTGCACCAGGTGTTCACGCCGCAGCAGTGCGAGCGTGTTCGGGCAGCCGATCCGGCCTGCAAGATCATCGTCCATCCGGAGTGCCCGTGGGAAGTGGTGCAGCGGGCGGACCTGGCCGGAAGCACCGAATACATCATCAAGATCATTACCGAGGCCCCCGAGGGCTCGCACTGGGCGGTAGGCACGGAGATCAACCTGGTTAACCGCGTGGCCAACCGCTATGCCGGTCGCAAGCTGGTGCGGTCGCTGGCCGACGTACAATGTCTGTGTTCGACCATGTATCGCATCGATCTGCCGCACCTGTTGTGGAGCCTCGACGAGCTGGCCACCGGCCGCGTGGTCAATCAGATTCGGGTCGATGAGCAGACCCGCCATTTCGCCCGAGTCGCCCTTCAGCGTATGCTCGACAACGTCAGCGCCACGCCGATGGCGGCGAAATAGTGGGGACGGGGGATTGGAGGCTGGGGACTGGAGATGAGCAATCGATCGCAGGGCGTGATGTTCCCTTGTCCGTTGGCTGTGATCATCATATCAACTGCCATGTTGCTCGCGGTGGCGTCGGCATTCGGCGAGTCGCCCGCAAGAGTCAATGTATCCACGTTCTACCATGCCCAGGCAAGAGCCAACGCCCAGACAAACGGCCAACGATACGATTGGGCCCGCAAGCAGGTTGATGAGGCGATTGCGGCGGCCGAGCCGTGGCTCAAGACGCCCGATGACGAGTTGTGGCGGATGATCGTGCCGCCAAAGCTCAAGCGGGCGATTATGGTCAACGTCAACCAGGGTTGCCCGAAATGCGGCATGGGCATCTATGGTGACCGCGGACCGCATCCGTATCCCTGGCTGGCGTGGGTCGAAGGCCATCCGTGGAAAGTACAGTGCCCTAACTGCAAAGAGCTGTTTCCGAAGAACGACTTCGGGGCGTTTTACGAAAGTGGAATTGATCCTGAAACAGGCTTGTTCGATCCGGCGCGGGCTGACCGCAAGCTGCTGTTCAACGCGGAGCATGCTGATCCGAGGGATCCGCAGCACTTGTACGCCGTCGATGACGGTAGCGGCTGGCAGCGCTTTCCCGGTGGCCTGAAGGAGCGGGACTGGTACATCGGCTATCATGCTTACTTCGGGCGCAGCGGCCGGGTGGCGTCGGCGATCCGCTCGCTGGCCACGGGCTACGCTCTCACCGGCCGGCCGATCTACGCGCACAAGGCGACCATCCTGCTCGACCGCCTGGCTGATGTGTTCCCCGACTACGACGGCAAGCGGGAGCAGTTCTACAACAACGTTTGGGGCGAGTATTCGGACGGCTTGCTGGGGCCGAACTACTGGGATGGCGGCATGTGGGCTCAGCGGGCGATCGATTATGACATGATTCGTGAGGGCATCGGCCAGGCGCCTGAGACGCTCACGTTCCTGGGCGAGAAGGCCCGCCAGTTCAAGGTGCCGATGCCCAAGACCAGTGTCGAAGACATCCGCCGCAACATCGAGCAGCGCATCCTTATCGACGGCGGCCGCCGCCGCGAACGTATCTGGATGAACGGCACGATCACCGAAATGTGCCGGCTCAAGGTTGAGCTGGTGCTCAACGGACGTGACGCGCTGAAGGAACTGGTCGGCAAGTACATGCCCGCCATCGTACCGCCTGAGCACCTCAATGCGGACGGTTCGGGGAATGAGCGTTCCACCGGCTATGACGCCGGTGCTTTTGGCCAATACTGCAGCCTGATCGAAGAACTGGCGGCGATGGACAAAGACGTCGTACGCGCTGCCCTGGAGAGTCACCCGAATCTCCGCGCTGCCTTCGATTTCTGGCCCGACATCTGGTGTCTGGAGAAGTACATCCCCCAGATCGGCGACGTGGGCGAACCCGGCGCGACCAGCGGGCCGCGCGGCTCGGCGGGTGCCTACCTGGTGCTTTTCGATCTGACTGGCAACGCCAGGTATGCCCAGGCGGCCATGCGCATCGCAAACGGTGACGCCTCCGCGCTTCCTCGCAACATCTACGCCGCAGAGCCCGAGGAATTGGTTCAGCGGGCGATCGAGGCTGACAAAACATCCGGGCCGTGGCACACGCCCAGCATCGTCAAGCGGGACTATCAACTTGGCATTTTGCGCAGCGGCCTCGGTCCGGACGAGCAAGCGCTATGGCTGTTTTACTCCCCCAAGGCCGGAACCAGCAGCCATTCGCACTTCGACGCGCTGAACATAGGTTTGTTCGCCTTTGGCCTTCCACTGATCTGCGAACAGGGTTACCCGCTCTACACCGGCGACTGGCCGGCCCGCTGGGCGTGGACCAGCAACACCCGCAGTCATGCGACCGTCAGCGTGGACAACCGCTGCCAGCGTCATAGCGACGGCGGCAAGCTCTTGGCCTTTGCCGGAGACAACGGCGTGCAACTCATCTCGGCCGAGGCCCCGACGGCTTATGAGAATGTTGCGGTCTATCGCAGGACGCTGGTCGCGGCGGAACTTGGTGCCGGATGTGTCTGCTACCTGGACGTCTTCCGCATTAAGGGCGGCCGTGAACATACGTACAACCTGCCGCTGTTCTACGGCAATCTGCGCGTTCAGGGACTCACGATGATACCGCACGACGATCTGCACGACGGCTATGTGAGCCAGGTGCAGGCTTCGCCGGCCGAGTCGCCGTGGCAAGCCGAAGCAGATCTCTGCGAGGAATACGAAGGGCTGGTCCGTGCGCACATGCGCATTCACGGTCCAGCCGCTGACATGACGATCCTGACCGGCCGGGGGGAGGCGCGTTGGGGCAAGGATGATCCGCGGCGACTGCCATACCTGTTCTTGCGTCACCAGACGAACGCTCGCGAACTCGATAGCTGCTTTGCTCTCGTTTACGAGCCGTATCGCGAGCGGCCGTTCATCGATGAAGGCAGCGTGGTCATACGACCGGAGGCACAGGCCGTTCATTTCGAGGCCCGGCTGGCCGACGGGTCAGGTTCGTTCCGACTGACCTGTCGGGACATGGGCGATTCGCCGGTGACGGCGGAGGGCACACGCACGCTGGCGGGCAAGTCGCAAGACGTCAAGCTCTCGGGAATCATCTCAACTCTGCCGTCGCGCTGAGCCAATTTAATGGTTCCGCATTCTGAAAGTAGGGTCTTTCTCAATAACGCTATGCGCAGGGGCAAGAAGTGGAACCTGATCCTCTTCGATACGGTCAAACTGGGCAGGCTGAACTGAGCGGCCGGATGGAATGAATATCGCGAAGGTGAGCGCCAGGTGAACCGACGCTCACAGTTGTCTGCATCTTGATCGCCTCGGTTTCGATGCTCACCGTCTGTCGCAAGCTGCTGCACCTCTGCAAAGGTGACACGCCTTATTATAGCAAGTGCGGCTACAACTTGACGGACCTGACGTCTCCGCGATGTCCCGAGTGTGGAGGTCTTCCATCCGAGGTGCCCGTGGTGCGAGGGGAGTTGGCCATAGGGCGGTCCCTGCGCATATGGCTGGTCGTCGGGATGCTGTTGATGCTGGTTATCGGCGTCGCCGCTGCCATCGTATGGTGATCAGACCCAGCATCTCGCGGTTACGACCGTGCGATGAGTGAGAGGGACACGCAATGCGGGCATTTGGCTACGAGGGAGACGTTCGCTCAGCGGACCAGCTTGTCCGCCTCGCGGACCATTTCCGTGACGGACCAGTCCGACAGGATCTGATCCCGATCGCGGGTGTAGTCGCCCTGGCCGGTTTCGTATTGCAGGAGCAAACGCATGGCGTTGACGTAGCCCAGCTCGCGGACGAGGATCTCCAGGCCTCGACGTCGCAGTTCAGCAGGATTGGGGATCAGGCTCACGCGGGCAACTCTCTCGTCAACGTCATCAAGTCGACTTCTGTCTTCTCGAGACTCGGTACGGTGTAATATGGCAGGTCAAAGCGTTACGGAACAGCGAAGGGTTGGTGACACATGCTCTACAAAGTGCCCCTCCTCCTCACCCCTCAGCCAGAAGGGGGTTTCACGGTTACTTCGCCGCTCCTGCCGGAATTGGCGGCGGAGGGCGACACTGCCGATGAAGCGCTCGGGAATGTTCGGGATGCGCTCGCCGCAGTTATCGAGATTTACCATGATCTGGGCCGGCCATTGCCTGCCTACGGATAGACCTTGTCCATCATTCGCGGATAGGCGATGGTTTCGCGGATGTGTTTGAGGCCGCAGATCCAGGCGACGGTTCGTTCGACGCCGAGGCCGAAGCCGCCGTGGGGGACGCTGCCGTAGCGGCGAAGGTCGAGGTACCACTCGTAGGGCCCGGTGGCCAGCCCTTCCTCGGCCATGCGCTCCAGCAGCACGTTCAGGTCATCCTCGCGCTGTGAGCCGCCGATGATCTCGCCGTAGCCGTCGGGGGCCAGCAGGTCGAAGTTGCGGACAACCCGCGGGTCTTCGTGATCTCGCTTCATATAAAACGCCTTGCAGCCGCGCGGATAGTGCGTGACGAACACCGGACGGTCATGCAGCCGCGAGATGATCGTTTCGTCGCTGCCGCCGAGGTCCTTTCCCCACTCGAAGTTCGCCGCCAGTTCCATGTGTTTGGGTATGTTCGAGACCTGCTCTTCCAGTTCGGCCAGTTCTTCCCGCTCCGCGATGACCTCGGCCGCGAGTTTCTCCTGCTCATGCTTCTTGACGCCCTGCCGATCGCGGGCTGCTTCCTTGGCCGGGATCGACTCTTTGAGCTGGGTGATGCGGGCGCTCTTTTCGGCCAGGTCCTTCTCCAGGAGTTCGCGGGCCTTCGGGCCGCGAAGGATCTCGGCCGCCTGACTGTAGGTGATGCGGTAAAACGGCTGCTTCACGTTTTCGAGCGCGGCAAGGTCTTGGCCGAGGAATTCCAAGTCCGCGCGGTGTTCCTTCAGCACTCGTTGGACAATCGAGCAGACAAAATCCTCTGCGACATCCATGACATCCTCGAGGACAGCGTACGCGATCTCCGGCTCAACCATCCAGAACTCCGTCAGGTGCCGGCGCGTCTTGGACTTCTCCGCCCGAAAAGTAGGGCCGAAGCAGTAGACCTTGCCGTAGGCCAAGGCCGCCGCCTCGAGATAGAGTTGGCCGGTCTGGGCCAGGTACATCGGCTCGCCAAAGTAGTCCACCGAGAAGAGGGTCTGAGCTCCTTCGCCGGCCGAGGGGGCGAAAATCGGCGTGTCCACGAGCGTGAAGCCGTTGTCGTTAAAGAAGCGGCGGATGGCATCGATGACCGTGTGACGGATCTTCATAATGGCCGTCGGGCGTCGGGATCGCAGCCACAGGTGGCGATGCTTGAACAAAAACTCATGCCCGTGCGGTTTGGGGGTGATGGGGTAGTCGGTCGTGCTGTGCACCACCTCGATGCCGCTGACGTGCAGTTCGTGGCCGCCGGGAGCGCGCTGCTCGGCCTTGACTTGGCCGGTGACCTTGAGCGAAGATTCCTGCCCCAGCCGTGAGGCCGTTTCGAAGACCTCCGGCGGCACATCCTGCTTTCCGACCACGCACTGGCACAGGCCCGTACCGTCGCGGACGACAAGAAAAACCACCTTACTGCTGACCCGCGAGTTATAGAGCCAGCCGGCCAGCGTCACCGTCGAGTCAATGTGTTTGCCGAGATCCCGAATATGAACAGTCATGTCTGTTTCCTTGTGCCTGTTCGCCGAAAGCCTTCCTCAGTCGCATGCCGGGGGATGATACGCGAGCGGCACCGTCAGCAAAAGGGGGCAAGGCAGATCCGGATTCAGATCTTGAGAGAGGCTGACTCCTGCGACGCCTGCTCCGTCGAATTGCGCAAGTTGAGGAGAAACCGCCGCGCCGGCACAATGTTGATCGTTCCGCGTTCGGCATCGATTTGCCCGTCTTCACTGCGAGTCCCAACGGTTCCGATCCCGCCCCCGATTCACCCATCGCCTCGCCCCATGCCATCGCCGTGTCCGGCTTACAGGCAGCCGGTGGTCATTGTTGCCCCATGTGACCGACGCGTTCAGGGAGTATTCGCAGATTATGTCAAGACCGGTTTTTCAAGATCGCCAGCGGGCAATTCTTCGGGTTAACGCGACGGCCTACAACGTCGGCAACGTGTCGTCCGGGGTGTTGGCAGGCATACTCTGTCCCAGGAAATGCAGAAACTGGGTGCGCGTCAGGATCGGGATCGACAGCGACCGAGCTTCCTTGAGCATGGTCTCGAAAGCCGATAGGCGTTTGGCCGCTTGCTCATTGCGCTCGGTGACGGCCGCCTCGTCTTCCGAGCCGGGGATGACCGGGACAGGGCCGGTCGGAGGTGAACCCACAACCAGGAAATCCGTATCGGTATCGACCTTGTTCACGACCTTGCCGCCAAGGCGGTCGATCAGCCGACTCACTTCCTTGCCGGCTATGTCTTCGGGGCGACCGTCAAAGTTCAAATCGAAGTCCCCGATGACCGCGAAGGTGAACTGGCGCGACCGATCGAAAACAGGGTTGGCGATAATATCGTTTACCAAGATCGGCTCGCCGGGCGTGCGTGAGGTCACGCGACATTCTGCCGTCGTCTCGAATACGTTGACGACCTCGATGGTTGCCTTGCCCTTTCCGTCAGTGGGGATGCCGCGAACAGGGGAATAGACCGAGAAGGTCATGCCCAGCCTGACCCCATCACTGCGGCCGAGGTCAATGTAAACGATGTCCCCGGCCGGCACTGTGCGGACGATCACGCCGTCCTTGACCTGGAGGGCTGAGCCGCTGCTGGAGGGCTTGAATTGCGCTAACTGGGCCAGCAGCCCCTCCGTCCGGTTTTTCTCGGCATTCAAGGTCTTCTCGGCCTCATCCCGGGCTTTGCGGGCGGCATCAAGTTCACCGGCCATCTGGTCGCGTTCTTTGGTGCGGGCAGCCTGGAGTTCGGCAAGCTGTCGGTTGCACTCCTCACGGGACTGTTCGCTCTCTTGCATCAACTTCTTGAACTTCTCGTCCAGTTCGGCAACTCGGGTCTCGAAGGCCTTGGCGGCATCGTCTCTGGTCTTGACGGCCTGCTCAAGATCGTTGTTGAGCTTCTTGTGCTGAGCCTGAAGTTCGTCGGCCCGGCCGGCGGTTTTTTGATACAGGCTGAAAAGATTGTTCAGCATCGTGGCCACCGGCTGGTCGGCGGTGATTTTCGCATCCTTGACCTGCGGGTCATTGGCCACGGTTGTCCGGATCTCGTCAATCGCCGACTTGATCTCGGCCAGCGACTCGGCAGGTTTTCCGATGACCTCCTGGGCGACGTCGCTCAAGGCTTGTCGGGCGTCAGCGGCGGCCCTTTGCTGATCGCGGGCCTGCCGTTGGGCTTCGCTGGCGGTTGCCTCGAGGTCCGACTTTTGCGTAAACATGATGATGGTGAAGGTAATGGCGGCCACCGCTGCGACGGCAAAACCGATCGCCGCTGCTTTCAAGCCGCTCGATCCGACCGATCCTTGGGGCCTGGCCACTGCCATGATTCACTGCTCCGTTTCGACCGTTAGGCCCGACGTCGGGTGTCCATGCCGTCCGGTCGGGCTCGGACGGGCCGCGAGGTTCGCCCGCTTCGATTGTCGGCACCGTGGTCCGAGGGAAGTCGATCCAGCCGGCTTTCATCTCGGCGTACGGACGATTTCGAGGAGGGAACCACCTTCGGTCTCAGTGCCGGCAGAACGGCAGCCGCCTCGACTGCCGCCCGGCCACCTGCTCAGGCGGGTAGCCAATCCGTCATTCTCGTTTCCGGGCATGGGCCTGTCAATGTCTCGTGGTCGACCAGGTGCCGCCCGGGTGCGTGACAGTCTGGGCGGGCATGCCGACCAGTCCAGGTTGGGCGATCAAGGCCCTTCAGCGGGTTTTCCCGCCGAAGGCGGGCTGATAGGCCGGCCGTTGTGCGGCCGGTTGGCGGTCGCCCGCGGTTCTTCTTCCTTTCTATGGTCTCAGCCCGTTTCAACAGGATTACCTGACAAGGACAGGCCCGTTAAAACGGGCTTGATGGGGTAACACAGAGAAGGAGGAATTGGCCGACCGTGAACCAGTC
>ERZ795051.4421-NODE-4421-length-13167-cov-4.199588_pt1 | contig 13167 bp, 9 predicted proteins | sample MGYA00375135_ERZ795051 | MGnify/ENA primary metagenome ERZ795051 (study PRJEB30180, sample SAMN05720222) | activated sludge metagenome | isolation source: Anaerobic digester | place: Japan | collected 2015-05-26 ... | reverse complement strand
TTGTTGTTAAGGAAGCGAAGTTTTTCAAAATCATTTTCATTATTCCCGCCAGTAGCTGTATTTTGAGAAGTTTTACTAAATTTCTTGTATAAAGAAGTTGTCATTTTTTTGAATTTTTCAGCGATGCGAATGTCTGGCATAATTTTTAGAACAAGCGCATAAGGAAATACAGGCTTAGTTCTTCTTTCACAATCATAGATAATGTTATTTTTACAAAATTCCTTAGCCTTTTTACAAAAATCTTCTTCTAATGGTTCGAGGTCTTTATTATCATTTTTTTTACAAAGTTTATCAAATTTTTTTCTTGCAAAATCGATGAATTTTTTTTCTGATGATTTTTTATTAGGGTATTTTTTTATAAAATTGTATGGGTCAAGGAATTTCTCAACAGCGTCTTTAAGTTGCTTATCATCCCTTGCGTTATGGATAGCAAGGATTGCCTCTTTTATTTTTTTTCCTTGCTCTGCATTCTCTTCGCTTGTTGCAGCGTCAAGTTTATCAGAGCAAAGCCAACTCAATCTATCTGCGGCGACTTGATTTAGTTTTGCTCCTTTTGTTTCTTTTAGGAGTTGTATCAGAGCTGCCAAACGGATTTGAGCATTTGGACTACAATTTTTGAGGATTTTTTTGACGCATTCCTTGAAATTGCTTTTTTCAGGTTCAAGTCCTATTATTTTTGATATGCGTTTATGCGGTCCATCGAAATTCTTTGATTTCTTAGTGGCAGATTCCCATGCACATTCGACTTGCTTGGCCCAACTTTTGATAATATTAATTTCTTCGTCGTTACTGTCGTTACTATTTTGTTCGACATCATCGTAGGCGAGAGCAGCGAGCATTAGGGTGTAGTAATTTACTGCATCCTGGAAGAGGCAATGGTGTTCCCATAAGGCATCTTGCCAATTAGGCATTGTTTGCCAGTTCTCTCCGTTTTTACACTCAACGTTATTGATTTTTCCCTGATAGATTCTTGTTAATTTCATCTGTTATTCCTTTTTTTGATTTTTGTATTTTTTATTATGTTATTCATTACTTTATTTTGTCAATCAGAAATGGTGACAAGACCGGAAAAATTTTTATTTTTAATTTTCAGGTGATTATTTATTTTTTGTGAGATTATTTTTTTGAGTTCTGTTGGTTCGATAATTTTTATGTTGCCGAGCCATTGCAATAGCCAGCAGGCGAATTCATCGAGATAAGATAATTGCCATGATGCGAGTGTTCCATCAGGGATGAATTCAAGTTTTTGAGTTTTGTGGAATTTATATTCCCGGATAGATTGGGCGGCCTCATTGAGGAAGAGGACTTTTACGTTGTATGGTTTTTTATTTTTATCGTGTCGTATCCACCATGCATCGCCGAGTATTTCGTTCAAATTGAAATTCTCACGTCTTTTAAATTTATCTTGCAGTGTGGTTATTTCAGAGATTCTTGCCAGTTTAAACGTCCAATATTTATTTATAGTTTCGCACCATGCCACGAGATACCAGCTAATAGGAGTATGTATCAGTTTATAAGGATGAACGACTCTATTTGATTCTTTGCGGAGAGAGAGGCTTCGATAGCGGATGACGAGTTTTTTCCTTGACTTGATTGCATCTTTTAAAGTGGCAAGAGTCTGGGCAATTTCTCCTGTTATATTTTGCGATATTCCGTAGGCAGGACCTACGTCATATACGGCATCTGTTTCATCAGATAAAGCGAGAGCGAGGCGTTCCTTGATATCGTGTTCTCCGATTTCTGATGCGATGATGAAAACTTTGAAGAATTCCGTTTTGGTAAAGCGAAAGGAAAATGTCTCGGAGTCTGGCCAATTTTTTATTTTATAGGTATCTGTTTTTCTGGAATGAGAGAATTTTATTCCCGTTTTGCGAAGTTTTGAGAAATCCGATGCGTAAAGTCTTTTATCGCCATTGTATAAGTTTTTTACTATCCAGTATCTCTTTTTGCCATCTCTGATATGAGAGAATGTCTCGTATAAGCGTTCTATTACTTTTTTAGAAAAACCTTTTGCCATAAGCGCATCTAATTTTGCTTTAATATCTAATATGTTTCTGTAGATTTCAAGTATAAAAAAGAAGATTTTACTAAAATTCAATTATAAGATGTATTTTATTGGAAAACGGAAGTAGTGATGTTTATGTATGGATTTTTTGATTGAGCTCTTTTTTTCATTTTTTTTTTGAATTTTATTATTATTTCAGTAATTTTTTTCGGGATGATTTAAGTTTTGAATTTTTCTGAGAGTGATTTTAATTTTGCGAGGTCGAGTTTTCCGCTTGGCAGTATTGGGATTTCATCTATTTGATAGAAATCGGAGGGGTCGGGTATCCACAGATTTGGGAGATTATTTTTTCTCATTATGCTTGTTATTTCTTCTGGGGGCAGGTTGATTTTTTGATATAGAACGATTATTTTTTCGCCTTTTGCTTTGTCGGGGATGGAGGAGACAGCTAATATTCTGTCTTCGGATTTAAGTATTTTGTGGATTTCTTCTTCGATGAGTTCGTGTGGGATCATTTCACCTGCGATTTTGCTGAATCTTGCGAGTCTTCCTGTAATCCAGAGTCTGCCTTCATTATCTAATTTTCCGATGTCTCCGGTATTATAGAAGCCATTTATTATGACATTTCTTGTTTTTTCTTCATCTTTCAGGTAACCTTTCATTAGATTTGGTCCTTTTACGAAGATTAAACCTTCCTGTTCTGGGGGTAGTTCTGTGAGAGTTGTTGGGTCCATAATTTTTACGCATATTCCTGGCATTGGATGTCCTGCGCTTCCTGGAGGGCCTGATTTTGTTCCGAGTTCGAGTATTGAGTTTGCAATATTTATGGATACGACAGGTGAAAGTTCTGTGCAACCGTATCCTTCGATGAGAGTTATGCCGTATAATTCGCGGAATTTTTTTGCTATTTCCTGTCGCATTTTTTCAGCGCCTACGATTACCATTCGGAGGGATTTTACTTGTTCTGGTTTTGCTTTTTTGATGAAGATTTGCAGGAAAGTAGAGGTTGATAGCATAATGGTAATTTTAAATTTTTCTATTGTTTCGGCTGCTGCTCCCATGTCGAGTGGATTTGCTGTATAGACTACCGTTGTTCCTGTCATCAGAGGGAGCCAGAAAGAGGTTGTAAATCCGAAGGAGTGGAATAGTGGGAGGTTTCCGAGAATTTTATCTTCACGAGGTCTCCATCCCATTACTCTAATGAAAGAGAAGATATCAGCGTTGATATTTCTGTGAGAGAGCATTACGCCTTTTGGTGTTCCGGTGGAGCCGCTTGAGAAGATTATTACGGCTGTTGAATTTACGTTTCTATGAGTTATTGGGGCGAGAATATTCATCAGTTCCTGTCTTGGAAGGAAGAGGTAGAGTATTGACCATATGATTTTTTGAGAGGTGGAGATTTTTTTTGCTATATCTTCGAGGAAAACCATTTGAGGTGTTTCATTAATTTTAGCTTTTTTGATGAAGAGTTTGCTTGTGAGGATTACTTTTATTTCTGCTAAATCTATTGCTTTCTGGAGGGTATCGGGAGCTGTGGTATAATTTAGTATTGCGGGAGTTTTATCTGCGTTCATTACTGCCAGTATCGAGGCTGATGTGGCGATTGAATTTGGCATAAGTATTCCAATGTATGAATTTTCTCTTGTATCGAGTTTGCGAATTTCGCGGCTGAGCAGTATGGATTTGATTAGTAGGGAGTAGTTGCGGATTCCTTCAGGTTTATCCTTTTCGAAGAGTATTTTTCTGAAAGGATGTCGTTTTGCGATTTTCGCAAACTGGTAATGCAGTGGGCGTTCTTCGGGGCGTGGGGTCATTTCTGTTTCTGCGCCGAGTTCTGATATAATTTGCCTTAACTGGAAGGGTGAAATATCTTTTTTAACTGGTTTACCGATTGTTATGGAAGCCGGATGAGGAAATTCCATTGGCCATCTCAGTTTAATTTTTCCGTAATAATAGCTGAAAATGCTTCCCCATATAAGGCCGAGTCTTACTGGGATTATAGGTATATCCATATCTTCGGGGATTAGAGTTTTAAATCCTTTTTTGAATTCGGTCATTACGCCATTTCTTGTTAGTCTGCCTTCTGGAAAGATACATACTATTTCACCTTTTCTGAGGACTTCCTGTGTTTTCTGAATCATCTGCTTGACTGCGCCGGTGCGGTGTCCGTCCGGGACTTCTATGAATCCGGCCCATTTTACGAAGTAGTGAAAAAACGGGTGACGGTAATAGTCTTGATGCATCATAAATCTTATAATTCTTGATGATGCTGCGCTTATCAGGAGGCCATCTACAAAAGAGACATGATTTGATACGATTAGTGCGGGTCCATTTTCGGGGATGTTTTCATCGCCCTCTATACGCAATTTATAGATGATATTTGTAAGTGTTACGACTGCGAATCTAACCATAAGCAGAGGGAGTGTTTTGCAAGCCCATATCAGGGCGGTGATAGTGAGAAGAGACATCATTAGTATGAGGTATTCTGGTTTAAGAGTTATAGCATATTTGCGGAGTTGTTCTATTCCTTGTAGATTGTATTCATTTTTGCCTGTGCCTGCGGTTAAAAGGAAGAGAATTATGCCGCCAAGCATTATTCCTATAAATGAGAGTACATTGGTGAATGCGATTACTTCACCCTTGCGTTCAAGAGAACTTTTTTGCTGTATATATGCTCTCAATGGGACTACGAAGAGTCCGCCTGATATTCCGGCGAGGAGAAGGAATATATTTAAAATGGGGTAGAAGGTGAGTCCTCTCAAATTTATTGGAGGTCCCGGGAAAAGTATAATTAACATAAAAATGAATATTCCTATTGCTCCGTATGGAACTATACCGAGTTCGACTTTTCTGCCTGATATTCTTCCTGCGAGGTAACAGCCTGCTCCGATTCCGATACCGCAAATGAGCTGGAGAATTACGAGGTCAATATTTTTTTCAAGGTGAAGAGAAAATTTTCCATATACAAGTAGAATAGATTGAAATGCTATGCCGATTGCGGCAAAATAGGCATCTCCGAGAGCTGACAGGAAGAGAGGTTTTTCCTTTATTACGCGTTTGCTGCTTTCAAAGAAATCTGAAAACCAATTCCATGTCCATTTTTTTGTTTTGTTTGCTGGATATGATGGAGGGACTTTCATTGCGGCCATCAGTCCTATCGCTGATATAGCGCAGGAGAAGAGCCCGCAATAATGGAGTTTATCTCCTGCTGCTGTTTTGACCATTGCTCCCAGTGTCATTCCGAGCAGGACGGCAATCATTGAGAGCATTCCCGATATTCCATTTACGCGTGAAATTGTTTTTTCGGAGAAAAATTCTGGTATGATTCCATTGTATGCCGGGCTGAAGAAACAGCTTTGAGCCGACATCAGGAGCATTACTAATATGAGAGGTGACATTCCCCAGTTTGCGAAATTCGCAAAAGATAATAGGGCAAGTAGCATTATGATGAGTTCTGCTAATTTTGCCAGGACAATTACATTTCTTTTTGGGAACTTATCGGAGAAATATGCGGAAGGGGAGGGGAGGAAGATAAACGGCAGGGCATAAACGATTGTAATCATAGAGAGGAAGGCTGCGTTTTGTGAGTAGTTATCAGATGCCCCTATTATGGTGAATACTGCGCAGGTTTTATAGACGTGATCATTCATAATTCCGAAGAATTGCGTTGAGATTAAAGGTAATAGGATGGATTTTTGGTCTTTCATATTTAATCTTTCTATCTGTTTAGTATTTTTTTTGCATTGATTTTTTTTTCTTCTGTTGATTCAGGGTTTTCGAGGATAGTTTTTGCCCATTCGATTTGAGCTTTTTTGAGTCCATTGGAATAGGCTTTTTCGAACCAATATTCGGCGGCGGAGATATCCTGAGGGATTCCAATACCATTTTTAAAGATTTGAGCGATGTTAAACTGGCTTCTTGGGTCGCCTTTTTTTGCTGCTTCGAGGAATAGTTTTGCCGCTTTTTGGGGTGATTTTTCTTCTCCTATGCCTTCTTGAGCCATAACAGCGAGGTAGAAGAGGGCTTTTGGATTTCCGAGATTAGCAGAGATGGAAAAAAGTTCCCTTGCTTTAGCCAGGTTTTGTTGGAGGTTTTCACCTGTAAAATACATAGTAGCGAGCATATAGATTGCGGTTGGGTGATTTTTTTGTGCGGCGAGCTTGAAGAGTTCTATTGCTTTCTGTATATTTTTCGGCACGCCATCTCCATAATAGAGAATATGAGCGAGTTTTGCGGTGGCTTCTATGTCTCCGAGTTTGCTTGCTTTTTCGAGGAATATCAGTGTTTTTTGCGGGGATTTTTCAGTGCCATATCCGAGGAAATAACAATCTGCGAGCAATCGAAGGCACAGGGGATCTTTTTCATTGAAAACACTTTTTATCAGTTCGAATGCCGAATTTGCCTTTTCTCCGCCTTGCGAAATTCGCAATTCTGCGAGTTTTAAATTTGCTGGAGGAAATGAGTTATTTGTTAGTTCCTCGAGGATTTTTTCTGCCTGTAGTATATCGGGTTTTATTATTTCATTTCCATTTTGGTCATATACGCCATATGTCAGTGATATAGCGAGATTATATTTGGCCTCTTTTATTCCTGCTGAGGCTGCTTCTTCATAGCATTTGAAGGCTGCGACGGGATTAATTTCAGTGCCTTTGCCGGTTTCGTAGCATATTCCGAGATTAAATGCGGCTTTTTTGTGTCCGAGATATGCTGCTTTTTGATAATACTCAAATGCCTTTTTGTAGTCTTTATTTTTTCCGTTTTTTCCGAAGTAGAACTGGTTTGCAAGTTTGAAGAGTTCATCTGGATTTTCATTTTGAGAAAAGATGGCGAGAGATAGAGATAAGAATGAATAGAAAAAAAATTTTTTTTTCAATATCATCTATTTATTCTAATCGATTTTTGGAGCGAGAACGATTCTGAAACCGAGATCACCGCTTGTAAAGTCGGCTTCATCAGCATAGCGGCGTGTTGGAGTGCACTGGGCTTTGTCATAGCACCAGCTTCCGCCGCGATGAATTTTGAAATTTCCTTTTCTGGAAATAGGGTCTGTGAGAGATTTTTCTTTATATGTTTCTGATGAGACGCCGTCTTCGTTTAATTCGCACGAATCGAGGCACCATTCCCATACATTTCCAATAGTGTCGTATAGACCATTTTTGTCAGCTTTTTTTTGTTTTGTAATATGTGTATCGTTATTGCTATTTCCACTATGCCATGCATAATCATCGAGTTTATCCATCTGGATTTGTCCTGATTTGCACATATATTCCCATTCGGCTTCTGTTGGGAGTCTATAAACGTATCCTTTGGGTATATTATTTATTTCTTTTTGGGTGAGTATGTTGCAGAAATTTACAGCGTCATTCCATGAGACTTGCTCTACTGGTAATTTTGGGTTAGAGGGATTGAATGAAGGTTTTTTGCCTGTGATTATGAGGTATTGTTCTTGTGTGGTTTCGCTTTCTGCAGCCCAGAAGTCTTTTGAGATTATTACTGGATGTTCTGGGGCTTCATCTTTGAAAGAATTATTATTTCCCATGATGAATTTGCCTGCTGGTATTTTGATGAAGACAGCGTTTATGGTTTTACAGATAAATTTTTCTTCATTTTTTTTAGCTGCGTCATTTTCTGTTGGAAGTTGTTCTGGGTTTGTATCTGGAGGGGTTTGTCTGAGTATTTTACAGGAAGCGATAGGAATCAGGATTATTGCGAGGATTGCGTTTTTGAGATTTTTTTTGAATTTCATTTTTTGTCCTCCATGAATTTTTTAAATTTTTCATAGGTTTTTGAATATTCTTCATTATTTGGGAAGAGTTCATGTGCTTTTTTTAAATTTTTTGCGGCATAGGTGAATTTGCCCTGTTTTAGCTGAGAGATGGCAAGTCTGTAATAAAAACTTGCACGTTCTGGAGAATTTTTCAAGGCGTTTTCGAAAAAAATTTCACTTAAATCCCATAGTCCCTGATTTTGAGTATAAACGCCTGCAGTTGCCCATGGATATGGAGAATAAGGAGCGAGGATTGTGGTTTTTTCGATAATTTTTTTTAGATTTTCGATGGAGTTTTTCGGGAGATTTTCATTATTTTCTACTATAGGATTACATATTCTGTGAAGTTTATCAAACTCTCTTTCAAATTTAGCTCTTTGAATTGAGAAAAATAGCAATAAGAGGGCGAATGGAAGGAGTGCGAAATTCGCAAACTTAAGGACTTTATCTGGAATGAATTGGAGCTTAACTTTTTTCGTAACGATTATAGAAAGCGCAATTGTGCTTGCTATGGTGGCAGGGACTTGAAAATTGATATCTGTGAGAGAATGCAAGAAATAAGCTGTTATCCCGTAGAAAATTGCGATGTTCGCATATGGGCAGAATTCATCTTCTGAGGGATGATTTGCGCTGTTAAATGCCTGATAGATGGTAAATGAAAGTAGAATAACTATAGCCATTAAGGCTATTATGCCGCATTGCGAAGAGAAGTTCATAATGATATTGTGAGGAGTGTGTGGGGCTTCTGTCCCCGGGAATTTTTTAATTTTTGTATAATCGTGGAAGAAGTCTCCCCATCCCGTTCCTGTGAGTGGGTTGGAGAAGAATATTTCAGATGCCCTGAGCCAGTAGTCAAGTCTTGCGTGGAGAGATGACTTTTCGAGCAGAGAACGGTTTTGGTTTACAATGATGAAGAAGGCGGAAAAAGAGATGATAAGCAGGAGAATGTAGGAGAATTTTATTTTTTTGGGGATTTTTAGAAAGAATGGAATTGCAAGTGATGTTATTGCGAGGGAGATGACAGCTCCTCTGCTGTATGTTTGTTGCAGTATGTATATAGCGAATATGGAGAAGGTGATAGAGAAAAATCTTGCTATTATTTTCCAGTATTCATCGAAAAAGCTTGTAATGATTAAAGCGGAACTTGCAGAAAAAATGATTACAGAAATGAATAATCCGATTTTTCCAAATTTATCGAAGAAAATAAAAAATAGTGATAATAACGAAAGGAATATATTTATACGAGCGCAATGTTTGTCGAAGAAAGATGCAATTGTGATTATTGGTAAAGTTAAGATTATATTAGCGGCGAGGCTATTACATAGAGCAAATGGAGAGAATACTCTTGTTTGCGTAATTCTCAGCCAGAGGTCGTAAGAAACTTTTGTTCCCATGTATAATTCTCTTTCTTTTACGAAATCAAGGCTATTTTTAAATCCAAATAGTATCTGATGTAGGGAAGAGAAAAGTATAATAGAATTTCCAGCGACTATAGCGCGGAGTAGAATTTTTCCAGAATTTTCAGTTGAATTTAATGTTAAGAGGATTGCGAACGCAAAAATCGCAAGTCCCCAGAAATGAAGAGAATAGATAACTGGAAAGTCGAGAGTGCTGGCATTTATGAAGCCAAGTAGGGAGGATAATGCGAGGAATAGCCATAAAAGAGCTATGGTGGATTGAGTGTTAAATTGAAAAAGTTTTTTATTGCCTGCTGCTATCAAGGAAGAGATAAAAAGTATAGCAGAGCAAATTGGGAAAAATACAGGTGGGCAGTTTTCAAAGATTGCAGAAAATGGGCTTGTCCAGGAAAGTGGAATTTCCGGAACTCCGGTCATAGTTCCAAATTTTAGCGGGAGAAAAAAAAGAAAAAGTGCAGTCAGATAGAGGTGAAAAGTCTTATATGATATTGTATTTTTAAATTGAAGATTCAAGTTATAGTGTTATCCACCGAGTTTTTTACTTAATTCTTCCTGAAAAAGCATAATATCTTCTTGAGTTGGTTTTCCTTTTGCGTTTTGCAGTGTGAGGCGGCCATAATGGTCTATAGCCCAGTCTGCTTTTGCTCCTGATGCGAATTTTACTGAACCAGAGAGGGCTGTTCCCGGTTTTACGAGTTTATCGAGTTCGACTATAGTTGCGCCTTCATCCATGAGTTCTGCATCTATAGTTTTTTCAGTGGGGTCTGATACTGTTTCGTCGTCATCATCGATATTTTTGTGAGAATTTTGTTCTAAATCTTTTTGTATATTATTATTTGATTCGTTTTTCTGTGTATTTTTATCGAGAGTTTTTGCGGCTTCTTCTATGTCTGAGACAATTAATTTCAGGTCGAGGAATGTTAATTTTTGATTGTGTTCTGAAAGCAGTCGGCGTTGTATTTCTGAGAGGTTAGCTCCCTCTTTTAGCATATCTGATATAATTTTTTTTAATTCTTGATTATCCATAGATTTACTCCATTTTTTTATTTGCTATTTTTTTCAGGAATTAAGGTATAAAATTTAGCATTAAATATTTTAAGTTCAAGGTATAATATTTGTTGAAAAAAATATTTTTAGTGTTATTGTTTTGATGTTTTTGAAATTTAGTTTTTGCGGGTGTAGCATAATGGTAATGCTCCAGCTTCCCAAGCTGGCTACGTGGGTTCGATTCCCATCACCCGCTCCAATTTTTATGTGGGAAGAGATCCTTTTTTTTGTTAAGTTTTAGGATTTTCACTTACTGCCTTATCTGCAATATTTTTAATAGTTTTTATTCTTTCTATGATTGGTAATTTTTGAGTGCAAAGTTTTTCGCATTTTTTGCACTCGACACAAGACCTCAGAATAGGATCATCAGATTTAATGCTCCAATGCCATTTGAGGCGATTAATGATACTTTCACTTTTTCTATCTGACATTAAATAGTAATTATACGTGTCCATAAGTTTTGGTATGGGAATATTTTGTGGGCAAGAGTCGCAATATCCGCATGAAGTGCACATTTCGTTGAATGCATTTTTGATATTGTTTTTTATGCGTAATTTTTCTTCAGGGCTTATTTTTTTATATCCGTTGACAGCATTTATAGCTTCTTTTAGCTGTTTTTGATTTGAAAAGCCGACGAGAGAGGAATTTATTCTGATATCGTCTATTAGAAAGCGTAGGGCGGCCTCGGTGACGCTTTCATTTTTCTGTGTCTTGAGGAATGAAAATATATGTGGGTTTTGAGGTATTAAACCGCCTCCAAGAGGGTTCATTACTACGGTTCCGATATTTTTTTTGTGTGCAGCTTCGATGCCTTTATCACGGTAATTAAAATTCATTGCCGAGTAACCGAGTAATATTGAGCTGAAGTCAAATTCATTAAGAGTTTTTTCTATTTCCTGTCCATTCATATGAGTTGATATGGAGATATTTTTGATGAGTCCTTCTTCGTGAAGTTTTATGAATTCATCGATTACACCATTTTTCCTTCTGTATTCGAAATCTTCAAAGGACATTACACACCAGACATAATAGAAATCAATGAAGTCGAGATTTAATCTTTTTAACGATTCTTCTATGTCTTTTCTGACATTTTCAATTGATTTGGCTCCTGTTTTTGTAGCGACCATGAATGAATTTCTGCCGAAATCTTTGATTAATTTTTGGAAAGCCGTGCCGTAGATTTTTTCGGAATCTCCATAACCTGGTGCGGTGTCAAAGTAATTTATCCCAGATCGATATGCTTCATATATGAGTTCGGCGCATGCATCAATGTTTTTTTGATCCTCAAATCTCATTCCTCCGAATGAGATTACAGATATTTTTTTATTTGTTTTACCAAAGTTTCTGTATATCATATATTTAACTCCATTAAGTTTTGCAAAGTAAAAATGCGTTTATTACTTTTTCGTCATAGAATTCTCCTGACATATTTTTTAATTCTTCGATTGCTTCTGATGTTGTTTTTGGGATATTGTAATATCTATGGCTTGTCATAGCATCAAATGAATCAGCCACCGCGCATATTTTTGCTTCTAAAGAGATTTGATTTTTCTTTAGTGCATTTGGGTAACCTGAGGCATTTTCTCTTTCGTGGTGCTGGAGTATTACTTTTTGAGTTGTTTCATTGACATCGAAATTGAAAAAATCCTTTATATTGAATAGAGTATGAGTTTTGATTATCTCGTATTCGTCGGGGGAAAGTTGTTTTTTTTTAAGGATTTCATCTTTTATTTGGATTTTTCCGATGTCGTGAATAGCTGTGGCGTTTGCGAGAGCTGAAAGGAAAATATCATCTTTGATATTCATTTTTTCTGCGATTTTCACAGAGAGCTTTGCCACACGAATACAATGGGCTGTGATTTCAGGATCTTTTTGCGTTAAATAGTTAAGCATAATTTTGCTTTCTTCTCTGAGAGTTGAGATAAAATTGAAATCTATCATTTATTCTCCAATAATTTTTATGAGTACTCTTTTCGGCCTATTTCCGTCAAACTCTCCATAGAATATTTGTTCCCAGGGTCCGAAATCGAGTTTTCCGTTAGTTATAGCCACTACGACTTCTCGTCCCATAATTTGTCTTTTCAGATGAGCATCGCCATTGTCTTCTCCGGTTCTGTTATGCAGGTATGCTGATATTGGTTCGTGTGGGGCGAGTTTTTCGAGCCATTTTTCATAATCTTGATGAAGTCCTGATTCATCATCATTTATAAATACCGAGGCTGTAATATGCATTGCATTGCAGAGGAGAATTCCCTCTTTTACACCTGACTCAGAAAGCGCTTTTTCTACTTGAGGAGTAATATTTATGAATGCTCTCCTTGTGGGGATTTTCATAATGAGTTCTTTTCTATAACTTTTCATTATTTTTTCTTCCTTTCATTAATTTTTTTTAGACTTTCAAAATATATGCAATATATTACCGCTTCAATAAATTAAAATCAAAGAGTTTTAGGAGAAAAAATGAGCAGAAAACTTTTTATAGCAGGAAACTGGAAGATGAATAAAACAGCCACAGAGGCTGCAGAACTTGTCTCAAAGTTGAAAGGCGAGCTTGCATCAGTTGGGGATAAGCTTATTATTGCTGTTTGTCCGCCATTTACAGCGCTTGACAGGGTTTATCCTATTTTGAAAGGTTCTAACATAGCGCTTGGCGCACAAAATCTTTCTGATAAAGCATCTGGTGCATATACAGGTGAAGTATCAGCTGCAATGCTTCTTGATATTGGAGTTAAGTATGTAATTATAGGGCATAGTGAGAGGCGGCAATACTATGGAGAAACGGACACATTGATTAATAAGAAAGCGAAATTCGCAATTTCAGCAGGACTTTTTCCAATAGTTTGTATCTGTGAGACACTTGAAGAAAGGGAAGCAGGTAAAATGGCAGAAGTAATCACCACTCAATTTAAAGGTTGTTTTGAATCATTTAG
>ERZ795051.4391-NODE-4391-length-13253-cov-5.511972_pt1 | contig 13253 bp, 10 predicted proteins | sample MGYA00375135_ERZ795051 | MGnify/ENA primary metagenome ERZ795051 (study PRJEB30180, sample SAMN05720222) | activated sludge metagenome | isolation source: Anaerobic digester | place: Japan | collected 2015-05-26 ... | reverse complement strand
CAGCGCATCGGGCCCAGCCACAGGTCCCAGTCGAGTTCAGGCGGCGGCTCGCTGTCGGGAACGGGATTGTCATCGGACGGTGACGGGTAGTGGAAACACCAGACCCTGTCGATGCGACCGATGTTGTCGTTCACCAGGTACCGATGAGCAAGGTATGCTTCGTGCTCGGAGCGACCCTGTGAACCAACCTGCACGGAGATTCTGTTTTCGCGGGCGGCCCGGACCATTGCCTTGCCTTCTTCAATGGTGCAGCAAGCGGGCTTCTCGACGTACACGTGCTTGCCGCATTCGGCCGCGTGAACCGTCTGCACCGCATGCCAGTGGTCGGGCGTTGCGATGACGACCACGTCGATGTCCTTGCGCTCCAGGATGTAGCGATAATCGCGGTAGACATCGGCCTGCGGCCCGGCGTTCCGGGATGCCTCGGCTAGGCGGCTCTCGTCCACATCGCAGACGGCGACGACATTGACCTGCCCCCTTTTCATTCTTTCGACCATGTTTCGCAGGTGGTAGGTGCCCATGCCACCGACGCCGATGTGCCCGACGGTCAGGCGATCGTTCGCACCCGGACGGCCGGCGGCCGCGAGCGCGCGATGGGAGACGAGATACGGAAGCCCCAGGATGCCGCCAGTCAGCATGCCGCTCGCCTTCAGGAGAGTGCGACGACCGATCCTGGCTGAACGATTCATGAGGCAAGCTCCTTTCCCGACCGCGAGGTCGGACCCGTTCGAAACGCACGGCGAAACCCGGCGATGTCGGGGCTTCTGTCCGAGCCAATCTAACCGCTGGGCGGACGGCCAACAATCCGGGGGAGGAACCGGCCGGCGCTGGCAAGCGAGCGTTCAGCGACCTGGCCTGGCAACGGTCACGTTAGCAGGGCGGGCATGGCCGGCCAACATGTTGTGAGCCAGGATGAGGCGTAAGACCTTTACAGCAAATGGGTTGAGAAAGCCGACGGTGGGAATCGAACCCACAACCTGCGCTTTACGAAAGCGCCGCTCTGCCATTGAGCCACGTCGGCAAAGTCCTGAGGCGGACCGCCTCTTTGCGGGCCGCAACCCAAACCGCACTGCGATCCAGAAACGGGCGCGCAAGCCGCCCCGATGTCTGGCCATAAGATTCCAGCCTCGGTCCGACGCACCAAGCCGTCGAACCGGTGGACTTTTCACCTTAAGCGAGAAGAGGCTGAATGACAAGGGTCTCAAAGCAAGCGGAAGCGGGATCCGCGACCGCCATGGCGGGGGTGCAGCACCTGGCGGCTGGTTACCCGTTTCTTGTGCGGCCCCGGCGTGGACGGGGGGCACTCCAGCTTCGTCATTCAGCGTACGTGCCGGCCCAATCACTCCGGGCCTCGGCATGGAACCTGCCCGACTGGCCTGCCCGGCGAAAAATAACCCCGCGGTACCCAACCCGGGCACCGCGGGGCCGTTGAAAGGGGACACGACAGCTTCCATGAGATATTTAGGATTCATTCGGGCGAAAATCAAACGGAAATATGACAAAATCGGCGGGGTGGGCGCGGCCTCCTGCCTGCCAGGGGGTGTTTTCCCGGACGATGCCGCGTTCTCGGACGAAGTGGGGGGCCGGGGATCGAGGCCGGCAGGGAGAACCTCGCCCTCCCTGCCCGGCGTGTCGCCGCGGGCAGGGATTGGTCCGGAAAAGGTCACCATTTCAGGCCATCGGGTCGGTTTACGACGCCGGCCGGGGCGATTTGGTGATTGGGTTCAGGACAACTTTCCGCTGCGAACAATGGCGATGACCAGCCACAGACCCATGAGGCCGGCCAACACGTAGCCGACGACGCCGAGACTCCAAGTGGGGACGCCGAGGACGGCGGTGGCCGACGAGGACGCCAAGACCCATGAGCTGCCGATGATGATGGCCGCCGTGATCACGGCGAAGCTCAGTCGGTTGCTGGCTCGGTCGATCTCGTTGGCCAGGAAATCGAGGTTCTGATGGCGGATGTTGATTTGCCACTTGCCGCGGGCCATTCGCCGGGATACGTCCCGCAACTGGCTGGGGAAGCCCTTGAGGAAATTGAGCAGGTGCCAGCCTGACATGGCGGCGGATTTAAGCAGCTTGCCCGGGGCCATACGTTCTGCGAGCAGCTTGACCAGCCGGGGTTTGACCAGCGTCACCAGATCCATTTCCGGATCGAGCTGCAGGCAGATCCCACCGACGGCCACCAGGGCCTTGCCGAAAAGCACAAACTCGCGAGGGACCGTAACATCGTTCCGCCGGATCAGAGCCGTGATCTCATGGAACAGCGTCTGCATATCGAAGCGGTGCAGTGGCAGACCGTAGTATTTCTCAATCAGCTCGAGGAAATCGCGCCGGAGCTGTACTCGGTCGGTCTGCTCGCCCAAGGCGTCCATGTCCGCGAGTACCTCGACCACGATCTCGGGCTCGCGATTGACGGCTCCCATGAGGGCCATGACCAGGTGTCCGAGCATTTCCTCGTCGATTCGGCCGGTCAGACCAAAATCGATCAGGCGAATCGCGGCCGGCGGTTCGACCAGCAGGTTTCCGGGGTGCGGATCGGCATGGAACAGTCCGGTCTCGAAGAATTGCCTGACGAACCCGCGAGCCAGCCGGTCGGCAAGTTGCTTACGGTCGATGGCCGGATCAGGTCGGGTGAGCAGCGTCTGGATGCTGACGCCGTGCATTTCTTCAAGGGTCAGCACGCTCGGTCCGGTAAACTCCCAGAACACCGTCGGTACTCGGAAATCGGGATCCTCGCCGATGGATTCCGCGAAGCGAGCGATCGTGGCCGCCTCATTGACGAAATCCAATTCGCGCATCATCGTCTGCTCGAATTCATCGACGATCATTTTCGGATGGTAGACAGCGAGCTCAGGCACCAGCCGCTCGGCCACGTCTCCGATCCATCTGAGAATCGTCATGTCGAGCCGGATGGTATCCTCGATCCCCGGCCGTTTGACCTTGACAACCACGCGGCAGGACGGCCGTTCATCGGCGGCAACGGTGGTTGCCCGGTAAACCTGGGCGATGGAGCCGCAGGCAAAAGGCTCGTCACCGAACCCGGCGAAGCATTGTGAGAGGGGCATTCCCAGATCGGTTTCAATGATTCGACGGGCCTGGTCGGTCGGGAAGGGGGGCACCCTATCCTGAAGCTTGACCAGTTCGGCGATGATGTCTGCGGAAACCAGGTCAGGCCGGCTCGACAGGAGCTGGCCGAGCTTTACGAAGGTGGGACCGAGCTCTTCGCAAACGCGGGCGATACGTCGGCCGATGCTGGCTTCAGGTTCGCCTTCCAGCGATGGCATGACCGCCTGCTGCCATCTCTTGGGCAAGGGGACATATCGTTCGAGGTGGAGACTGTCGACCAAGTGGCCGAACCCGTGCTGGGTCAATACGCGGGCGATGGTCTGCACACGGCGGATCGTTCGAACTGACTTGGGGAGACGGAACATGGCTTCAACAGCATACGCGAACTTGCCGGGTGGTCAATGAAAGACTCACTCGTCCAGCAGGCTGCCGCGCAACTGGGTCTCGCAGAGCCGCTTATAGAGGGGGCAGGTCTGAAGGAGTTCCTCATGGGTGCCGACGGCCAGGATAAAGCCGGCGTCCATGACCACGATGCGGTCGGCCTCGCTGATGGTGCTGTAACGGTGGGCAATGACGAAAGCGGTGCGATCCCGGAAAAAAACATCCATTGCCTGGTGGATCTTCAGCTCGGACTCGGGGTCGATCTGGCTGGTGGCCTCGTCGAAGATGAGGATCGGGGCGTTCTTGAGGATGGCGCGGGCAATAGCGATGCGCTGTTGCTGGCCGCCGGAGAGCGTGGCGCCCCGCTCACCGATGACGGTGTCGTAGCCCTGTGGAAGCTGCCGTATGAACTCGTCGGCGTGAGCCTTGCGGGCGGCCTCTTCGATCTCCGCGTCGGTTGCATCCAAGCGCCCGTAGGCAATGTTCGCGCGAATCGTGTCGGGGAAAAGAACGCTCTGCTGCGTGATCAGGCTGAACTGCTCACGCAGCGATCGGAGCGAAACGCGGGTGATATCTTGTCCGTCGATAAGGATTTGCCCCTGCTGGATCGGGAAGAAGCGGGGCAGAAGGCTGACCAGCGTGGTTTTTCCTGAGCCGTTGGGGCCGACGAGCGCGATGATCTCGCCTTTCCTGACGGTCAGCGAGACGTCCTGCAGGGCGGGCTGGGTGGCCTCCGGATAGGTGAAGGTGATGTTTCGAATTTCGATGCTTTCGCGGATCGGACGGAGCTTGGGCCGTCCCTCATCCTCGTCGTCTTCGGTTGGGCTGTCGAGCAGCTCAAACACCCGGTCGGCGGCCGCGTTGGCCCGCTGAATCTTGGGGTAGACGGTGCTGAGCTTGCGGATCGGATCGAACATGGCGCCGAGACAGACCACCATGGCCAGGAAGTCAGGAATCTTCTCCTCGGCGCCTTGAGCGAGTACGCCGTTGCCGAAGTAGAGGATCGCGAGCATGACCGCGACAAAGCCCATTGTTTCCAAAGTTGGGGAAGCTAAAGCCTCGATACGGCCCATGCGCACCTGTTGGAGGAGAACCTGATGGTCGACGGCAAACAGCCGCCGTCGCTCATAGTTTTCCTGGCAGTAGCCCTTGACCACGCGCATGCCCTCAAGTGTGCTTTGCAGCGTGCTCATCATTGCCGAGTAGGCCATCAGCAGCCGGCGGTTTGCCTTGCGGATCTTGTTGCCGAGTTTGCGGATAAGGAGCACGACGAGAGGGGCGGCGACGATAACGGCCACGGTCAGGCGCCAGTCGAGCCAGAGAGCAAAAGCGGCGGCCCCCACGGCTTTGAAGGGCTCGGTCACGATCTTTTCGAAGAAGTTGGCCAATCCGCGGAAGATCTCGTTGGTATCCTGGACGAAGCGGCTCATGGTGTCGGCGGTGTTGCGGCTGAAATGACTGAGCGGCAGTTGGAGGACCTTGGCATACAACTCGCGGCGAAGGTCGATGATGGCGCGACAGTTGGCCACGACGGTGAAATACTCGGCGAAGTATCGTGCGGTGTTGCCGATCAGCACGACCACCAGCAACATTCCCAGCACAACCAGGAGGGTGCGCCATTTCTCGTGCGGGCGCAGGCCGCCGGGCACGATCTGGAGAACGCGTTGAGCCAACTGGTGATAGAAGGGCACGGGAGGAGCGGTAACAGTGGTCGTGGTTTCGGTTGCCATTACCTCTGTTCGCCAAGTGATGGCGAGTTGGGGACCGGATTCCGCCAGGGCGCGAAAGACGTCCACGGCCGGACCGCGAGTGTCGTTGACGGCCAGGATGAGCGCACCGGTAGGCAGGCCGCCATTGTTGTGAGCCAGAGGCGAAGCGGCTCTGGCGCTGAAGAGGCGAGCGCAGCCTTCGGGGACGCCGGGGATCTCGCCGTCCTTGAGCGAACTGTAAAGCACGAAGACGCATCGCAGGCGTTTTTCGGCGATGTACTGGTTCATGGAGCCGTGCAGGCCTTGTGGGCGAATGAGGACTGACAGGACCGGCAGGACCGAGCCGATGCTGGCGGTGTACGTCACGGCCATGACGAGAATGCATCCGATGGAGGGAAGGATGAAGCGCTTGTGCCGCCAGACGTAGCCCAGGAGCCGCTTGAACGGTCCAAAGGTCGAGGGCGGCTTGGTCTGCTGAGCCATACGCTCCAGTGTCGTTGTAGTGATACGCATGGGGCGGTATGATACCGGGATAGTCCCCGATCGACTACTGCATGCGGCGGGAGGTGCCGATCGGCGGCCGAGCGACTCCTGGCAGCGACCCTGCGGTTCCGGGCGAGAAGGAGCGTCCTCATGGCCAGACGAACCGGGCCACCGGTGATGGTCGGAGCGATCATCGACCGCGTGAGCCATGGGGTAATCGAGACGCTGATAGCCAGGATTCCGACGCCGCCGTACGAAGGTTGTTGGACCTTCCCGAGCGGGCCGGCCGATCCGGGTGAGGCCCCGGAAGCCGCGCTGCGTCGGATGCTGCATGCCACGCTCGGGGTGAGCTTGCGGATTATCTGCGGTCAGCCGCCCATCGACCTGCCGTGGGACGACGTTTTGTGTCGCTGGCGGTTTTTCTTCTGCGATGCGACCGGCAGCGAGTTGACGAGCCGCTACTATGCGGAGGTTCGCTGGGTGCGGCGCCCGGACTTTCGCGAGTACGACTTTGATCCGGTCAGCCAGCAGGTTGCCGCGTGGCTGCTTGACGACCTGCCGCGGGAATGACTCGTACGTCGGAGGACAACGTGAAGACTCGGCTCGGTATGATCGGCATGGGAGGCATTGGCCGGTTCCACGCGGATTACCTGGTGACTCACGCGGAGGCGGAGCTGACCGCGGTCTGCGACATTGACGAGGCCCGGCTTGCCGGCGCGGCGGCGAAATACGGGTCGCGGCCCTTCACGGACTACCGTGACATGATCTCGAAGGTTGACCTCGACGCGGTGTACGTTTGCGTGCCGCCGTACGTGGACGGGCCGCCGGAGATCGACTGTCTCGACGCGGGGCTACACATATTTGTGGAGAAGCCCATTGCTCTCGATATGCAGACGGCCCGCAAGGTCGAGAAGAAGATCGCGGACAGCGGGTTGATCGCGGCGGTCGGCTACCATTGGCGGTACATGGGAGCGGTCGATCTGGCCAACGAGATGATGGGCGACGAGCCGATCAGCTTTCTCCAGGGCCGGTGGGTAGGGGGGATGCCTGAGGTTTTTTGGTGGCGAAAAATGGGAATGAGTGGTGGGCAGTTTACCGAGCAGTGCACGCATATCGTCGATCTGGCCAGGTACTTTGCAGGCGATGTGACCCTGGTTTCGGCCGGGGGCGTCAAGGGCCAGATGTGCAGGCGGGTGCCGGACCACGACGTCTGGGACGCTCAGGCGGCCGTCCTGCACTTTGCGAACGGCCTGATCGCTTCGATCCACACTGCCCATCTGGGGGAGTGGTTCAGCGACTACGGCTTGCGGGTGCAGACGCCGGATTCCTGCTTCGAAATCAACGAAATACCCTGGAGCAGCAAGCTGACCGTTCGCCGCAAGGGCGAGGTGTGCGAGTTTCTCGGCCCGCAACGTGGCTGGAAAGAAGCCCACTATGTCGAGAGCGACGTTTTCATCAGGGCCGTCCGCACGGGTGATCGGTCGGAGATTCGCAGCGACTACAGTGACGCAGTGAAGACCCTAGCGGTGAACCTGGCGATCACGCGAGCCTGCGAGACGAGGCAAACGGTGGCGGTAGGGGAGGTGAGGTAGCAAGAACCGCTCGATTGGGGGGTATCAGATGTTGGCCGAGCGGCCGGTGGGCGTGCGCCTGGTCGCGTATAAGTCATTGATTCATAATACCTTATATTAAGACAGGCTCGCGGCTTTTGGGTTCGTTTGGCGCGGTGGAGCGGCCAAGGTGGCGGCAGGTCGAGGCCGTGCTTCGTCGGTCTGACTTCTCAGGGCTCTGACCTGCCCTACCTGCCGGTGGAGGATTGCCATCGTGATGGGCGCTGAATGCGGAAAGGATTCCGCAAGAGGTACGGCCCGGAAAGGATTCCGGGCCGAGCGGCTCGGTGGGTTCGTTTGGTCGCAGAGAGTTGTTGAGGTGTTGGCTCCCGGCTTTGGGCCGGAGGGGGTTGGTCTTCAGATTTCAAAGAACGGGCAGGGGAGCTTTCAGCAATCAGCTCTCAGTCGTCAGCTAGACAAGGGACAGAACACGGGGGATGCTCCGCAACGGGCGGGTGGAGCGGAGCGATGGCGAATTGCGGTTGCGCTTGATGTTGGGTTTGTGTGGCGCGGGGGAGTGGTCAGGGTGGCGGCAGGTCGACGCCCTGCTTCGTCGGGGCGACTTGGCGGGGCTCTGACCCGCTTTACCTAGTTCAGGATTCATTTTGAGGCGCATGCCCACGCAAAGCCGTGGGCATGGCACCCGGCGGGCCTGCCCTACCTGCTGGTGGAGGATTGTTATCGTCATGGATTCCGAATGCGGAAAAGATTCCGCAGGGGGTTCGGCCCGGAAAGGATTCCGGGCCGAGCGAGCAGGGGATGTGGCCCGGAAAGGATTCCGGGCCGAGCACGAACCTACCCTACCTGCTGGTGGAAGATTGCCATCGTGATGGGCGCTGAATGCGGAAAGGATTCCGCAGGGGGTTCGGCCCGGAAAGGATTCCGGGCCGAGCGGAAAAGGATTCCGCGGAGGATGTGGCCCGGAAAGGATTCCGGGCCGAGCGGCCCTACCCCCGCATGCCCACGCACGGCCGTGGGGATGGCGTCTGGCCGACGTAACCCATCTGCTAATGGCTAAGGCGGATGGCCTTTTTGCGGGCCGCAACCCAAGCGTTCTGCGATCAAGAAACATGCGCGCAAAATGCACACCAGTCGCGACGGAAGAGACTAAGGCAGCAGCCGGTTCATGGCGGGCGACGAGATGAGCCAGGGGCCGCGTGGAATCAGGCCGAATCGATTGAGACTTGGCTACAGTATACAGTATCTTGAATACGCACTCTGTGGCGTCATTCTGAAGTCCCACGCCGACGCGAATCTCGCGGCGATCGAGCGTCGGGCGGAGACAATAAGTGTCTGGCATGCGGCGATCGGTTCGGGGGTTTACGGCAAGCCGGTCATCCATTCGCGGACGGCGTCGGCAGCGGCGGCGACGACGGCGTCTTTGTTGGCGCCGCCGTTTGCTGCTTGCATGATCTTGCGGACCAGCGCGCTGCCAATGATTGCGCCGTCGGCGGCCGAACAGACCAATCGCACATGCTCGGCGGAACTGATGCCAAAACCGACGACAACGGGGCGGCCTGAGGCCCGGCGAATCTCTCGGACGTTATCGACGAGGTCCGGCGGGAGTTCCTTTCGCTCGCCGGTGATTCCGGTCACGGACATGTAGTAGACGAAGCCGGTGCAGGTTGCGGCGATTTTTTCACGTCGCCAGCGAGGTGAGACGGGCGAAACAAGCATCGGCAGGCAGAGGCCGGCATCGGCGACGACCTTGGCGGTCTGAGGGGCCTCCTCGAGTGACAGATCGGGCAGGATCAGCCCGTCGATACCCGCCTGGGCGGCTTGGCAGACAAACGTGTCGAGACCGATGCGGTGCACGATGGAGTAGGACAGCATTGCCAGCAGGGGCAACTGAGATTTCTGCCGAAATCGGGCCACCATCGCGAGGATGTCTCGGACACGGATTCCGCGTTGAAGAACCCTGGTGAAGGACTCCTGGATGGTCGGCCCGTCGGCGATCGGGTCGGAGTAGGGGAAGCCGATCTCGACGGCCGTCACACCGAGGCTGGTCAGGGATTCGAGAATGCGCTGAGTGGTATCAAGGTCGGGCAGCCCGGCGGTGATAAAAGGCAGGAGGCCCTTCTTACCCTTGGCCGAGAGGTCTTCAAACGCCCGTTCAATCCTATTGGTCATGATCACACCTTCGATCTCGTCAACGCCGTGCGGCAGGGCAAGCCGGCCACGGCCGCAGGCCACCGTTTCCGAAATCGTGACTATATCGGCGAACGAGGCGGCAGGCCAGCAGACGTGAACCGGAGCGCGGGCCAATGTTTAAGGGGTTGCGGATTGACGGTCCCGGCGTGATGCTCGATACTGGTCCGCGCTGAGGAGATTTGACCGCTGATAGAGAAGGCTACGAAGGTGAATGCGCTCGTGTTCAACCAGATGCTTCGGTTCGACGCGAAATACCCGGAGCCATTGCCAGGAGAGGATGAGGCGCTGATTGAGGTGAAGCTCGCGGGTGTCTGCGCCACGGATATCGAGATTACCAAAGGGTATATGAGTTTCGCCGGGGTACTTGGCCACGAGTTTGTCGGAACGGTGGTGAAGGGATCGAGGCGGTGGCGGGGGCGGAGGGTAACGGCTGAGATCAATTGCGTCTGCGGCAAGTGCGACATGTGCCAGCACGGTCTGGCCAACCACTGTCGCAAGCGAAGCGTCATCGGCATCTCACGCCGGGACGGGTGCTTTGCCCAATATATAGCGGTGCCGGAACGAAATCTGCATGAAGTTCCGGAAGCCCTCAGTGACGAGCAGGCGGTCTTCATCGAGCCGCTGGCCGCGGCTTACCAGGTGATCAAGCAGTGCCCAATCGAGAAGCGGACGCGGGTGGCGGTTGTGGGGTCCGGACGACTGGGTTTGCTGGTTGCCCAGGTGCTGCGAACGACCGGTTGTCGCCTGGAGGTTATTGGGCGGAACGGGCACACGCTGGACTTTTGTGAGAAGAAGGGGATTCAGACGATCCCGCTGTCGGATCTGGTGCCGAAAACCGATCGGGACGTGGTCGTGGACTGCAGCGGCAGCCCCGAGGGCTTCGAAACAGCCGTGAAACTCGTTCGCCCCCGAGGCACCCTGGTTCTGAAGAGCACCTATGCCGGCGGGAGAGAAATCAACCTTGCGCCGGTGGTTGTCAACGAGATCGCGGTACTCGGCAGTCGTTGCGGACCGTTTCCTGATGCGATCGCAGCGCTGGCCCGGCGCGACATTGATGTTGAATCGATGGTGTCGCGTCAATTACCGTTGGCTCGCGGCGTCGAGGCGATCGAGCTGGCGGCCGATCCCCGCTACATCAAGATCCTCTTGAAGGTGAAGGGATAAGCTTTTTCTGTGGGGTACGGTCTTCAAGATGATCGAGCGATCGCACGGTGATGTGACGTTGCTCTCGTTCGAGAGCCTTGAAGCGGTGCCGCGGCTGGTTCATGCCGTGACGACCCGCCCGCAGAACTATGCCCCTCACCGGGGCAGCGGTCGCGAGGAGGCCGTTCATTGGCGAAGACGGGTGTGCGAAGTTCTCGGCATGCCTTTTGAGTCGCTGACCTCGCCGGAACAGGTTCACGGAGCGGATGTTCTGAGTCTGGAGCCGGGCGACGTCGGTCGCGGTCGCGATGGCCGGCATGGGGCGATTGCATTCGTTGACGGCCTGATGACCGACATGCCGAATGTCCCGCTGGTCATCCTCTCGGCCGACTGCCCGCTGATTCTCGTTTACGACCCCGATCGACCGGCGGTGGGGGTGGTCCATGCCAGTTGGCGAGGAACGGTAGCCGGGGCCGCAGACAACCTCGTGAAGCAGATGGTGCGGAGCTACGGCAGCGACCCTGCCCGGATGAGGGCGGCCATTTCACCCTCTGCGGGTCCATGCTGCTACGAGGTTGGTCCGCATGTGCGACGAATTGCCAAAACGAGGCTGGCCGACGCGGACAATTGCTTTGTCGAGCAGGGGGGGCGCGTTCTGTTTGACCTCTGGACCGCCAACCGAGACCAGTTGGCCGCGGCGGGCGTTCCGAGCCAGGCCATTGAGATTGCGGGCCTGTGCAGTATCTGCGATCGACGGTTCTGGAGTCACCGGCGGGACGGTGCCGAGGCCGGGCGAACGGCGCTCTTCGTGGGCTTGCGGGGCCCGCTCGCATTCAATGATCGTGCGTAGCGGCCGGGGCCACGGCGGGGCGATCAGAGGTCGGGTGATAGAGACAGACGTGAGTTTTGCCTTGAGGGGCTTACTTCAGTTCGACGTTCCAGTATGCGTGGTCGAGGAACTGCTTCCAGGAGCGATACTTGTCATGTGACAACTTGAGGTTGAGAACCGGGCTACGTCGGGGCTTGGTCGGCTTGGCGATCAGCTTGAGGTGGGCCTGCTCGGGGGTCCGGCCGCCTTTCTGAATATTGCACTTGAGACAGGCGCAGACGACGTTTTCCCAGGTGGTGGTTCCGCCCTGGCTGCGCGGGATGACATGATCAAGACTCAGCTCGGAGGTCGGGTACTTTCGGCCGCAGTACTGGCAGCAGTTGTTGTCGCGAGCGAAGATGTTGCGGCGGTTGAACTTCACTCCGCGCCTGGGAAGGCGGTCGTAGAACAGGAGCCGAATGATGCGCGGCACGACGAGACTGAAACGGACGGTCCGCACCCAGTCGTGGCGTTCGGGTTCAAAGCGCTGCTTGAGCTCGCTGACCTCCCGCCAGCTTTCAAAGTCGTAGGAGAGATACTGGTCCTCCTCGACGTGAACGACTTCGGCCAAGTTGCGATAGAGCAGGGAGAAGGCCCGCTTGGCGGTAGTGACCCGAATGGGCATATAATGGCGGTTCAGGATGAGGACATGATGACTCAGGCCTGAAAGCGGGTCGAAAACAGTACTCGTCGCGATCGCCGTCGGGAAGGCAACACCCTCCGTTGCGGCGCGAGTCCCATGTGGCAGGGACCCGGCCGTCGCCAGCCCTGCATCTACTACTTGTGCGCATTATAAGGTGACTTGTCCGAGGCTGCAACAACGGCAGAGTGCGGGACTTGTCACCCCGGCCGAATGCTCAGTCGTGGGGACTGTTGCTGAGGTTTTGCTGAATGCGTTTCAGTCGGGCTGGTCGGGAAGCGGGGGCGGGCGCGGTCAGTCTACGGCCAAAGAACCGCTCGTAGACATCGGTGACTCCCACGAGTGCCAAGAGAATGGCGAAACCGCCCACCGGCACCAGGTTCCGGGCCAGAGGCTCGGCCAGAGCTACCAGCAACCAGTGACAACCAGTGAAGAGGCCGGCAGCGGCGGCGAACCATCGCCAGGGTGGATAGCGAAGGGCGATCCACAAGCCCCAGAAGGCCGGGATCAACCAGAGGAACTGAAGAAGGATGAACGGATAGTGAGTCCGGTGGTCTCTTGTGGTGTAGATCGACTTCCACATGCGTTGGGCCAGCCAAGTGAGCGTTTGAGCGGGAGCGTCGCGGCATTGGTCGATCAGGAATCTTCCGGCGGGGGGGTGATCGGCGGTGCCAGGCGGCGAGGCGGCCAAGGCGGCCTGGGCGATATGTGAGCCGCTGCCGTCCTCAATCGCGTTCCACAAATCGGTATGGAACCGAGTGACGATCTGCCTTAAGTCATCACGAAGCCGGTCTCGGATCAGGAAGAATTTAAGAGCCGCCCGGAGGCGGAGAGCGTCGCCCGGATGGGCTGCGTGGGCGACAAGCGGGGCGGCAGCGTGGGGCCAAGCGTGACGAGTTTGAGAAGGTGACAGGGCGGCTTCTTTTTTGAGCGGGCCGTTGGACAGTACCGTAGGCAATCGTGGCAGTGCGATGGCCGTCGTAAGGATTGTCGTTCCCACGACGAACGCCGTCAGGGTGGTGATCGGCCCGGTGATTCTGCCGCCGTGTGCTCCGCGCGTGGAGAGGAGCATAGCCGGCACCGCGATCGCGAGAAACAGGAGAGATTGAAGGCTGATCGACAGGCTCGTCGCGGCCAACAAACCGAGGACTAGGGCGATGCCGGTCTTTCGCGATCGCCGCCACCACAAAAGAGCGCAC
>ERZ795051.4389-NODE-4389-length-13255-cov-4.358939_pt1 | contig 13255 bp, 10 predicted proteins | sample MGYA00375135_ERZ795051 | MGnify/ENA primary metagenome ERZ795051 (study PRJEB30180, sample SAMN05720222) | activated sludge metagenome | isolation source: Anaerobic digester | place: Japan | collected 2015-05-26 ... | reverse complement strand
ATTGTTAAAGATAAATTTCTGACATTTGAAAAATCTTTTACCTTTAAAGAAGATAAAAAATTTGATAGTATTTTTGTTTGGCTTCAACCTCAAAATTTTTCTTTATCTATTCTTGATACTTATTCTATTAAATTAAATAAAGAAATATATGATTCTCCAGTTGAAATAGATAATATTCCAAATGGTTCTTACCAAATTTATAAAAAAGGTAATACCATTTATTTTATTCATGATAATGTAAAATTTTATATATCTATTTTATCCTATATATTAACTCTTGGGTCTGCGGGTTATGGAGCTTTTAATGGTTCTACTGAACTTTTAATTGTATCTGCTGTTAGCTTTATTATTTCAATTTATTTTTTATTTACGACATATTTACCTTCAAAAGATCAATATTTAATTAATAAAAATCCTTTAATTAAAGAAGATGAAAATATATTTACTCAAGCACAAAGCTATTTAAATAAATCTCAATTTAACCAGGCAATAGGACTACTGCAGCAAATACTTACCAAATATCCTGAATCATATTATGTACCACATAGTATGTATTATATCGCATACTGTTATGATGCTCTTGGCGACTTTGCTAAAAGTAAAAATTATTATGAACAATTAATCCAGAACTATCCTATCATAGATTTTTACGATGTTTCGTTTTATTCATTAGGAAAAATTTACTATGATGCAGGATTATATGAAAAGTCTATACAATTTTTTACCAATATTTTATTTATTCAACCCGATATAATCTCTGAGGATTATGTTGACTCATATATTTTGCTAAACTATATTAAGATATTTTTAACTACAGGGAAAGACAATAAAGATGAGATAACATATTATTTTCAAAAGGTATTAAAAGAAAGAATAGGAATTTTAAGAGGCGAAGTTTATTATAACATGGCTTTATATTATTTAAAAAATGGTAAAAAGGCAGAAGCAATAGAACTTTTAGAAAAAATAATAAAAGACAATCTATTATTCACAGAAGAAGCAACTAATTTATTATCTCAATTATCAGATTGAGAATTTTCTTTTTTGTGCAATTATTCTTTCAGGAGATTTAACTAAAATGGCGTACAAATATGTTTTTGGTCCTGTACCTTCAAGAAGATTGGGGATCTCTTTGGGGATCGATCTTCTTCCATTCAAAACATGCTCATTCAACTGTATTTATTGCGAATGTGGTAGAACTACTCAATACTTAAATGAAAGAAAAGAGTTTTTTCCAGTTGAAGATATATTTTCTGAAATATCAGATTATCTTTCAAATAATGAATATCCCGACTTTTTAACATTTTCTGGGTCTGGGGAGCCTACCTTATATAGTAAACTTGGTGATTTGATCAGTATGTGCAAATCAAATTTTCCAGAAGTTAAAATAGCAATTATTACTAATTCATCTTTATTGTATAGAGAAGATGTTAGAAAAGAATGCAGTCTTGCAGATGTTGTTCTTCCTTCTTTAGATTCTGCAAGATTAGAATCTTTTATTAAGCTGGATAGACCTTTAGATAAAGATAAACTTAATCTAATAATTTTAGGATTAATAGAGTTTAGAAAAATATATGATAAAGAAATATGGTTAGAAATATTTTTTGCTCAGGGTATAAATGATACTGAAGAAGATTTAGAATCACTTTATCAGGCTATTATAAAGATCAAACCTGATCTAGTCCAACTCAACACTCTTGATAGACCACCTGCAGAATCATTTACCAAACCAGTTACAAAAAAATTCTTAGAAGATATTGCAAAAAGATGGAATGATCTTCCTGTTGAAATAATAAGCAGGTATAAAAATAGAAATGAGATAGAAAATTATTCAAAAGAATTTGAGCAGCAATTACTCAATGCATTAAAAAGAAGGCCACTTACGAGAAGTGACCTTATAGCAGCTTTTAATAAACCAATGGTAGAAATAGCTAAGTACCTAGATATATTGGAATATGAGAAAAAGATTAAGAATGTAATTTTAAATAAAAAAATCTTTATACAATATATAGGTAATTAAATAAATATTTTTTATAATAATTTTTCTTTTTTATCTAATCATTCTTTTTATCAAATTAAATATAAAATCAAAAATAATTTTTCCTTTTTATTTCCCTTTAATAGATTCTAAAAGATCTTTTAATAATTTAATTTCTTTTTCTTCAATCAACTTATCTTCTTCATCAAAAGGAATTGCAAGCCCTTTTTGTATTATCTCTCTTGCTTTAGCATATTCTTTTTGTTCAATTAAAAATTCAGCATAAAATCTATAATTAACTCTACCTGTAGGTCCATATTGTAAGGAAAGTTCATAGTATTCTTTGCATTTAGTCTTGCTCTTACCAGGAACTTTTTGATAAAGTCTTCCAAGTAGCATATATGGACCACCTTTACTAAATTTTGGGTCAATCTCAGCAGCTTTAGTTGCTGCCTTTTCCATTGGTCCTACTGCAGATAAGCTTGCTAAAATACCATTTACCTCACCCCAACTTCCAAGGCATACAGCATAATAATAATATCCTTCTACACCATTTGGATTTAATTTTGTAGCCTTTTCAGCAGCATCCTTACCAGCTGTAAAATTTTCCTTTTTGGTTTTATTATCTGTAATAAATTCATTTGTATAAAAGTGAATTGCTCTTGCAAATTTCCAGGCAGCTTCATATGAATTGGGATTTTGTTCATAGAGTTTTTTGTAATATTCATAAGCTGCTTTTGCACCTTCCATAGAGTTTCTATTTTTCCAGGCAGTATCATCAAATGAGAAGAAGATTAATAATAAAATTAAAAATAAAGGTAAGAAAAATTTTGAAAATTTTTTCATATATCCTCCATTAAAAATTTAAATAGTTACTAAAAAAATTTTACAATAGATAATTAATTTTACAATATTTAATTTTCTTTATAATATTTTATCTTTTATTTTTTATTTTTAATTTTTTATATATAATTCTTCATATCTAATTTTCTAATATCTGGTAAGTTACTATTTTTTGATCTGAATCAATTATCAAAATGCCAAATGTACCTGAAACTGATTTTGAAAATGATTTTATTCTAATATAATAAAGATCTGTTTCAGCTTCAAATGTGGCACTTGGCTCTGCATTTAACATGGTTATACCACCAACCTGATCTTCATAGGTTATATCTGAAGCATAGCAATTTTCCAAAAGTTTATTATCTTTGTCAAAAATCTGGAAAAACAAGTCTTTAAATGAAAATTCTTTTTGATAAATCTCAGCATTATAAAAATCAGCAAGATAAATATAGTATGTTTTATTTTTTACTGTGTTGAAACTTATTGTTAAAGTCAAATTCTTAATCTCAATAATATCAAGATCTATTGTTTTCTCGGTAAATATGCTTTCTATTTTTGATTCATAACCGATAGGGTTAGTCCAATTAATTTCCTTAGGTTTTAAGATAGCTGAATCACTTTCCAGTTTTATTCCAAATGTTCCTTCGTAAATTAAACTTATTGGCTCTACTAAAATATTAATGATATTGGATTTGGCAGTAAATTTAGCAGAATAATCAACACTTAAAGATGTTATTCCTCCATCTTCTGCATCAGAAGAATATACAGCTTCATAATAATTATTATTTTCATCCATTATATGAAACCATAAACCTTCAAGTGTAAAATAGGTGCCAAAAAGATTATTATTATAAGAGTCAACTAATGTTAATTTATATTCCTTATCTTTTTCAACTATATATGTTATCTTTATTGCCTTTGCCTCTGTTATTTTATATTGCTCAAGATCATACTTCTTCATAGCTTCCTTATGCAAATCATCGAAGATTGATTTTGATAATTTGTAGCTTACCTTTTTATTTTTGGAGCTTAATAGAGCAAGACCGAAAGTCCCATTGGATTTTATGGATGTTCCTCTTATTCTAACATAAACAAGGTTATCTAAAGGCTTAAATGATGCGACATATTCCTTTTCTGAAGTTGTTATTCCACCTTCTTTGAAAGGTGATTTATAGATATTTGAAGGATAGGCAGTTTTTTTGTCTTTTTGATATACTGAAACAATGGCATACTCTAAGGTATATTTCGCTCCAAATGCTTCACTATTGTATGAATCGATGACAAAAAGATTGTATTGCAAAGTTTTGTCTACTTCAAATTCTAAAAAAATATCTTTTTCCGATTCAAGTTTGAATGAGTCAAATAAATTTGATTGTAAACTGATGAATAAAAAAGGAAGAATAAAAATACCAAAGACTATAAAAATTAATATTTTTCTATTCATACTTTATCCTTGTTTTGTATCTTTTAGTTTATTTTATTTAAGAATTTTAATATTTCAAGATTGTGGTTTTTTTAAGATTGAATAAAATTTTTAAAAATTTAATATGATTGTAGTCCCTTCTTCTAACTTTGAATAAATCTGTAGATTGATACTATATATAGTGCATATTTCTTTTACTATTGATAAACCTATACCACTAGTTTTTTTTGATTTATCAGTAATTCCATTTTTTGCCCTATAAAATCTCTCAAATATACGACCAAGTTCATTTTCAGATATTCCTACGCCATTATCCATTATTATTAAAGAAAAAGATGATTCATTTTTACTCTTGTTTTTACCACTAATATTTGCTTCAGAACTAATCTTATAATACGCATATCCTTTATTTTTAAGCCTAGTCGCTATTTCAGATATAAAATTTTCTGCTTTGTCACTTTTATATAGATATATTTCTAAAGATTTAATAGAATTAATATTATGTGTTATAGAATTTTTAAGCAAATTTTCTACTAAAGATCTTAAATGATTCCTTCTAATCTTATAATAAATATCTTTGTCTATATCTTTTTTTGCTTCAATATTTTCCTTATTAAATAAATATAAAATCTTTTCAATATATATTTCAAGTTCTTCACTTACTGAAAGTAAAGGAATTTTTTCTGTTTGATTATTTTGTTTACTAGAAAATATATTTATCTGATCTACAAGTTCATTAATTCGCTCTATTTCTTGATCAATTGCCATTATTGTTTCAGGGCAAAGATCTATTATCCCGTCCTTAATCCCATAAATATATGAGCGTATTATATTTATTGGAGTTGAAATATCATGTGTTACTTCTGATGTTATTTTTTTTCTGAACTGCTCATCATTTTTAAGTTGAATAGATAACTTATTAAAAGATTCTACCAATAAACCAAGTTCATCATTACTTTTATTTTCAATTATATCACCATAATCTCCATTAGAAAGACTAATAGTTTTCTTTACAAGAGCTCTTATTGGTTTTGTGAATTGCTTTGCAATAAAATAAGATATGGGAAAAGAAATGATTAAAAGAATTATATAAAAAACTAAAAATAATAATCTTAACTTCTCCAGGAATTTTTTTGCTGCTTCATTAAAAAAAACCATATTGATAGTATATACTTTAAAAGGAGCATTTCTAAAAATAAATTGCTCCATGAAAAAACCTGCTTTTAATTTAGGAGGAGAAATCCTATTAATTCTTCCAAATTGGAATGGAGAAGGAATTGGATTTTCCATCCTTTGAGTTTCAAACCTTGGTGGTGGAGGTGGGATAAATTCAAAATTACTTTTATTATATGAAAATATTAATGCCCTATTAAGAAATATTGTGCAAGACACGATATATTTATTGTTTGCTAAAAGATTGTTAATCTGTTCAAATCGTTCTATCTTATCATTTTCTTTATTCTCATTATCTATATTTTGATTTGCAAGAATAATTTTTAAGTTTTCTACAAAGTTTTCTTTTTCCCTACCCAGATCTTCAACCAAAAAGATTCCAAATTGTCTATATATTAAATTTTGAAAAAAAAAGTATGAAAAAATTGTGACTATTAAAAGAAGTAGACTAATTGCTAAAAATAACTTTACCCATAAATATACTTTAATTTTTTTCATTTTGTTTAAAACCTATATTATTTACCCTTTTTTTAAGCTTATAAAAATATCTTAGTCAGAATCAAGTTTATAACCAAGCCCAAAGACTGTTTTTATATAATCTTTTTTTAATTTTTTCCTTATATTCTTTATATGGGTATCAATAGTTCTATCTGATATAATAGTCCCATCAGGTGTAATTGCATCAATCAATTGCTCTCTTGTAAAAACAACTTTTGGATTTTGTGCAAGTTTAAAAAGAATTTCAAATTCTGCTTTAGTTAAATCAATCTTTTCATCCTTTATTTTGACAAGAAAATATTTTCTATCAAGCTCTAAATCTTTATATATGACTTTATCAAGATTTATTAAACCTGCTCTTTTAAGTATTGCCCTGACTCTCAAAATCACTTCATATGGAGTAACAGGTTTTACAACATAATCATCTGATCCTAAAAGAAGCCCTTCGATTTTATCCTGATCACTTCCTTTTGCAGTTAGCATCAAAACTGGTATATTTTTTATTTCTCTTACCTTTTTTAATACTTCATCACCACTTAGACCTGGAAGCATTCTATCTAAAATTATGCAATCAATCTCATTATTTAAAGCAAGATCTATTGCCTTTTCTGCATTATCATGAAGTATATACCTTAAAACCCTCTTTTTCAAAATAGAGTTTCAATATCTCAAGAAATTTTATCTCATCCTCAACAATAAGAATATTCATTTTTATTCCTTTATTAACTAATATATAACAAATTTTGAAAAAATTATGAAGATAAAGTGAAATAATTTTGAAATTTTTAACCTTTTATTGACCAAAAAATAATGAATGATATATTATCTTTAAGTTTGAATTTATAATACTGTTGATTCTCAATTTAAACCTTTTAGGAGTATTTTATGATTGAAAAGATTGCTGAAAAAGTATTCAAAATCTCTAAAGCCCAGCAAACCGAAATAATGTTCTATCATAATGTTGAAGCTCTAACTCGATTTGGTCAAAACCAGATTACTCAACATGTCGAATCTGACAATCAGAGTATGACTATCAGGATGCTTGATAATAAAAGAACAGCATCTATTTCAGTTTCTAATTTTTCAGATTCTGTAATAGAAAAAGCTGTTGAACAACTTTATAATATTCTTAAAATGCAAATACCTGATGAAAGACTTTCTGATCTTCCAGAAAACTTAAAATATATTTCTGAAGCAAAAAAAAGCGAATCATTCGCAAGATTGGATGAATCTACAAGAGCTGAATATGTTAAAGAATCAATAGATTACCTTATTAAAGAATCATCTATTGGTGCGGGTATTTGCAGTCAAACAAATTCAACTATTACACATATAACAAATAAAAACTATTTCCATACTTATCATGATTGGAAATTCTCTTTCTCTTTAAGTGCAAAAAATAATTATGGAATTACAAGAGAAGAATTTAATGGAACTACATTAGAAAAATTCAATCCCGAAGAATTAGCTGAAAAATGTATCTATTCTTTAAAATTACTAAAAGATAAAAAAAAGATTGATGCTGGAAAGTATGATGTGATTCTTACACCTGCTGCTTTTGCAGAACTTTTATTATATCTTTTTTATTTTAGTTTCTCTGCAAAGGCTTACCATGAAAAAAGAACATTTATGGTAAATAAAAAAGGTCAGCAGATTTTTTCTCCTCTTCTTACTATAATAGATAGACCAAGAACAGATGAAGGTCCCGCATTATTTTATGATTTTGAAGGTAGTCCAACCACAAATACTGTTTTGGTTGATAAAGGTGTATGTAATAATCTTGTTTCAAATAAATATTATTCAAAAATACTTAATATTCCAAATACTGGAAATTGCTTATCCCCAACTACTTTGGATTGCTATCCTTTAAGACCAGAGGTTTTACCAGGTAAAAAAAGTTTGAAAACAATGATAGAAGAATCAGATAATGTTCTTTTGATCAATAGATTACATTATTTAAATATTATTGACCCATTAACCCTAATGGTTACCGGAATGACCCGAGATGGAGTCTTTACAATAGAAAAAGGCAAAATTACAAAAAGCACAAATAATTTAAGATTTACAGAATCTATCTTAACTGCTCTTTCAAATATTGAAGAACTTTCTTCAGATACATATGAATGTGAATATTTTTTGGGTTTTATGAATGTCCCTGCTGTTAAAATTAAAAATTTTAATTTTTCATCTGTAACTGATTTTTAGTTTTATTATTTCTATTTTTTTTGGAGGTAAAAATGTTTGAAATATGTGATAAAGTTTTGAATTATGCACAACTTTTAGGTGCTTCATATGCTGACATAAGATTAATTATTAGAGAAACAGAGTTTTTATATACAAAAAATGGGAAATTAGAAGACTATATTTTGAATAAAGAAGAAGGATATGGTGTTAGAGTCATAGTTGACAATGGATGGGGTTTTGCATCAATATCCAACTTAAATAAAGAAAATATTGAAAAGGTTGTACAAAAGGCAATATCTATTGCAAAAGCTTCCAGTAAAGTTAGAAGAGAGCCTATAATTTTAGCTAAAGAACCGGCTTATCAGGACAGATGGACATCTACCTATCTTATTGATCCATTTACCGTTCCTTTTGAGACAAAACTAAATACTCTTCTTGAAATAGATGAAATTCTTAGAAAAGAACCAGCTATAAAAATAGCTGAAGCAGAGATGCGATTTAGAAAAGAACATAAATATTTTGCCAATACTGAGGGTTCTAAGATTTTACAGACAACTGTCGTTTCTGGCGGAGGCTACGAAGCTACAGCAATAGATGAAAATGATGTACAAAAAAGGACATTCCCCATGGCTTTTGGTGGTCAATTCATGCAAATGGGTTGGGAATTGATTGAAGGATTAAAATTAAAAGAAAACGCACCAAGAATAGCATCTGAAGCTGCTGCACTTTTAAAAGCAAAAGAGATAGAACCCGCAAAAAGAGACTTAATAATAGGTAGTGAACAACTTGCACTTCAAATACATGAATCATGTGGTCATCCATCTGAATTGGATAGAGTTCTTGGATATGAAGAGAACTATGCTGGAAGCTCATTCATAACAGTGGATAAATATAAAAATATGCATTATGGTTCGCATATTGTAAATCTTGTCGCAGATTCAACTTTACCAAATGGACTTGGCACTTTTGGATATGATGATGATGGAGTAAAGGCTCAAAGATTTTTTATTGTTAAAAATGGACTTTATCAAAATTATTTTACAAATAGAGAATTTGCCCCAATCATAGGTGATGAAAGAAGTCATGGTTGTAATCGTGCTGATCATTTTAGTTCTATACCAATTATTAGAATGATCAATCTATCATTGCTTCCAGGCGATAGTGAATTTGATGATATTATCGCAGCTACTGAAGACGGGCTTTTTGTAGATGGGGTTAAGACATGGAGTATTGATCAGATGAGGCTAAACTTCCAGTTCACATGCGAAATTGGTTATAGAATAAAAAATGGTAAAATTGCTGAAATGGTTAAAAATCCTACATATCAGGGAATCACTCCAACTTTCTGGCAAAGCTGTGATATGATAGCTAATGAAAAATATTGGAAACCATGTGGAGTCATAAATTGTGGTAAAGGACAACCTGGTCAGGTAATGATGATGACTCATGGTGCAGCTCCTGCAAGATTTAAAAATGTAATGACGGGAATTGTTAAAAATTAATATAAAATTAATATATAAAAATTAGTTTTTAAAGATTTGCATGTGACGGGATACCTGAAACCTCCATTAAACTTACTTTATCCAGATGAAAGGATATTTTTGCAATCTGCTTATTGCAGTATTTGTAAAGAACTTTCAAGAAGGAAACTTTTAATAAATAGAATTTTACTAAATTATGATTCATTGTTTTTCTATATATTATTTTTATTAGCAAATCCTTCTTATAGTTTTCATATCTCTCCTTTTTTCTGCTCTTATACACTTACAAATAGATATTATTTAATAGACAATGGACTTATTAAATATTTTGCAGACTATTCAACTTTATTTTCTTCATTAAAATTTTTAGATGATTATTTTGATGAAAAACCTTTTAAATCAAAATTTTCCTTTATCTTATTTAAGACAATATCGAAATCTTTGAGTTATATAAATCAAGAAAACTTAAAAAATATTAAAGCTATTAAATATAGACAAAATAATGAAATAGAAAGATTAATAAAGTTTTTCGAAGAAATTTTACCTTTGGATTATGTTAATTACTCTTTTAGAAACTCCATTTCCATTATAATTTCAAATCTAATAAAGCTACTTTTCTATATTGATGCTATCGATGATTTTAATGAAGATTTTAAAAACAAAAAACAAAATATTTTTTTCGACTTAAATGATGCAAAATTAAATCTTAATAAATTCTATTTAAATAATATAAAGCTTAAAGATAATTCAATTCTTTTAGAAAAAATAAAAAAAGAGTGCACCTTTTCACTAAACTATGCATTAAAAGAAATAGAAAATCTACCAAATAAATATTTTTCACATATAATTGAGGTATATTTTACAGATTTAATCCCCGCTTTATTAAATAAAAGTTTATTAAAAAATAATTGTCCTAAAATTTTTTAAATAGAATTAAATTTTATATTAAATTTTTGAATTAAATTTCAACTTAAAAATCCCACTTTTACCTTTTATCTCATTATAGATTTCTAAAGAGCTATCTTTTGATATTTGATTACAAAAATCAAAAATAATTTTACTATTTCTCTGACTGATAATATTTTCTTTATCAAAAAAGTAAAATATATTTATTGAATAAAAATCATTTTCCATAGATTCAAAATTCATTTCAATTTTTATAGGTAAAGGGAACAAACTTCTTAGATAAAAAAGGAATAATAAAAGAATTCTTCTTATATTTTGAAAATCAGATATTATTTCTTTATTTTCTATATTTTGAGGTAAAACAAAAATAGTATCTTTATTTTTAAATATCCCCTTAAAATAATAATTCATTAATGTAAATAATAATGTTAAATCAAAAGAAACATATAAAGATTCAATTTTTTTTAAACCTAATCTTGAAAGAAAGATTATATCATCAATAAAAGTCATCATTATTTGACCCGATTCATTTATGATTTTTCCATCATTTTTAATCTCTTCTAAATTATCTCCCTCAACGCCATCTTTTATTATCTGAGAAAAACCCAAAATTGAATTTAATGGTGAACGCAGTTCATGTGCAAAATCTGAAATAAATGGGGCTAAAGTTTGATTTAATATTAAAGTATTATCATCTTTTTCTTCTTCAGTTGAAAAATTCAAAGGAACAAGAAGAATTATTTTTTTATCACCAACTATTTTACCAAAAACCCTTTTTGATATAGTTATTGACGGTTTTAGCTTAAGTTCAACAACATTATTTTGATTTAAAAAATTCAGACTTTCATTTGCAATAATAGAATCAATCGAAAATTTTTCTACCAATATTGAATTTAAATCAGTTAAGTCTATATTATTTTTTTTAACTTCTCTTTCAATTTGAGCATAGCCAAATGTATTGGCATCTTCAAATAGACCTTTTTCATTAAAAATTATTACACCAACTGGTATTAAATCAAGAACTTTTTTTTGAAACAATATTAATGAACTATAAAATTCTCTTCTTTCTTTTAATATTGTAATAAGATTATTTAATCCATATCTTATGTTATCTATTTCTGAAATCTTGCTTATTACTTCATTATTATTGTATTTACCTTCTATAAGATATTTTATATGAATATATTGGCTTGTTAAGTCGATTGTAAGAATTTTCTCAACTTTTATTATTAAAAAGTACAGGATAAGGTTTATTATCAAATATATCAATAATGCATGTATAATAGTTTTAATAGCTATACTGTGATAAATCATTCTTGGGACTATTACTACGCAAACCCTTGAAAGAAAACTTTCAGCAAAAAATATTTTATATTTACCATATAAAAAAAAGCCATTTTTATTTTCTAAAAAAATATTATCAAATTGATTTAATGGAAAAGGGGATGGTCTTGTAAAATGAAGTTCAAACTTGGTTATCGGATCTCTAAACAATATAGAAGCATTTTTATTTATAGATCTATTTAAGTTTATTATTTCATAAAGTCTAAAATTTTCAGTAAGATTAGCAATAAGTATAGTCTCATTTACTAAAAATAGATTTAGTTTTTTATTTTCATTTAATATAATACCAGTTGAAATAACCACCACCAAAATAAAAAGAATTAAAGAAATAGGAATAAAAATATTTAAAAAAAGTGATTTTTTTAAAGAAGATTTCCCATTATTTTTTTTTTTTTCATCATCTTGATCCAAAAAATGTTTATTTCAAAAAAATTTTATTAAAATAATCCACTTATATTTCCATTTTCATCTATATCAATATTTTTATAAGCTGCATCCTGAGGAAGACCTGGCATTCTCATAATATCACCGGTAATTGGAACTAAAAATCCTGCTCCAGAAGCAATCTCAATCTGCCTTACAGTAACTAAAAAGTCTTTTGGCCTTCCAAGTAATTCAGGGTTATCTGACAATGATTTTTGAGTTTTTGCAATGCAGACAGGTAATTTATCAAATCCATATTTTTTTATCTGCTCAAGATCCTTTTTCGCATTTGGTGTGTAGTCAACAGCTTCAGCACCATACATTGTAGAAGCGACTTTAAATATCTTTTCTTCTGTTGTTAAATCAAGAGAATATAGTGGCTTTGATTTTTCTCTTTTCTCATTAACAAGTTTTACAACTGATTTTGCAAGATCTATCATTCCTTCACCACCTTTTGCCCAACCTTCACAAATTGCATATGGAATATTTCTCTGCTCTAAAAGTTTGAATAATCTTTCCAGTTCCTCTTTAGTATCACTACTAAAAAGATTTATTGCGACAATTGCAGGTGTGCCAAAGACCCTTATATTTTCGATATGTTTCTCAAGATTAGGGAATCCTCTTTCAACAGCATCAGGATCTGATTCATTAATCTGTTTTATTTTTTTACCACCATGAAATTTTAAAGCCCTAATAGTGGCAACAAGAACTACTGTTGAGACATCAAATCCTGCCTTTCTACTAACAAGATCAAAGAATTTCTCGGCTCCAAGCTCAAATGCAAAACCTGCTTCTGTAATTGCATAATCACCAAGATTTAATGCTAACTTGGTTGCAATTATTGAATTTGCCCCCTGTGCAATATTTGCAAAAGGTCCACCATGTATAAACACTGGATTTCCTTCTATAGTTTGAACTAAGTTCGGTTTTATAGCTTCTTTTAAAAGTGCAGCAGCTGATCCATTTACTTTTAAATCTCTTGCAAATATTGGTTTCCCTTCA
>ERZ795051.4375-NODE-4375-length-13295-cov-31.511027_pt1 | contig 13295 bp, 10 predicted proteins | sample MGYA00375135_ERZ795051 | MGnify/ENA primary metagenome ERZ795051 (study PRJEB30180, sample SAMN05720222) | activated sludge metagenome | isolation source: Anaerobic digester | place: Japan | collected 2015-05-26 ... | reverse complement strand
CAGCCTGGACGTCCCACAGGTCGTTCACCAGGTCGGAAAGGATGATCACATCGAACTGCCCGTTCAGGCTGATCTCATGGGCGTCACACAGGATAAATCTGAGGTGGGGATATTTCTTTTTCGCGCGCCGAATCATCTCGGCCGAGAAATCGATGCCCATCCCTTGAGTTGGTTGCAACGAGGCGAGAAGATCGCCGGTGCCGCACCCGATCTCCAGGACGCGCTGTCCCGGCGGCACCAGGTACCGATAGATCTCCGAGATCCGCTCGTGATAAAAGGCGCCCCGGGAAGACCAGTGATCCTGCCTGCACGCTACCGAATCCCAGTGACGCCTGCGTTCTTCCTGATAGCACATAAAGGCCTGTCTGTTACTGTATGCATGTGATGATACTCCCTGCATCCCTCCTCCATCTCAATCAAACTCCATGTATTCGATACCAGGCATAGGTTTTCTCGATGCCCTGCCGTAAATCCGTTTTTGCACTCCATCCCAGACCATTGATTCTCGACGTGTCCAGGACCTTGCGCATCATGCCGTCAGGCTTGGTGCTGTCCCACCGGATCTCGCCCGTATAGCCCGTGATTTCGGCTATCATCTCGGCCAGCTCACGAATCGACAGATCGACACCGGTCCCGATGTTCACGAACTCGCCTATTTCGTCTGCATGAAAGCTGCGCATGAGGTAGACACAGGCATCTGCGAGATCCTCTGCATAGAGGAACTCGCGCATGGGCTTGCCCGTGCCCCAGAGAACCACATACGGCACCCTGCGTTCTTTCGCCTCGTGGAACCTCCGGATGAAGGCGGGAAGTACATGTGATGTCTCGAGGTCGAAGTTGTCCCCCGGTCCGTAGAGGTTTGCGGGCATGACCGAGAGAAAATCCGCGCCATACTGTTGGTGGTAATACCTGCAGAGCTTGATCGCGGCGATCTTTGCCACGGCATATGCCTCGTTCGTGGGTTCGAGACCGCCGGTGAGGAGATAGTCTTCCTTCAAGGGCTGAGGCGCCTCCCGGGGATAGATGCATGACGAACCGAGATTGAGCAGCTTCTTCACCCCGCTCTGAAAGCTCGCGTGGATGATGTTGGTCGCGATCATCAGGTTTTCGTAGATGAACTCTGCCGGCCGGGTGCTGTTGGCAAGGATGCCTCCCACCCTTGCGGCGCACAGGAACACATACTCAGGCCTCTCCCGGAAAAAGAAGCTCTCTACGTCGGTCTGGCGGGTGAGATCGAGCTCGCCATGGGTCCGGTACACGAGATTCCCGTACCCATGCTCTTTTAGTTTCTTACAGACGGCCGATCCCACCAGCCCTGTGTGACCCGCCACATAGATGCGTGCATCTTTATTCATGATGGCTCATCACCCGAAAGCCGCTGTTAATGCACAGGAGATCTCTTCTGGCCTCCTCGAGATCGTGCTCAACCATCTCAGCCACCATTTCCTCGAAAGAGATCTTCGCCTCCCACCCGAGCTTCTTTTTCGCCTTGGCCGGGTTGCCCAAGAGTGTATCCACCTCTGACGGCCTGAAATATCTCGGGTCGATTACAACCACTGCATCACCGGGCTTGAGGACAACCCCATCCTGAACAGGCCTGACCTTCGATACCACGCCTGTCTCCTCCGGGCCCTCACCGACCCATTCCATCTCGATGCCCACCAGGGAGAACGCCAGGTTGCACAGATCCCTCACGGAATTCTGCCTGCCGGTGGCGATCACATAGTCGTCGGGTTCTTCCTGCTGCAGGATGAGCCATTGGGCGACGACATAGTCCCGGGCATGGCCCCAGTCCCTCTTTGCATCCAGATTACCTATGTAGAGCCTGTCCTGGAGGCCCAGTGCGATCCGGCTCACCGCGCGGGTGACCTTGCGGGTGATGAACGTCTCTCCCCGGATGGGCGACTCGTGGTTGAAGAGGATGCCGTTGCAGGCGAACATGCCGTAGGCCTCGCGATAATTGACCGTGATCCAGTAGGCATAGAGCTTTGCAACACCATAGGGGCTCCGGGGATAGAAAGGGGTGTTCTCGTCCTGGGGGATCTTCTGCACCTTGCCGAACAGCTCGCTGGTGGAGGCCTGATAGAACCGCACCTTTTTATCCATGCCCAGGATCCTTAAGGCCTCCAGGATGCGCAGGGTTCCCACTGCATCAGCCTGGGCGGTGTATTCCGGCGTCTCGAACGACACTTGCACGTGGCTCTGTGCCCCGAGATTGTAGATCTCATCAGGCTCCACGGCCTGAATGATTCGGATGATATTGGTGGAGTCGGTCAGATCACCGTAGTGCATGCGGAAGCGTACGTCTTTTTCATGCGGGTCTTGGTAGAGATGGTCCACCCGGTAGGTATTAAAGCTCGACGACCGTCTTTTGATGCCGTGGACCTCGTAGCCCTTATCCAGCAGAAACTCAGCCAGATAAGCACCGTCCTGCCCCGTGGTTCCGGTGATCAGTGCCCTTTTCATGGTATGATCCCCCGATTAAGTATTATACTCTCCATTTCACTAGATGAAGAGAACCCATTTTACCATCATGGAATTATGTTGTCATTTTTTACTTGAAAAGCCCCTTGGGTTTTCCCGCACGTGATCTTGCCGCATTGACAATGGGGAAAAAACATGTCACCGAAAGTGGTAGGAGACTGAACCCGTTCCTATCCACTATCTTAAGAGCCAGGTGGTGGGTTTGTGTGGCGTCCTCGTGCTGTTGGTGAACGGAATCGATAAGAAACCAGATAGAATATGCTTTGTATATATACGAAGAGCCCATGTGCGAATGTGCCGGTTGAAAAGATGATGGTCCGGCCGCACCCTACCACGGCGAGCCTATGCGCCCGCTCGGGAGGCGCCCGATGATCGATCTGAACCGCAAAACCTGGGCCTCTCTGATCGTGGGCCTGCTCTTTTCAGCCGTGGCCCTGTATTTAACCTTTGTCAACATCCCTCTCAGAGAGCTGATCGATTACCTGAAGATCATCAACTACTGGTGGGTCATTCCTTCGCTCGCCGTGGCTTTTCTGAGCTATGTGCTCAGGGTGTGGCGCTGGCAGCTCATCCTGCTGCCCGTGAAAAAAACCGGCTTCTGGAGCGCCTTTCACCCGGTAATGATCGGTTTCATGATGAGCAGTGTCTTTCCGGGCCGCGTGGGCGAGATAGCGAGGCCCGCCGTGTTTTACAAGAAGGAAAACGTCGAGTTCTCCAAGGTGCTTGCCACAGCGGGAATAGACAGGATATTCGATGCAGCGGCCCTGCTCTCGTTCTTCATTTATATACTGGCCGTTGTTCCTATCGATCCCTCTCTGGACATCACCTTCGCATCCTATCATCTCACCCCGGCGCTGCTCGACGGCCTGTGGAAGGCCACGCTCAAGTTCAGTCTCGTCCTCGTGGTGGTCACATTACTCATCAGCTTCTCATCGACGAGAAGTGTCTTCAACCGGATCATCCTCAAGACGCCCGACGTGCTGTTCTTCGCGCAGCAGCCGCTCAGGGAAAAGCTCCGGACAGGCCTGTGCACGAAAATAACCCGTCTCCTGGATAACTTCGCCGTAGGGTTCGAAATCCTGAAAAATCCCCTGAACCTTGTCCTGTGCCTGCTGCTTTCCTTTGCCCTCTGGGCGATGCTCGGCCTGGCGCTGTATCTCCTGACATTCGGTTTCCCTGGAGTGCAGATATCGTTCCTTCAGGCATTTGCCGTGGAGCTCATCATCTGCTTTTTCATCATGCTCCCATCGGTTCCGGGATATTGGGGCCTGTGGGAGGCGGGCGGGGTGTTCGGGCTCATGATCTTCGGCATCCCGGCGACAGAGGCCGCAGGGCTTACTCTTGCCTATCATTTCTTCCACATGGTCCCGGTCATCATCGTGGGCATCGGGTCCGCCATGATCATCGGCGTGAAGCTGGTGAGGACCATCCCGCAGGAAACCCGGGGCTGAAGCCCGCAAAGAGCCACACTGGAGAGTATCCCTGGAGCCTGCGGCGTGTTTCCAGGAATCCCAGTCCTTCGAAGCACAGGATGCGTACAGTAGGAGCCCTGCTCCCCGCTTTCCCGCTGGGAGCAGGGCTCCAATCTCTCTTCCAAACCGGCGCTATGCCGGTGTTTCGGCGGCTTTATCCGGGCCGGTTATTTGATCTCCCCTTTGAGCTTCACGATATTCATGCTCGCTTCGGTGGGGCTGACCATGTTGAGCTGGAGGCCCAGGATGTGAAAGACATCATCTGTTTCGAACAGCAGAGCGGTTCCTTTCAGGAACCCGGCAAAGCGCTCGTTCCCCTCCACCCCGTCCGCCACCACGAACCAGGCGTTGTCTCTCACTGCAGCGAAGGCGAAGTGCCTGGAATCAGGCGAGAACATCGGAAGCGCTACCCCGTCGTACTCCTGAGACTCCCTGCCGTCCTTCACCACCACCCACTTTTCGCCTTTTTTCGCCATGAAGGCATAGTGGTTCGAATCCCTGCTGAACTGGGCGAGGGTGACGAAATCGTAGAGCGTGCCGTCTTTCCCGTCATACACTAGGAGCCACTTCTCGCCCTTCCTGGCCATGAACGAATAATGCTTTGAATCCGGGCTGAAGCCGGGCAGGAAGATGTTCGTGTATCTGCCCGCTTCTTTTCCGTCGACAATGGCCGTCCAGTCTTTGCCGCTTCTTACGGTGAGGAGATACCGGGCGGAGTCCGGGCTGAAGGCCAGGTCGTTGATCTCGTCATACTTTTTGCCCTTATTCCCGTCCATGACCATGAGCATCTTGTCGCCGTCGATGGCCAGATAGGCCATGTGCTTCGAGTCAGGGCTGAACATGGGCATGGCGATGTCTGTGAATTTCGGCCCCTCCTTGCCGTCATCCACCATCACTGCCTTGCCGCCGATCTTTGCCGTGTAGGCAAACCGGGAGCTGTCAGGGCTGAACCTGAACACACCAACAAGGTCATACTCGGGCCCTTCTTCCCCGTCCTTTACCACAAACCATTTATCCCCTCTCCTGGCAGGGTAGACCATGTGCTTCGAGTCCGGGCTGAATATCGGGAACGAAACCTGGTCGTATTCCTTTCCCTCCTTGCCGTCCATCACCACCACCATTTTGCCCCCCTTCAGGACGGAGTAGGCGAAATGCTGCGAATCGGGGCTGAACACCAGGTTGTGCTTCAGGGGTATGCCGTCGTAGGCCTTGTGCTTCTTGCCGTCAAACACCACCTGCTGCTTTTTTCCGTTCTGGGCGACATATGCCAGGTGCTTCGAATCAGGGCTGTACTCAGGGACGCTCACGTTGTCGAACCGCTCTTCCTCCTTGCCGTCGCGCACGACGACCCACTTGATGCCTTCCTGGGCCTTGTAGGCCATGTGCTGGGAATCAGGGCTGAAGACAGGGGTTTCCTTGGCGATCGAGTGATACTCCTTCTGGGCCTTGCCGTCATGCATCACGACAAACTTTTTGCCCGACCGGGCCACGCAGGCCACGTGCTGGGAATCAGGGCTCGGCACGAACGACTCAAATATGATCTGATACTTCTCGACCGGCTCCACCAGCCGAATGATCTCTTCCCTGAGGGCGGCCTTATCCTCCGCAGTAATCGTCATGGGCGCAAGTCCGCAGAATACCAGGGAAACCAATATGGTGTAAGCAGCCTTCCTCTTCACAGATCTTCTCCTTTGTCATGTTAGAAACATTAACCGGTTTTTCCCGATGCCTTCACTATACCGCCTCAGACTGGATGTTGCAAGGTTCGCCGGGGTTTGGGGACGGGATTTTTGGGTGTATTTCATTATGACGCCTCTCCCAAGTCCCTCTCCCTCAAGGAGAGAGTGGGCATGCAATCCCGCATTGAGCTGGGCGCGGAGGTGTCCGCGAGAAGATCCGGGAGCATTTCCGCACAGGTGCAGTACCAGTCCTTTGCCTGCCATTGTCCGAAAATAACGGCATCAAGCTCGATATGCCGCCCGCATAGGCGCTCTCACCACTTGAACACCTGATTCAGCGATATCACCCATACGGACATCTCCTGCTCGTACTCAAGGCCCGCATACGGGTTGTAGACAATGTCGGTGAAATCTATCGAGTTCATATTCGTGCTTTCGTTGAACCCCACCGTCTTGTCTTTGAGCTGCACAAGCGTCACATTGAGGTCGATTGCGGTCGGATGCTGAATCTGTTTGAGCAGTTCATGGAAGTTGCCGGGCTTGGGCTTGGGATGGTCCTCGATGGTAAACCCGATCCCCACAGAATAGATATCCATATCCGACATGGGCACAGGGCCGAAGAGGTCGTCCTGCACGGAAGTGGGTCTGGGCTCATACCCGAAGCGCAGGGCGAGCCGCTTGATGGGGCGTATCTCGATTCCGTAGCTGAAATGCCAGGTGTTCTCAAAACCCAGATTCAAAACCATGGCCTTGGGACTGTTCATATACCCGAGCATCCGGGCGAATCTCAGAAGCTGAATCTTCTGGTCGAACTGTATCTCGAGAGTAGGCCATGCCTCCCAGTCGGTCCAGTGGGCGTCGCAGGTGAGCACGAGCTGTTTTATGGGCTTCAGTTTGACGCCGAGCTGAAGGCGGGCGGGCCAGGTCATGCTGACGGTGGCGGTGCCCTTCTGATGGGGCACTGCCTGGTAGGGCAGGTCGAACATGGCGGCTGTTATGATCGTCAGGGGAGAACGCCCCAGCCAGGCGACCGTGTTCTGAAATCTACGTTCGTAGGAAAACTTGTAGTCGCCTTCCATAGTGGTCTCGGACTCGCTCTGGTAACAGGCCCCGAAGGCAAACCAGGGCGTGGGCTCCCACAGAAAGCCCAGGTTGTACGAGGTGGTGAAGTAGTCCTCCACCAGGAGCTCAAGCTCGCCCGATTTCTCATAGGGGTGCATTCCGCCGCCGAACCAGGGCGGCGGGAAAGTCAGCTCTGATATCACCGGGATCTCCAGACCTTCGGTCGCCTCACCCAGGGCGCCGGTCAGTGCGACCATGGTGTTGGGCGTTCTCAAGTTCGTCTGGAAGCTGAACAGGGTGACCCCGATGCCTACCGAGGCGCCTATGGATATGGTGTCGGTGAGCTTATATGCAACCGCAGGGGCCGCCAGGACCATGCGGAGGAAGAAGGCCTTCCTGCCCATGAAGCTGAACGGGTCTCCGCTGTGATTCTTCAGCCCCACCGCAAAGGGGGCATACTGTCCGAATCCGAAGGTGAGCCGCGACTCGGGCTCGGGCGGCTTGTAGACGATCCCCATGCCCGCACCTGCCAGGTAGGGGATCTCGTAGTCGACGATGGGGATCACCATATACCCGCTCTGCTGCTCTGCCTCGGCGCCATCCAAGGGGTCTCTGCCATCGTTGAACCAGCCGCCGAAAGGAGCCCAGAGCTCCCCGGTCTCGGGATCAATCCCCTGCTTGTACTTTCCTTCTCTCTTGTTTATTGTGAAGATCAGCGCGTTGTCGAACCGGCTGGCCTGATAGGTTGCCAGGTGCGCCGGATTGAAATGTACGGCCAGGCCGCCGCACCCTTCCGGATAGGCGGTCACCGCGCTGCCCAGAGAAGATGCTGCAGGGCAGACCGCGAGCTGCTCGAAGAGCCCTGCATGCGCCGGCATGGGGCTGATCAGGCCCGCGATCAGCAACAGGCAAATTGCCGGGAACCTCCTCAATAGCATGATACATTCTCCCCTCATAGGACAAAGCTGAACGGGGCCCTGACCGTAAACGTGAAGCCCGACCCCGTGAGACTGTACCCGAGACTGAAAGAAAGGGTGGTCTTGTTTGTCGCTTTCCAGCCTAAGCCCACGACGAACGTGGCTTCGGATCTGTCTCCGGACTCAACGTCCTGAATCGCGCCCGTATACTTATACGTGGAGCTGAAATAATAAGTGTAGCTGAAAGACGAGTTCACCGATATTTTATAGGAAAGTGCATAGCCGATCCCTGCCCCGGCGGAGATGGAGTCCCCTGCCTCCACCTCTTCCAGTATGAATTGATCCAGAACTCTGTGATCCAGACCGGTGGCATCCATGCGGTAGGTGTAACCGAGGTTCCAGAAGGCCACAACAGGGTCGATCTGCTTGCTGAAGCTTGCAGTCAGCGAAAAGTCATACACACCGTTGCCGGTCGAGAGCTCTGTCTCGGGGTTGATCTTGAAGGGGCTCCTGCCCGTGGGCAATGAGGCGCTCAGGCCCAGAATAGTCCGCATATCGCCGGCCTTCGACTTGATGGGCTGGTACAGGAATCCCAGGGTAATATCAGCGATGTCGGTTTCATCCAGCTCTTTGTCCGTGCCCACTTCGTTGTACCGGTATACGAAAGGAATGCCCGCGCTGAAGGTCAGATTGTCGAGGATGCTGTACGATGTAGTGATGGTGTGCTTGATCTCGTGATCTATCTGGCGTTCGATCAGGAGCTGATTGAGAATCCTCTCGCTTGGGGTATACTTGTACGACAGCGTATAGTCGAGCCCGAGCGTGCGCTTTGGTTCGAGAGAGTATTCTCTGCCCACTGCTTCGAGCACTTCCTTCTCCTTCTCCTGCTTCTCCTGCTCGGTGATCTCCAGTCTTCTTCTGGCGCGGCTCTCTTCCGTCAATTCATTGATCCGTTTCTCCAGCTCCTCGATACGGTTCAGAAGCTCCTCTCTTCCTGTTTCCTGCTCCTGGGCGCTCCCGTCGGCAGCACAAACAAGGCAGCAAAAAAACACAGCAATCAAAACAGCGAGTCTCTTCACGTATGGTCTCCTCTTGCTGTAACCTGTCAATTCATGATTGGGCCCGGAGCACGCAGTGCGACATCAATAGACATTGATGCTCTTGAACTGGTATCTCCTGTTCGCGTCCTCGTCGATCCTCCCGATGGATTCCATGAACTTCTGCTGCTCGATCAGAATGGTCGAACGTGCATGCTCGGGAAGAGCATCGCTCGTCCTGATGATCTCCACGAGCCGCAAATCCTCCTCCTTGAGGAGAAGCGCATCCATGGTGACTCCGCCGTCGGTCACGATAAACACGATATTTCTGTGCCACATTTCTTCAAATTCCGATAAGGTGAAGCTGATGTTGCCCATGAAGGGGTCGGCGAAGAACACATGATCGCCATATATGCCACGGTAAACCACGAAGTGCCTGTACCCAAAAAACTCGATCGGAACGATGCATGGCTTGTCGAGCTTCTTCAGATCTTCGAGCTCCGCAGTGTAGCCCGTGCCCTGGTAGCCGAGAACCGTAACAAACCGCTTCATATCCAGCAGAGAGAACGCGCGCCTCTCCTCCAGCTGTTTGATGTCGCCATACTCCATCAGCCCATGGATCACCTGCTCCTCGGTGAAGTTCTCGCCCAGGTAGTAGTTCAGGAGGGTTGCCAGCGCCGCAGAGCCGCAACTGTAGTCGAACTGCTGCTTGACGATGTTCTCGTCCTTCATGACAGAGTACGGCTTGACCTCATATCTCAAAACATGCTGAATTCCAGGCACTTCCGGGTACAACGTCAGTTCGCTTTCCGATACGTCACTGACGGGATGGAGCGTGGTAAGTATAGCCAGAACGATGAGGAAGCCCGCGATAACCTCCATAGTCCGGATTCTCCCAGATTTGCCCGCCCCTGTCAATTACCGGGTATCTGGATGCCGAGATGATGAACGGTTATGCCGTCGATGGCGCAGGGGCCGAACTGGTTCCCTCCGAAATCCACGTTTTCCACCCGGATGCTGCCGGACATGGGTGCGTTGTAGAACACCGAGGTCGACGTGACAGCACCGTCATCATAGGTACCGACATCAATGGTCACAGGCCTGTTGTTCGCAAGATCGCCGAACTTGAACTTTCCCGAAAAGATCCAGGATGACGGATCTTCCGGCGCACCGAGCGCGCTGCCGGCAAATCGGATGCCGGTGAGGTTGAGCGATTCGGGCTGGGTATTGTAGGTGTACTGCAGAGAGTCGATGGTGATCTCTGTCTGATACTCGATGTCGATGCCGGACATCCCATCGCCGTGGGGGCCTATGATAAACGTGTCCGAAGTCCCCTTCCTGAGGTTTTCCAGCCTGATTCCGCCCAGGTCCTGGTCGCAGAAGACGAAGTTCCCGACAGTGTAGGTCCTCGGCTCTACGTGAGTGGAAAGATTCATGAAAATATACGTATCCCCCTCGCCGGTGGTGCCGATGTCGAGGGTGTTGAAGTCGTCGTAGTCAGCGGGGGTGTTCATGGAGAAGTAGCCGCCCTGGCCGTCATCGACGGTGAAATCGTTGAGCTCGATCCAGTGGCGCGGGGTGTGATCTGTGTCGGAGACCCGGTATGAGTCGGCGTAGACGCGCAGCTGTGAATCGCCGATCACATAGGTGATGCCCGAGCGGGCGCTCACCTCGGAGAGCTCGTCATCGCTCAGCCGGCTCATCTGAGCCGGAGCGGAAATGGGGAGAAAGAAAACGAAAAGAGCAAACAGTGCGAAATGCCGGGAAAAAAGACGGTATCCTTTCCTGCCAGGGCTCATACCTTTATCTCCTTTCATTCCCGCCGCTCCATACGAACCTGCACTTGTTTTCTGCACATACTGTCTCTTCGATCTATTCACTCATTATCTTGAGACAGGCAAGAAAAATTTCCCTGCCTCAAGAGCCTGATCTTCATCCTCAAGAATCTATACCAGTGCCGCGCCTCGGGGCTTGACTCTCGGAGAGGGCTCAGTGCGCCCAGATGTCCACCCAGCTGCGGTTCAGGATATCGATGCCGAGTCCCGAGATATAGATGTTGCCCAGTGTGCCGGCATCAGGACTGTTCAGGGAAGCGAAGCTGTCCAGCTTCACATCGGCGGTGATGGGTCCCGCCACATCCAGGCTGAATACCTGGGGAAACCCGATGTGCACAACGCTCACAGGGGCCCAGCCCGGGTCCCCAAACGAGCCGTGGGCGTAGATGCCTTCATACGAGGTCGTCACATCGATGGCGACCGTTCCCTGCATGATGATGGGCCCCCACACTCGCAGGTTGGAGAGCCCGACATAGCCGGCTCCCTGCGCGCCATCTGACATCCAGCTCATCGCGCCGATGCCTTCATTGGCCACGCCGTCAATGTCGCCCCACGACAGATAGCCGATATCGAGCTGGTCGATCACGACGCTCATGGTCACGAAAACCCCGCACTGGTTGCCCGGCCTGCTGTTATAGATGTCTACGTAGCTCCACGGGTTGACGTACATGGCGAGCGCGCCGAGATTTACCGTGCCGAGCACCTGGCCCGGGGCGCCGGGGGCTGCAAGAAAGACCGCGAAGTCCATCTGGTCCACGGTGATCTGGAGGGAGCCGAGGCCGAACCGCACGAAGGTGAACCCGCTGTAGAGGCTGTAGGTCGGGTCGGAGGCGACGTCGATGGTGATCGGCTTGAAGTCCGCTGCAGCGGAATACCCGCCGAAGGTGTCGTTTTCGCGGGCCTTGATCCTGAGCCCGATGACGTCGAACCCGGCCAGTCCCACATAGCCGCCGTCAGCGGTGGTGCCCCAGGAGGGATGGCCGCCTTCGAAAATGCCGTCGTAATCACCCCATGCCAGGGTGTCGATGGCGATGTTCATCATGATGTCGGTATTGATGCTCACACCGGCCTGGCCGATCACCTGGGAGAGATCGTGATCCCGCACCGGCGTCATGGCCATCATGGAGAGCGGGAACGCAACGATCAGCACGGCCAGTGATGCGCTTTTCATTATCTTCATAAAATTCTCTTCCTCCGATTCTCACCTGTCACCGCATTGCATGATGTTCCCTGGAAGAGAAAGGAGGGTTGCAGCCAACCCTCCTTTCTCGATTACGCATGAGTCAGCAGTTGATTAGTGGGCCCAGATGTCCACCCAGCTGCCGCCATAGATGTCGAGGCCGAAGCGGCTGATGTAGATGTCGCCCAGCGTGCCGGCATTGATGGTGCTCAGGGCTGCCACGCGGTCGAGTTTCACCTCGGCAGTGATCGGGCCGACGAGTACGGAGAAGAGGTCACCAGCGCCCGCAGTGGGGTCCGAGTAGACGCTGGAGCCGAACTGGATGTGAACAACGCTCACAGGGGCTGCGCCCACATCGGTCCCGACTATGCCGTGGGAGTAGATGCCGGCATAGGCGGTGTTGACATCGATTGCCAGCTGACCGGCGACGGTGATCGGGCCGCCGATCTGGAGGTTGGCAAGTCCGACATAACCGGCGCTAGCCGCAGCCATCCAGGGCATCGCGCCGATGCCTGTGTTGGTCACGCCGTCGGTGTCGCCCCAGGACACGTAGCCGATGTTGAACTGATCGATCTCGATGTTCATGGCTATGTTCACGCCGCAGGTGCCGTCGGAGAAGATGTCAACATAGCTCTTGGGATCGATGTAGATGCCCATGGCGCCGATGCTCACCACACCGAGCAGGTTGCCGGAAGCCGCGAGGGTTGCCGCGTCAGTCCCGAGCCTCACGTCGAAGTCGAGGGCGCCCATGGTGATCTGGAGGGAGCCGAGGCCGAACCGCACAAAGGTCGCTCCGTCGTAGATGTTTGGATCGGTGGCAACGTCGATGGTGATGGGCTTCAGCTGTGCAGGTGCCGCATAGGTGTGAAAGGTGTCGGTTTCGCGGGCCTTGATTCTCAGGCCGTCAATGTCGAACCCGGTGACTCCCACATAGCCGCCGCCGGCGGTGGTGCCCCAAGCAGGATGGCTGCCGCTTGCGGTGATACCGTCGGCATCGCCCCATGCCAGGGTTCCGATGGCGATGTCCATCATAAGGTCAGCATTGATGTTGACTCCGGCCTGGCCGGTAACATCGGAAAGGGTCTGGTCGGAAACCGGTGTCATTGCCATTACGGACAATGGCAGCAACATGATAGCCAAAAACGTCAATACTCTCTTCATAACTTAATGCCTCCAAAAATTTATTTTTTGTGGTGCCTGTTACTTGCGATCTGTAAGTTTTTTACCAACTGCCTTTTTGCCGAACCGCGTTACTTTTTTAAGAATCCTCCAGTTCAACTGCGCCAGCGCATCACCCCCTTTTCACGGTACTTTGTATAACCAAAACCACAGGGGCTAAGGAGATGCTCCTATGCTTGCGCCTCCCTACTTCATTTCACAACAGCCGCATCCAAAATCCCTGTCAGTCGCTTCATAATCCGTTTACGCTCACGGGGTAATTGTCGCATTGCCCCAGTGGAACCACCAGCCGGAGGTCCTGTCCAGGGTTACGGAAAACTCCGAATTGTTGCAGTAGATCGTTCTCTGGCCGAGATTCAGCCGGCTGCCGTCCACGAGAACGCCGTCCGTGGGGTTCTCGATGCGGCCGCTGAACGAAATAAAGTTTGCGCTGATGGGGCCTGTCATGGA
>ERZ795051.4369-NODE-4369-length-13318-cov-5.206439_pt1 | contig 13318 bp, 4 predicted proteins | sample MGYA00375135_ERZ795051 | MGnify/ENA primary metagenome ERZ795051 (study PRJEB30180, sample SAMN05720222) | activated sludge metagenome | isolation source: Anaerobic digester | place: Japan | collected 2015-05-26 ... | reverse complement strand
TCCCAGGATGCTCGTGCAAGTCGGGCGTAATCGAACAACCCTCCTCACATTCATCGCACCAGACTGAGTCGGCCAGCTGGGTTTCGTGCAGGATGGCACCATCGACGAGTGCGGCGAGCAAACCACGCGGCCAACGCGCGGTTTCCTGGCCGGTGAAGGCAACTACGGGGCCCCGTTCAAAGCCATGCATGATGTGGCGTATTGCATCAGTCACGAGCGATCCCCCATTGGCTCAGGTACTTCTTGGCGATCTGATCCAGAGGGTCATCCTTGAGCGTGCAGCGATCCGGGTACGTGACCTCGAAGGTCAATGTCTTGGGACGCTCGCCGTTGTGGGGTGCAAAGACCAGCCGCATCTTCGCCTGCGAGACGTGCAGGGCCTCGAGTGGCATCCGGGCTCGGTCGATCGCCCGGTCCACCACATCGCGCAGCGCCCGCGGACGATGGTCCGACGCGTGCGCGGAGACCGTGATCCGGCCACGCGTTGGCTCGGGCAGGTCAAACCGCAATTGCCGCACATGTACGGCCGAGATGCGGTCAGCAGGATCGGTCGGGAACGGGAACTCCGGGTTCTTCAGCACGGCCAGGTCGAAGGGCACGCGATCGTTGTCGTCGGGTAGTTTCACCAGCCCGAGAGTCGTGGTGCAGAAGATCTCCGCCAATTCGTCAGCCTGCCGCTTGTTGCCCTTGGCATGCAGCTCGAGCACGCCCTCCTCCGGGCGATAGACGAAGATCACCTCGAACGCCGGGCGCCGTGGGCGATGGAGGAAACGGCCATTCTCGTCGTATCCCACGTCGGTGCTGGCGTAGTCCTCGGGGTAGGCGAAGTAGCAATGCCGCTCGGGCTCACGGCGTTCGTAGTAATCGACGTGACAGAAGCGCCCGCGCCCCTGACGTCGATAGAAGAGCCGCACGCGTCTTTCGAGTTCGGCCAAGGCGTCCTCGTCGTCCTGCGCCTCCAGCCTCCGGCCCACGAACCGCCGGCGCCAGCCGCCGAGGCGGTCCATCTCGTGGAAGCAGCCGGCCACGTGAAACCGACGGGGTTCGTTCAGGAAGGTCCAGAACGCCCGTTCGTAATGGTTGCGCATGCCGGCGAACTGCTCGGCCCAATCGCGACCCCAGTTCCGGCCTTCCTCCACGATCGCTTGGACGCCGTGCTCACATGCCATCTCGTGGATCAGGGCGAAATCGGTGTCCACATCGCTACGGGTGGCTGCGGGCAAGGCCTCCAGGGCGAGGAAGATCGGGTTGACTTCGGTCTCGTCCAGGCGGACCCAGTCCAGCCCCAGGTTGAGGTCCTGCTTCTGGAAGTACTGCTGCAGCAGGCGGTTAGGAGCGTTGCGCAGAAACGTTTTCGCGGAGTACTGGCGGCCCATAGTGCCTCCGTATGAATGAAGCCCCCGGGCCGCACCCTCCTGGTGCCCGATTCCGTGGCCAGGCCCGGCTGAAATGGACGGCATCCGCTTCCCCGAGCGGATCGACACTCAGCATATTCGGTTTTTGTTAGGTAGTCAAGCATCATCCGACCAATACTCAAACGAGCCGGAAGCCTTCTCCTAAGTCCTTAAGCAGATTGTTGATATCGCCAACCACATCGTCCGACGGCCGGGAGCCCGCATCACCGACCTCCAATCGGACGTGGAACTTCATCGCGACCTTCGCCTTGGCCTTGATGTCCAGCAGCGCCGGGACGAGATCCCCGAGGTCCTGCATCTGCGACGGCTCAAAGTCGGCCGCCGCGACACGGACATTCGGAAGCGGTGCACCGCCTCCGCCGGTCCCGCCACCGGTGCCGCCTCCGGTTCCACCACCGGTCCCGGCAGCGGCAACTTTGATCTTCACCGTCTGCGCAGCGGCCAGATCGCAGGGCCAGGGCGCGGAGTCTTCGGCCAGGGCGATGAAGCGAGCCTGGAGCGATCCGCCGATGACGTCCCGCACCGTCTTCCACGGCAGCGTGTAGCCTGCCTGCTGGGAGAGGCCGGTGGCGATGGCCAGCGCCGTCGTCGCGCCGTCCTGCCATGCCGTCGGCAGGTTCTCTGGAAGGATCGCTGCCGCCGCAATGGGTAACGGAGGCACCCGCAACCTGGATGCCGGGGAGAGCACGCCGGTCGGAATCGGTTCGGCCAGCAGACTGGCCGGCCCCGACAACAACCACACCTTCCCATTGGCGACCGCCTCTGCGACGGCGGCGTTGACGACGTCCGTCGCTGCCTTGGGAACCGGTACGGGTTCCTTGAACCCGCCCTTGTCAACCTGAACCACCGTGTTGCCGCTGAAGTACTGCGTTACTGCCTGGACCGTGACCTCGTCACCGGTCCAAAGGTCGGGCAGCGCCTTCGGCGCGAGCAACTCACCGGGAATACTGCCAAGCTCGGCGGCTTCGGGAAGGACCAGCTCAAGCGCCGGATCGGCCAGCGCCGTATCGTCGGGCCGCGTGCGCCACCAAGTACGGAACGTACGGTCCGGGCGCGTGAGCTTCAGCACAAACGTGCCCTGCACGCAGCCGTCGACTAGCGTCTCCATGATCGCCTGCGACTTGAGCATCTTCGGCAGGTGCGGGAGCTGCGCGAATGCGCCGGCGAGGTCTTTGACGCGCCGGCTGGTTTCGCCGCCCTTCCACAGGTTGTACGGGCCGTTGGGCAGAAGCGCCTCGGCCGTAACCGCCTTGTCCTGCACCCGCGACCGTGGGTCGTTCTTGATCGTCTCGAAGTGCGCTTCGTCGGTGACTGTGATCTTGAATGCCTGCACGTCGTCCTTGTCCGAAACGGTCACCACGATGCAGTAGGCTTGGCGGATCGCCTCCGGAACGCGCGCCTTGGCCTTGTCGATGTTGATCTTGAGCGTCTGCAAGCGGGCGATGTCGACCGGACCCTTCTGCTTCTTTTCGTCCTCGTTCTTGGGCACCAGGTCGTCCATGACCTTTTCCCACGCCAGATGATCGCGCACCCGTGCGGCAGCCACGTTGAGGCCGTCACGGGATGGTGCGAGCAGCAGGACGGCGTTGCGGAACACGCGCGGCTTCTCCGCACCGGTCGTTTCATCGAGGAATCGCTTTGCCTCAGCGCTCGGTTTCCCTGAATCCGAGGCAGCGCTGGGCGGCAGGATCGCGTAGTGGAACAGGCCATCGTCCTCGATGTCCTTGGGCTTGGTCGGCAAGGTGTGAACACGGACGCCCAACGCCGACGCCCCGCTGGTCAGTGACTTGGTCCTGCCGATTTCCTCCACCAGACGGGCTTTCACCGCGTCGTCGGAGACCTGCGCCGCCGCGGCGGCGTGCATCTGGTTCAGATTTGGTCGGTTGCCAAGCCGCCACTCGTTGGGCAGTTGCCCGTCTTTTTCAGGGAGGTTCGTATCATCGAGCCAGTAGCTGCTCCGTGCCCATCGTGCCAGGCCCTTCTCCAGCTCGATCTTGTCCGGGCGGCACGGCCCGATCAGCAGCATCAAGTCGCGTGCCTTCGCGCTCCGTCCCGTCGGCTGCGAGTGCAGGAACGTCGCCATCACCGCCTGTTCGATCTCGCGGAGCTTCAGCCCGACGGATTCCGACTGCACCTGGCGGGCACACGAAAGCTCCGTCTCGAGGATGCCCGTCCATTTCGTCGCCTGGCCGTCGGTGACGATGGTGTCCGCAACCGCGACCAGCTCGCGCGCCGAATCGGACAGCCCTTCCTGTTTGGCAGCGTTGAGGAACACCGCCGGGCCGATCAACGGGCTTTCATCCCACTTCTCTGCCTCGCGCAACGCCAGGGCGAACGTCCGCAGCACGCCGCGCGTCTTCTGGAACCGCTCGATGCCCGCCGACCACTTGGTGTAGAACACCTCCGTCAGTTCCGGATGGAACGGGAAGCTCTTGAGATACCGCTCCTCGGCCGCACCGCCTTGCTTGGCTGTCTGGTCGTCGAGGGCCGAGATGCCCTTGAGCGCAGCGATCACGTGCTGGGGCCACTGCCCTCGAAGCTCCACCGACTGGGGATCGAACAGCCGACGCCGCAGCACCTCGGCCACGTCGTCCTTCTCCACCGGCTGCACCGCTTCCTCGCGTTGTCTCTGGAAGATGTCGTACATGTCAGAGACGATCTTCCGGCCCAGCGCGTCCGCCTGGTCCTTCGGCTCACTCGACAGCAGCGACGCCACGATGCAGCACTTCTCCACCTTCGCCGCCGCCTGGCTGAGATACTGGAAGAACCCGATCAACACGTCCAGAAAGCCCGGTTCGGTGTGGCAGCGCACCTTCGCGTAGAGCAAAACCTCGTCCAGCAGGATCAGCGTCCCCATGCCTTCCTTCAGCGGCAGCGACAGCAACTGCGACAGCGTGTTCTCGGCAGGCGGCGTGGTCCGCTCCTCGGCCTTGCCGTCGGCGTGCAGCAGCTTCAGCCCCTCATCCCCGGCGATCTGATACGCCAGCAGGCTCCACGGCTGCTTGAGCCGACGCACCGCGCCATCGGGCGACCGCACGTCGCAGCCGGTCTCGACATCCAGCTTGTCGAAGCACAGCGCCGCCACACGGGCCTTCGGCGGCGTCTGGCCGATGGTCTCGGTGAACTCCTTCACGGCGGGCAGGTCGGGCAAGTTGTCGGGATCGTTGACCAGGTGGCGCATGGTGATCAGCGTGTGCGTCTTGCCGCCGCCGTAGGTCAACTCGAGCTGCCGCACCGCCTTGTCGTTCTTCCCGGCCAGGCGCAGCACGACGTCCCGCACCAGACCGCGCAGGTTGTGCGTGGGGAAGGTCAGCGCGAAGAACTCCTCGGGCTTCTCGTAGATCGGCCGCTTGCCGCTGCCCATCATGACCTCGTAGAGGTCCGCCGCGAACATGTGCAGCGGTAGATCGCCCGATTTCAGGTCTTCCCGAAGCTTCACCACCCGGTGCCAGGGCATCCACGCCAGTTTCGTTGTAGCCATGTTCAGTCCTCACTCATCCAGGCGTTGCTCACCTTCCGCCTGGGGCTTCTACATCCATATCGATACCACAGACTCTCCGGATCTCGGCAATGATCGTGCGTTCGCGGGCGGTGCAGAACGCCTCGTATTGCGCGGCGACCTCTTCGCTCGAGAGCGACGGTACAGTAGCACGAAGCGCAGCCCGCGACGCTTCGTCGAGGAAATGGGGCTCCAGGACCGCATCGCCCCGAAGCGGCGGCACGATCTCCGGCATGGCCAGGTACTCGGAAGGACGCTTCGCCTTGATCTTGTTGTTGGTCATGTTGCTGATCAGCGTTCGATTGACGATCGAGTTTACCACCGGCTTCTTCGTGATCTTGTGCTCACGCAGGTACGCCCGCGGGAACACGTGATGGTCGTTCAGCTTCTGGAGCTGGATGCTCTCGCCCAAAGACCAATCGCGAGCTCCCCGAATGGCCAGCAGGCAGAAAACGCCGCAGTACACCGCGCTGGCATAACTGGCGGACCCCCGTATGGAGTATCCGGCTGCCCCGATTCGTGCCCGGGCCTCGGCGAAAACGGCCGGCTCCGGTTTGTCGTTCAGCCAATGGTCAAGGAACTCGGCGTAGTCCTTTCGAGACTTGCTCTCGACGCCGCTGGAGAATCGCTCCAGGAAGACGTTGCACCAGTACCAGCGACGCAGCTCGGCGCGCGCCGCCTCGCCCAGATTGCGCTCCTCGATCTCCGCCCGGAGCGCCGCCAGCACGGGAATCAGGCCGAAACCCGGCAACCATTTCTGGTGGAAGACGCCAAAACCGTCAGGGCCAACGTGTTCCACGAGCTCGAAGGCCCGCTCCATCGCCGCGGCGGCTCTTCGCCAGTCATCCTCGAACCCCTCGGGTTTCAGATTGATCAGGATACGGGGCTTCGGCTCGAGCCCGCGAAGCAGTGCAAGGGTGCGAAGCACCAGGACGCCGAGCTTGTTCGTGTCCGCCTTTCCACCCGACCATGCGGCGATCCGCTTGTGTTGCTGGCAGGTCTCCTTCCACAACTGATGCAGCCGGATGCGGTGCCGATAGAGGCGGGCGGTCAACAAGTCATACACCGACAGGTCAACCCCCGTGGAATTGAGCTTCTCGAAGATGGCGCACACGCGGCCGATCGCAAAGGTGTCGGAATCGCGAACCTGCGGCAGTTCGACCAGCGGGACCAGGAAGTTCTGGAAGGCCCCGACCGCCTTCGTCCACGGCGTTCGCCACTCCTCGCGGAAGCGTTTGTGGTTCTCCGGCTCTTGCTCGCGAAGCCAGTCGTCCAGACCGTCCCGCCAAGTCATGAAATCGTCGAGACGGAACATCGTGGTGCAGGGCAATATGCGGCGGCGGTATTGCTCTTCTTCGTGCTCCAGGCCGTTGAGCTCGTTCTCGGCAACATCGAACACGATGCCGTCGTTGTCCGGCTCTTCCAGCAGGAGCTGGAGATCGGTGAAGAAACGCCGTGGCCGGGATGAGTCCTTGAGGGGTAATTGTGGCGCCGTAAGGGCATACAGCAATGCTGTCAGCCGCTGCTGGCCATCGAGAATCAGCAGTTCCGGTCGGGGGTCACGGTGCGCCGGCTTGGCGCCGCGGAGGAACACTGGAGCAAAAGGCGGCTCCTGCGGATCCGACCGCAGCAGCAGGAGAGCCCCGATGTAATAGCCCCGCAGGACGGACCGCAGAAGATCCGCCACCCCCTCGCGAGGCCAGACGAAGTCTCGCTGGAAGTTCGGGAGGCAGGCCTTGCCTTCGTAGGCCTGCTGTACCAGACCGATGATCGGCCGCTTGTCCGGCGTGATGTCGTACCCGTCCGTACTCATTTACGACTCCTCATCTACTGGCCCATCCGCGAAAAGCGTCGGCCCTTTGTCCCTGACCGCGCCCTTCGCGCCGATATGGTTGCTGATGCTCTCCAGCAGCGACCGCTCGCTGTTGCTGGACAGTTCGATCAGCGACTGCACCACGCGTTTGAACAGCTCGTTCCGCCGCAGGGCGTGCTGGTCGAGGTACTCGTCCACCTTCTGGACGTCGCCTTCCTTCCACAGGTGCATCACGCGGTGAATGCGGTCGATCAGCGGGACGGGCTTGCCCTCCGGGGCCTCGTAGCCCATGCTCTTGCCCTTGCGCTGGTTCCACGCCTTGAGCTTCACCTTGCTGCCGCCACCCGAATCCTCGGCGGGCTCGGCGTCGCCCGCGGCATCCGCCGATTCTTCGGCTTCGCTATCCTCCTCCGCAGCCGCGTCGCTGCCGGTGCGTGAGAGGATGTCCCACGTCTTCTCCAGTTCGGCATCGGACAGGCTGCACGCCGTGGCGTAGAGGATGCACGCGCCGACGGGCGCTTCGTCCATGCCGAAGTTGTGGCGGTGCAGCAGGTAGTAGGCCGTCACCTCGTCCAAGTTGCCAATCGCCGCGTCTCCCCGTCCCCGTGTCTCCGGGTCCTCTCCCGAGAGCACCTGGCCGACGACGTAGTCCACGACCATCCGGCGGACATGGTTGAGGAACTCGCCCACGTTCATCGTGGCGTTGGGCTCGTTGGCCTTGCGCACGACCGGGTGCTTGCTGTACGCCTCCAGCGCCGGGCCGGTCGCCGCCCAGACAAAGTCCGGCCCGCGGATGCCAGCGTCCCAGAAGTCCCGCAGCTTCTCTGCAATGTTCGCCCGCATCTCCTCCAAGACCTTGTTGTCCCAGCCGGGCTTGGCGGTGGCGGGACGCTTCTTGCAAACGAGCCAGACAGAAGACGCGAGCGCGGCCCCGACAAGAGCGCGCGTGCGGTTGCCCATTTCTGTTTGAATTGGCCAGCTTCCATCAACGACAAAGCCTGCGCGTATGATTGCCGATACGAGTGTTTCCCACGCATCTGGCTGCTTGTTGGCAAAGACGATGACCAATCGGCCTTCTGGTTTCAGTGCCTCACAGCACGAGCCAAATACCCGGGCCATGCCGTCTTCGTACACATGTTTACTTAGTGCAGCATCATTCCCGTGGCGGCTACAGTCGTCAATAAGCTCGCCGTCGTTGGCCTCGCTATCCCATTTAGGCGATAAGGTGTGGGCGAATGCGGCGTCGACGGACGGCGATATACCGAACAGAGTTCGACGGAGCCAGATATGAAAGTAGTCCATCAAGTCGGAATACGGGATCGCATCGTAGTAAGGCGGATCGGTGAGTACGACATCGTATCCCTTGTCGGACGGCGCGGTTGCGGAACGTTGTTCGACGGACGGCGCAGGACAATCCGTGGCGAAGGATAAGGTGTGGTCGATGCAGCGTCCTATCCAATCTATTGCTCCTGAATACCCGCCGGAGCCCTGCTCAAGAACTGACGCTTCCGAGAAATCCCACGATATTGGGAGAGCAAATCGAGCGAATGTACTACGGGTGGTTTGGCGTGTAAGCGTCCATGTGCAGATAGTGCTGTTTCGATTGATGACAAAGTCGAGAATTGACGCAAGGTAGGCCGAAATCGCTTCGATCCACTCGGGCGGGAGTTGCGGGAATGCCATGTCGCAGCGGGCGGCGCGGGTGGCGGCGACGAAGGTGCCCAACGCCATGAGTTGGCGCGGCGTGAACAGGTCTCGCCACTTCATCAGCCCGTAGCCCTGCACGCTGAACGCGCGGCCCGCACCGCTTCCGCCGCCGGCGGGCGTCGGCTCATCGGGCACACCGAAGGGCACATCCTTGAACGCGGCTTGGACCTGCTCCTCACTCGGCGTGGCGACGGCCAGTTCATGCTCGGTGGGCAGTCGATATTCCTTGCCAGCGGGCGTATCGACGACCACGGCGGTCATGACGCTGCCCAGCCGACCGGCCTTGCCTTCCAACCGAATGTCTTCCATCGTGTTGATCGCGCCACAACACGGGCACTGCGCTCCTGCCCGGCTCATCGTGCCCGCACCGAGTCGCTTGTCATGCTCGCGCTTCTGGGCTGCGTTGCCACCCTTGGCTGGAACGCTCGCATCCACGCCGAACACGACGGCCGTGCGGTCGGCGTTCGGCTCCATCGTCAGAAGTACCCGCTTGTTGGGCTTCTTGCACAGCCAGCGGGTCTTGAGCAGCGGAACCGTGGCCCGGCAGTTCTTGCAGACAACCGTCCGCGCCCAGAGATAGGCGACCGTCGGCTTGGCGACCCAGCGCGGATTGCGCTTGTCAGCCAGGTACTCCTCGGTGAACTCGGCGTTCAGCGAGTCGATGTCCGGCGTGCCATCGTCCTTGAGCGGCACGAGGCGCATCGGCTGGTGCTCGTAGGCGATGTGGTCCTTCTTGATCGGCTCGAAGTCGGCATAGGTGGGGTAGCACTGGGCCAGCTCCCGCCGGGCGCGATCCAGCACCCACTGGCCCCAGGCGCGGACGTGCCAGGCCAGGTCGGCCAGGAGTTCCTCGCCCTCCGTACTCGCCAACGGCGCGAACGGCAGCGCGCCTTGCCTACCCTTGCCCGTGTCCTTGGTCTTCTTCTTGAGCGACTTGTGCAGCCGCTTCAATGCGGCGGTGACCTCCGCCTCGCCGTAGCCCTTGGCCTTCTTGAAGAACTCGGCCATGAAGGCGTCGTTGTGCAGAATGAACTCCGGCAGCGGGCGGGTCTGCCCGGCCAGCTTCTGCGGATACTCCAGCGTGCATTTGAGGATGAACCAGGCGACGGGGTTGATGTCGATGGCCGTCGCCTCGCAGCCCAGCCGCATGGCCTCCAGCGGAATGGCCCCGCCCCCGGCGAACGGATCGAGCACCTTGGGGGCGCGCCCGCCGTAGGCCTTGCGGATTTCCTGGCGGAACCATTCAAGCGTCTCGGCGTTCTCAGTCTCCCGGCCCCAGTGCAGGATGCCGCCGACGGTCTCCTCCTTGATGCGCTCCACGGTCTGGCCGTTGGGCATCTTCTTCTTCTCGTTCTTCGTGACCACCTTGCCGCCGATCTTCTCGCAGAGTTCCCGGCGGCGCCGCTTGATCTCGGCCTCCCACTGGGTGTCGGTCATTCCCTCGGGCTTGGGACTTGCCGATGGATCGGGCAGGAGCGTAGCGATCAGCGCCGCCCGGCAGGCCGCCAGCGGCCGCCTCGCCGGCCAGATGTGCAGCGTCGAGATGTGCCCGTGGCGGACGTTCTTCTCGTGCACGCTGTCCAGCGACGCTTGCTTGAGCGGAAACGCGTGTTCAATCAACCTTGGGAAGTCGGTCACGCGATAGATTCCTTGGCGGCTTGTGTAATCTGGTTGGCGCTGATCAGAACGCTGCCCTTGGCCTTGGCCAGCAGATTGCCGAACGGGTCCTGTACCCGCACCAGTCGCGGGTTGGGCGTGGCGCAGTCGTAGACGGCGTAGAGCCAGTAGCCCTCGCGCAGGTTGGCGGCACGCGCCCATTCGTTGCTCGACACCTCCACGTCTCCGGTGCTGGCCCGGCCCTTGACCTCGATGGCCCGCCGCTGTCCGTCGGGATAGATCGATAGCAGGTCGAAGCCGGGGTTGTCGGTCAGCCCGGCGGCTCGCGCCAGTTCGGGCGTGTGGACGTCCTTGACCGTCGCCCCACACGCTTCCTCGAAGGCTCGGGCCAGGTCCATCGCCACCTTCTCGACCTCGGCGTCGTGACGTTCGAGGTCGGCCGGATCGGATGAGGGCACGACGAGGGCGTGGGCCAGAAAGGTCAGATGTCCGGGCGCGATCAGTTCGGGTTCGCGCCGGATGGTCGCCAAGGCGGCGTGGCGCCGCTGGGCGAGCGAACGCTGCTGCTCCTTGATCTCCTTGAGGGCCTTTATCGCGGCCGCGTTGCCGGAGCGAGCTTTCTCCGACTGCTTGACACGGGCGGCGGCAAGCTCGGCCTCCTGGAAGTCGAACCCACGCCGGATGAATTGCTCGCGCTCGGGCAGTGTGTCCAACATGGCGTTGCGGCGCTGGACCGCAAGCCCCCGGGCGACGCGCTCCATGATGAAGGCCTCGGCCTGCTCTTTGAGCTTCCCGGCCGTCACCGCCAGGCGTTGTGCGGCGGCGGGCAGGCCGTGGCCGCCCTTGAGCAGAAGCAGGTGCTCAACGGGGCAGAGCACGACCTCGGCCCCTTCGTACTGCTTGACGCCGACGAGCTGGCAGTCGAGCGTTTCCTCGGAGGCCAGGTCGGGCAGCTCAGGGTCAGCTTGGCGAATGACGCTGATCAAGGCGAGGTGGAACAGGTACGGCTTCTCGGTGGTCGGGTCGATGAAGACCGCGCCGCGCAGAGCCTGGTCGCCCAGACGCTCGCTGACCAACCCCCGGAAGCGTTCAAACACCGGCTCGCCGGGATGCAGCCAAATCGCACGGTCCTTGTTGTCCGGGTCCGGTCTGTTGACGGTCAAACAGCCGCGCTGCTTCGCCGGGTACATTTCCAATGCGTGAATCAGGGGATCGACCGCACCCTTGCGGGCGGGCCGCAGTGAAAAGCACCCGTCCAGGTGCCCGTCGATTTCGATATCCACGAGCGGGGCAGCGTTTTCGATGAAGTGGCGGACGTAGCCGGGCAGCAACCGGCAATAGGCTTCCTGCTCCAAGTCGTCGCGCAACCGCGGAAGCTGGCGGGCCACATCGCCGCCGTCGCCGTACAACATCCTCTCCCTTGCGGCCAAGGCCGCGACCTGCTCCTCGGTCAGCCGACCCTCGAGCTGGTGCGCGGCGACATCCGCGCCCTCGACAACGGCCTGTTCCATGTACTGTTTGAGCGAGACGCCCTCGAAGAGGCGGCCAATGGAGTCGAAGACCTTTTCGCTGCCCAGCCTATCGCGGATGGTCTCCAGCTTCTTCAGTAGCGTTTGAAGGACGAGGCCCTCGCGCGTCTTGGGAGCGACGAGGTTGACGATGTGTACGGGGTCGTGCTTCTGGCCGTAGCGGTGGATGCGGCCCATGCGCTGTTCCAGGCGGGCCGGATTCCAGGGCACGTCGAAGTTGATCATGATCCAACAGAACTGAAGGTTGATGCCCTCCGCCGCCGCGTCGGTGCAGATCATGAACCGGGCACCACCATCATTATGAGGGCGACGGAATCGTTCGACCTGTTCCTGGCGTTCGATGTAATCCATGCCACCGTGGATTTGGGCGATCTGGCCGGTGTAGCCCATGCCGCCAAGGCGCTGGACGAGGTAGTCGAGCGTATCGCGGTGTTCCGTGAATACGATGAACTTCTCGCCGACAAACTTCGGATCGGTCAGCACTTCGCGCAGCTTGTCGAACTTGGACTCCGCGCCCTGGTCATAGACCTTGCGGGCAAGGTCGCGCAGCGCGACGACCTGCTCACGCTCGACGACCAGGTCGGTCAGGGAAGCGGCGATGACGCCGGCGAGCAGCCGCTCCTCGGAGATTTCATGCTCCTCTCGCCCGTTTTCCGTGCCTTCCTCGTCAGCAGTTTTGGTATCCAGGACGTCGTCTTCCTCGGCGAGACGGCGCTGGAGGACGACAAGCTGCTCCTCGGTAAGCCTTCCCTCCTGGACTTGGCGGATCAACTGGTCCAGCTTTTCGATTCGACGCTCGAACGACCGCAGCAGGGCGTAGGTGGAACTTGCGAGGCGGCGCTGCAACACGCTCATCGCCAGCCGTGCCGCGGAGCGATTCAGAACCTTCGCGCGGTTATAGACATGGCGCATGTAGTCGGTTGTCTCGTCGTAGAGCGTCTGTTCGCTGATCGGACCTTGGGTGAGGTCGTACCCCAAAGTGTCGGAGATGCGCTTCGGATACAGCGGCTTGCCGCTGATGTGAACCATCTCCTCCTTTGTGCGCCGGATGAAGTGTGCACGGCGACGCTCGGGCGGGTACTCATCGAATGCCTCCGGCGTCGCAAGAACCTCCGGCTCAAGCAGACGCCACAGGGCGTAGTACGGGTAATCTTTGCCTTGGTGGGGCGTGGCGGTCAGCAGCAACAGGTGATGTGCCGTCCAAGGTAACGTCCAGGCTTCACCGACGCCGCCCACACCCGCCAGCGCTTCGGCCAGCCGGTAACGGTCCGTTTTGCGGACGCGAAGGTCGCTTCCGCGATCGGCGGAGAGCTTGTGCGCTTCGTCGAAAACAACAAGATCGTACGGAACAACGTCGGGTTCCCGAAGGCGTGCAAACGTCTTCGCGCCGGCGAGCGTGTCGACGCTGACGATAACGCAGTCGCTCTCCTCGCCCACGAACGGGTTTGCATCTCTGGCATCAGCCCCCGTGACGATGCGGAACTCAAGGCTGAACAGCGTGGCCAACTCGCGCTTCCAGTTGCCGATCAGTCCTGCGGGCGCCACGATCAGGACGCGCTTGATCAGGCGACGGGCCTTCATTTCACGAATATAGAGGCCCGTCATGATCGTCTTGCCCGCGCCGGCGTCATCCGCGAGCAGGAACCGGAGGGGGAACTGCTTCAGCATTTGTTCGTAGACCGCGATTCGCTGGTGGGGCAAGGGGTCGATCTGCGAAATCTCGGTGGCAAACACGGGG
>ERZ795051.4368-NODE-4368-length-13322-cov-6.174342_pt1 | contig 13322 bp, 11 predicted proteins | sample MGYA00375135_ERZ795051 | MGnify/ENA primary metagenome ERZ795051 (study PRJEB30180, sample SAMN05720222) | activated sludge metagenome | isolation source: Anaerobic digester | place: Japan | collected 2015-05-26 ... | reverse complement strand
ATCCGATAGGGCCTCTCAGTGTGCGGCCAACTGAGGCATGGTGCGGTGTCGGCTGCAGGGGCTGCGAATCGGGAGGGATTCACGGGGACTGCTGTGGAAAAAATGTCAGGCACGATTTGAGATGACTCGCCGCGATATGTAACGTCAAAGGGAGAGAGAGAATGCCGCCGGTCGTGTCAATATTGTGTGCAATCGTTCTGGGGGTTTCCGGTCAATATTACGTGAAAAAAGGAATCAACATGATTCCGGACATAGACTTCGCAGCCGGCCTGCACATCGCATACGCGCGAATATTTTTCTCCCCCAGTGTCTTGGCGGGGATAGCCCTTTACTTCATATCCGTGTTCTTCTGGCTATATGCGCTGACAAAAGTCGATCTCAGCTATGCATCCCCATTTTTAGCTCTGACCTATGTGCTGATGGTTGTCGTATCCTGGCTCTTTCTGGGAGAGACGATCACATGGCTGCGGTGGCTCGGGCTGTTCGTTGTCATCATCGGTGTGGTCATCGTATCGCTTAGCTGAAGACACTCTCCTTTCCCAGGGCCGTTTCCCTCGGGCTTCAACCATCCAGATACCGGACGATTCGAATGGGAGCGTCTGCAAAGAATTCCCGAGCCGCAAAGGGGAGTGCCGGTGCGCATGACATGAAAATATCAATCATCTTCGGCACAAGGCCCGAAGCGATCAAGCTGGCCCCGGTCATCCGCGAACTGAAGCGGGCCGGCGGGTTCGAGACGAGGGTCTGCATCACCGCCCAGCACAGGGAGATGCTCGACCAGGTCCTGCAGGCCTTCGACATCGAGCCCGATGCGGACCTGGACCTCATGCGCCCGAACCAGACCCTGGCAGGCCTCACCGTGGCCGCGATTCTCGGACTGGACGGGTACCTCTCGCAGGAAAAGCCCGACCTGGTCCTGGTGCAGGGCGACACGACAACGGTCCTTGCGGCGTCGCTGGCCGCCTTCTATCATCGGATCCCCGTGGGCCATGTCGAGGCCGGGCTCCGGACCGGCAACAAGCTGTCGCCCTGGCCGGAAGAGATGAACCGGGTATTGACGACACACCTGGCCCGGCTTCACTTCGCGCCGACGGAGATCAGCCGGGACAACCTCCTCCGGGAGGGGGTGCCGCCGGAGACCGTCTTCGTGACGGGCAACACGGTCATCGACGCGCTGCTGCTGACGCTGGAGAAGGTCCGGCAGGCACCGCCCGCGGTCCCTGAGCTGGAGCGGCGCCTGGCCGCAAACCCGCAACTGCGGGAGATCGTCCTGATCACGGGCCACCGCAGGGAGAATTTCGGGGCGGGCTTCGAGTCGATCTGCCGGGCGATCGCGGAGCTGGCCGCGCGGCATCCCGAGGTGCTGTTCCTCTACCCCGTGCACCTGAACCCGAACGTGCGCACCCCCGTGGAGAAGATCCTGGGCAGGCACGCGGGCAACCATGCGGGCAACATCCTGCTCACGGAACCCCAGCCCTACCTGCCCTTTGTCTATCTCATGGACAGGGCGAAGCTGATTCTCACCGACTCCGGGGGCATCCAGGAGGAGGCCCCGAGCCTCGGAAAGCCCGTGCTCGTCATGCGGGACACCTCGGAGCGCCCGGAGGCGATCCTGGCGGGGACGGCGAAGCTGGTGGGCACGTCGACGGACGGCATCGTGAAGGAGACGGCAGCGCTGCTGACGAGCGCCGAGGCCTATGCCGCCATGGTCAAGAGGCACAACCCCTACGGGGACGGGACGGCCGCGAAGAAGATCGTGCGGATTCTCAGGGAAATGATGCCGGCCCGGCCGAAGCCGGCCGATGCCCGGGGGCCGTCCTGAGTGCGCCGCGCACCCGTTCGGGTTGACACGCGGACGCGCGCGGCCGCGGCGATGACTGCTCCGGGCATGGATGCGGGGTATCGGCGGGCGAATCGATGATCCCCCTCTTCGACCACTTCTTCCGCCATGCGGGAGGCTACGGGATTGCGGTCCTTGCAGCCTACCTGGTGATCGGTCTGTGGCCCTTCAATTTCATCACGGCAAACCGGGCTTCCATCGGCCCGGCAGGCGGCCTCGTGCTGGCAAGGCCGGGGACAGCCTACGAGGCGCAGCGCGCGGAAAAGCTGCACGGCCTCACGCAGTTTTCCATAAGTCTCGATCTGGCCACGGCGACGGACGGGCTGAGCTCCTTTGAAAAGATCTTCAGCCTGGCGCGAAGCCAGGAACAGATGAATTTCATCGTCGGCCAGTGGAAAGACGGGGTCGTGCTGCACATCCCGGATCCTGCCCGGCAGGCAGAGATTCATTTCGGCGAATACGGCGTGTTCAGGATCGGGGAGAGGACCGCGCTGACGATTGTTTACGACGGGATGCATCTCTTTCTCTACAGGGACGGTAAGAGAATCAAGGCGAGAAGGACGGGCCCGCTGTTGCTCGAGCGGTGGTCGCGGGAATACCCGATCGTCATCGGCACCGATGCCTTCGGAAGGTCGCAGTGGAAGGGGACCGTATACGAAATCAGCCTGTGGGACAGGGCCCTGGCGCCGGGCGAAATCCAAACGTTAAGCATCAATGGGCAGACAGCGGACAGCGGACAGCAGACAGGAAGGAGCAGCCAAGGCCTGCAACATGCAGGTGGCAGCAGCGATCAAGGAAACGGGAGCGGCCCGCTGATCCATTACGTGTTCAGGCCCGAGTTCACTCACGGAACGGAACATGGCGGCAGGAAGGCGCTGGCGGTGAGAGAGCTGGGGAGGGGGGCGCCGGCGGACCTGGTCATCCCCGAACAGTTCATCCCCTACGAGCGCACGGTCCTGGCCTGGGAGACGAACTGGATGGACAACAAGACGAACTGGCAGGACGCGGCCGTCAACCTCCTCGGGTTCATCCCTTTCGGCGCCCTGCTTTTCCTTCAGGCGGCGAGACGCAAAACGGCAGGCAGCAGACAGCAGACAGCAGGAAGCGCAGAGATCTGCGGCCTGGTCATTGTAGCGGTCGCGGCAGGGTTTGCGGTGAGCCTGTCCATCGAGTGGCTGCAGGCCTACCTGCCCTCCCGGGACTCGAGCATGAGAGACCTCGCCATGAACACGGCGGGCACGCTTCTCGGCGCCCTCGCCGCGGCCTGGATGATGCGGCAAAGGATGCAAGGGCGCCCGGAGAGAACGGAGTCGGAGTTTTGAGTTGATCATGATCATATTTTGAGTCGTGATTTTGAGGTTTGAGTTGCATGTGAAGGACGGGGAAGGTTTATGTGCCATAGCAAGTTACGGACCCCGAAGCCGTTTGGGGTTATCGATGGAATGAACACCCTCTCCCCTGGCGGGAGAAACAATCACAATTTCCCCTCTCCCCTGGCGGGAGAGGGCGAGGGTGAGGGGGCCTGAGGTCATTCACCCTCCCCTTGATCCCCTCCCGTCGAGGGAGGGGAATTGTGTGAGGCTTGCTCCCCTCCCGTCGAGGGAGGGAAACGACAGATCTGTTCATTTGTCGCGAATGGAAATTATGCATGGAAGGCGGTTTCATGGCTAAAGCGAAAGACTTCACCGCGGCAACCGATACGCAATGGGACGTGAAGAGAATCGTGCTCTTCCTTGCCGTGCCGGCGGCGCTGGCTCTCTGTGCCCCAATCCGGGAGTACCTGCACTGGACCTACCGGAGCCCCTACTACACGCACGTCGTTCTCATCCCGTTCATCAGCGCCTACCTCATCTTCCGGCGGCGCAGGGAGATCTTCCCGGGCGCCTCGTATGCCTTTGCGCCCGGCATCGCGCTGACGGGCCTGGGGATTCTCCTGCTCGCTGCCGCCATGGCCGCGGCCCCGGGGTGGAGCCGGAACGACGTCTATGCGCTCGTCGCCTGCTCGGCGGTGGTTCTGATCAACGGGTCTTTCGTGCTGCTCTTCGGCACCCGCGCGTTCAGGGCAGCCCGCTTCCCGCTGCTTTTCCTGCTCTTCATGATCCCGCTGCCCCTGCCGGCGGAGCAGCGGGTGATCGCGGCGCTGCAGCTGGGTTCGGCGGAGTTCGTGGGTCTTCTGTTCCCGCTGACCGGGGTGCCGGTCCTGCGCGAGGGGACGATCTTTCACCTGCCGGGCCTCAGCATCGACGTGGCGCCCCAGTGCAGCGGCATCCGTTCGAGCCTGGCCCTGCTGATCACGGCGGTGCTGGCCGGGCACATGTTCCTGGGGTCGACGTGGAAGAGAGCCGTGCTGGCTCTGGCCGTGCTTCCCGTCACCATGTTCAAGAACGGCATCCGGATCGTGACGCTTTCTCTTCTCGCCATTTACGTGGACCGGGGGTTCCTGGAGAGTTCCCTTCACAGGGACGGCGGGATCGTGTTCTTCGTGCTGGCGTTATGCCTGATGGCGCCCATCCTGTTGCTGCTTCGGAAGGGCGAAAAACGATGACGGCGCGCGGAAGAGCAGCGGGCCTGAACAGGGCAGGTTTCAACAAAGCATCCCTTCCCGCGATTTTCCCTTCGCAATTTACATGTCCAGAGCGTGTCCGATGCCCGTGACCTCAGCGTCATCATGACAGGGCCATACGTTCGATCAAACGAATCATGAACATGACCATACTGTTGACCTTTGCAGCGGGGGCGGTGACGGCGGGTCTTGCCCTGTACGTCATCTCGAGAGACCCGAAGAGCTTCGCCTCGCGCGTCTTTGCCGCGGGCATGGCCCTGTTTGCCGTCGAGGCCGTCCTGTCGGGCATATCCCTGCAGGCGGCGCAGGCGGAGACGTTCCTTGCCTGGCTCAGGGTAACGACGATTGTCTCGTCGCTCCTGCCGGGGGTATGGCTGCTCTTCAGCCTCAGCTACGGGAGGGCGAACTACGGGGACTTCCTCAACCGGTGGGCGGTCTGGGTGTCCGCCGCCTTCGCCGTGCCCGTCCTGCTGTCCCTGTTCCTCTGGAACGAATGGTATGCGGGATGGCCCGTCAGGGTGCCCGGGGGCTCCGCGTGGTTTCTGACCCTGGGGTGGGGAGGGTATTTTTGGTCGCTTGCCGTGGTGGCGGGCGCCATCCTGGTCCTGATGAACCTGGAGCGGACACTCCGCCATTCGACGGGGAACAAGCGCTGGCAGATCAAGTTCATGATCATCGGGGTGGGGGCCCTTTTCGGCGTCCGGATCTACACGAGCAGCCTGGCCATTCTCTTCAACCAGTTCACCACGGACGGCCTGGTCTTCCAGGCCGGGGCGCTCCTGGCCGCCGATGCGCTGATCGCCCGGTCCGTCCGGCGGACCCGCGAGATGGCGATCGACATCTACCTGTCGCACGCATTCCTGTACAACTCGCTCACGATCCTCCTGATCGGCATCTACTTCGTGGGCGTCGGGCTCCTGGCCTGGCTGGCGAGATACTGGATCGGGACCGAAAGCCTCCCGCTGACGGCATTCCTGTTCTTCGTGGCCGTGATGGGGCTGGGGTCGCTGCTGCTCTCGGACCACGTCCGGATCAGGCGGAAGCGCGCGGTCAGCCGTCTTTTCGAGCGGCCCCTGTACGACTACCGCCAGGTCTGGTCCGATTTCACGCAGGCCACCTCGTCGCTGTCGAGCACCCGGGACCTCTGCAATGCCGTGTGCCGCGTTGTCGCCGACACCCTGGAGTGTCTCTCCGTGAGCATCTGGGTTGCCGAAGAAGGGCGCGACACGCTGAGCCTTGGGGCCTCGACCGAACACTCCGAGCAGCGCGCGCGGGCGATGAAGATGGCGGGCCGCGAGGGCACGGAGCTGATGCTGGCCCTCCGGGACCAGGAGATGCCGGTGGATTTCATGGACGACGCAGAAGGCTGGGTCCGGGATTTCAGGCAGTCCCGCGCCGAGGCGCTGGATGAGGCCGGCATCCGCTATGCCGTACCCCTGCGGGCGGCCAATCGCCTCGTGGGGATTCTCACGCTCGGCGGAAGAATCGGGGACGTGCCCCTCACCGGGCAGGACCGGGACCTGCTCAAGACCCTTGCCGACCAGGCGGCGGCAAGCCTGCTGAACATCCGCCTGGCGGAGCATCTGCACAAGGCCAGGGCGCTCGAGGCGCTCCAGATGATGTCGGCCTTCTTCATGCACGATCTGAAAAATCTCGGCTCCAAGCTTTCCCTGGTGACGCAAAACCTTCCCGTCCATTTCGACAACCCCGAGTTCCGCCAGGACGCCATCCGTTCGGTCACGCAGAGCGTGGCGAAGATCAATGCCCTGTGCAGCCGGCTGTCCATGCTCAGCGAGCGGCTCGAGATCCACCCGAGGCCGGTGAGCCTGGAGCGTCTTGTGTCGGAAGCCCTCCAGGCCGTCGACGGGATGTTGAAGTGTCCGGTCCGGTTGGTCCCGGGAAAAACGGCCGATCTGCACGTCGACGCGGAGCAGATTCACAAGGTCATCGTCAACCTGCTGCTCAATGCCGGCGACGCCGTGTCCGAAGGGGGCGAGATCCGCATCGCCACGTCCGTCAGCGGGGGCTGGGCACAGCTCGCCGTGAGTGACACGGGGTGCGGCATGTCGCGCGAGTTCATCGAAACGCGCCTGTTCAAGCCCTTCCAGACGACGAAGCCGAAGGGGATGGGGATCGGCCTTTTCCACTGCAAGACGATCGTCGAGGCCCACGGCGGCCGGATCGAGGTGGAAAGCGAGGAAGGGAAAGGAAGCACGTTCAGGGTGTTTCTGCCGGAAAGGCCGGGGGAGAGGGGCAAAGAAGCGTGGAGCGCTGAGGGCTGAGCGTGCAGGGCAAGGAAGCGTGCAGCGCTGAGCGGGGAGCGTGGAGGGGGGAAAGAAGCGTGGAGCGCTGAGCGCTGAGCGTGCAGGGGGGGGAAGAAGCGGGGAGCGCAGAGCGTGAAGGGAGAGAGAAGAGAAGGATGAGGACGAGGAGTTACAAAGATCTGATCGCGTATCAGAAAGCTTATGCGCTTACACTTGACATCTATCGCGTGACAAATCGTTTCCCGGGCCATGAACTCTACGCAATGGTTTCACAGATGCGGCGCGCCGCGGTCTCCATACCGTGCAATATTGCTGAAGGCTACAGGAGGGGCCATCAGAAAGAATATGTCCAGTTTCTGCACATTGCACGCGGGTCGTGCGGCGAGCTGGAGACATTGCTCTGTCTGGCGAAAGATCTGGGATATCTCAAAATGAACGATTTCGAAGAACTGCATCCTGCTCAGGATGAAATATCGAGGCTGCTCATGGGCCTGATTTCCGCAATGCATAAAAGCCGAGGAGGGATTTAGCCGTGTCCGGAGACATTGCAAAAGAGAAGGCGATGGCTGATCGAGACCTGCACGCTGCACGCTCCGCGCTGCACGCTTCGAGGTTTCCCCTGCTGATCGTCGAGGACGACGACGACGTCCGGACCCAGATGAAATGGGCGCTGGCCGCGGACTGCGAGGTCATGCTGGCCGAAAACCGGGAAGCGGCGCTTGCCGAGCTGCGCGAGAAAAGGCCGCCCGTCATGATCCTGGACCTGGGGCTGCCTCCCCACCCCGCGAGCGTCGAGGAAGGGTTTGCGACCCTATCGGAGGCGCTTGCCATCGACCCGTTCATCAAGGTCATCATCGTCACGGGCCGAGCCGAGAAGGAGCACGCCCTGAAAGCGGTCTCCGGGGGGGCCTACGACATCCTCTACAAGCCCATTGACATCATAGAGCTCCGGACGATTCTGAGGCGGGCCCTGCATGTCTCCATGCTCGAACGGGAGAACGCGGAGCTGCAGCTCAAGGCGGGGGAAGGGGACTTCGAGGGCATGCTGGGGACCAGTCCGAGGATGCAGGAGGTCTTCGCCACGGTGCGAAAGGTCGCCGGCACCAATGTCCCCGTCCTCATCACGGGCGAGAGCGGAACCGGCAAGGAACTGGTTGCCCAGGCGATTCACCGGCAGAGCCTGTACCGGAAGGGGCCTTTCGTTGTCATCAACTGCGGGGCCATTCCGGAGAACCTGCTGGAGAGCGAGCTGTTCGGCCACGAGAAGGGGGCCTACACGGGAGCCCACATGCAGAGGAAGGGGCGCTTTGAGATGGCCGACGGCGGCACGCTCTTTCTCGACGAGATCGGGGAGCTGTCCCTGACCCTGCAGGTGAAGCTGCTGCGGTTTCTCCAGGAGCAGGTCATCGAGCGGGTCGGGGGACGCGAGCAGATCCGCGTGGATGTCCGCATCGTGGCCGCAACGAACAAGGACCTCAGGCAGGCCATGCAGGAGGGCAAGTTCCGAGAGGACCTGTTCTTCCGCCTCAGCGTGGTGTCCATCTCCCTGCCGGCGCTCAAGGAGCGGGACGACGATGTCCTCCTTCTGGCCCACGCCTTCCTCCAGCGCGCCGTCAAGGAGAACCGGAAGAAGATCACGGGGTTCACGCAGCAGGCCTTGGAGGCCATCGCGTCCTATCCCTGGCCCGGGAATGTCCGGGAGCTGGAAAACCGGGTCAAGAGGGCCGTCATCATGGCAGAGGGCCGCAAGGTGAAACCCGTCGACCTGGAACTGGCGGAACCGCAGGGCCGGTTCGAGGGGATGACCCTCCGGGCGGCCCGGGAGGCCCTCGAGCGGGAAATGATCCTGAGGGTCCTGGCCCGGCACAAGGAAAACATCACCCGCGCCTCCGAGGAGCTGGGCATCAGCCGCCCGACGCTCTATGAACTGATGGAGAAGCTGGGAATAGAGAGAAGATAGAGCGTGGAGCGTGCAGGGCTGAGCGTGGAGGGGAAAAGAAGCGTGGAGCGTGCAGGGCTGAGCGTGCAGGAGGGAGAAGAAGCGTGGAGCGCATGAGAGAGAGGGTAGAGGGGTGAGGGTAGAGGGGAGGAAGCGTGGAGCGTAGAGGGCTGAGCGTGGAGGGGGGAGAAGAAGCGTGGAGCGCATGAGAGAAAGGGTAGAGGGGTGAGGGTAGAGGGTAGAGGGGAGGAAGCGTGGGGCGTGGAGGACTGAGCGTGCAGGAGGGAGAAGAAGCGTGGAGGGTAAGGGGGAGCGATTATATGAATTCCTGAAGGCGGTTTATTTCGGGCTGCTGGTGATAAAGAGGCGCCTGACGGGAACGGACTATTTCATCAAGCGGAAGTATCTCGCATCGCACGGCGTGAAAAAACTGCAGCTCGGCACCGGCAGGAACAGCAAAGAGGGCTGGCTCAATTCGGATCTCCGCCCTTTATCGGGACAGGTACTGTACCTCAATGCCCGCCGGCGCTTCCCCTTCGGCGACGGCACGTTCGATTATGTGTACAGCGAGCACATGATCGAGCACCTGCCGTTCCGCGACGGCCTGAAGATGCTGGCGGAGTGCCACCGCGTCCTGAAGCCCGGCGGGGTGCTGCGGATATCGACGCCGGACCTTCAATTCCTCATCGACCTGTGCGGCCCCGAAAAGTCCGATCTGCAGAAACGCTACCTGCGCTGGTCCGTGGACACGTACATGCCGGAGGCCCTGTCTGCCGACGAGGCCTTCGTGGTCAACCTGTTCATGCGAAACTGGGCGCACCGGTTCATCTACAGCGAAACGGTCCTGCGCCAGGCTCTGGAACACTCGGGATTCGGGGATATCCGGCGGTGGCCCATCCTGCAGAGCGGCGACGAACACCTGAAAAATCTGGAGAACGTGGACCGGATGCCTGCAGACTTCCTCGCCCTCGAGTCCATGATTTACGAGGCCAGGAAGCCCGCGGGACGCCCGCCCGCCGGTGCCGGCACGGCCTGAGCCCGCCGATGCCGGGCCGCCGTTCTCCTCACGGCGCCGGTTTTGTCCTGGCTTTCGGCTTCGTGCCGTCCGCATTCTTGGGGGGCAGCAGCTTTTTCTTCACCTCGATCATTTCCACGGTCAGGCGGGCGCGCTCGCGAAGGTTCTTTCTCAGCATCCGGAACAGCGTCAGGATGATCTTGTCGCGCTTGTCCCTGCCGTCGGTGACGGCCGCGAGGTCTTCGGCGAGGTGGCGGATGTCCGCCTGGAGGGCGGCCACCGTCAGCTCGAGGTCCCGCACCCTGCCCTCGAGGCCGGGGGCGCCGTCGAGGACGAAGGGGGAACCGGTTCCCGCGCTCTCCTCGGGGGCCGCCGCCGGCTCTGCGGGGCGCGAGAGTCTCCCGATCTGCCTGGCCTCGGCGACGCTTTCCACGATCTCCCGCTCGATGACTCTCTTTTCGTCGGCATACCCGTAGACCAGCGCCGTGTCGCAGAGGATGTTGATCAGCCGCGGGATGCCGAGGGAGTACTTGTAAACGGCCCTCAGGGCGTCATCGGTGAACAGGTTCTGCTCCGCCGCCCCGGCGACCTGGAGCCGGTGGCGGACGTAATCCGCCACCTCGGCCTTGTCGAGGGCGTCGAGGTGGCAGTGGACCGTCACCCGCTGGACGAACTGCTCCAGCGACTTCTGCTGCAGCTTGTCCTTGAGCTGGGGCTGGCCCACGAGAATGATCTGGATCAGGTGATGCTTCTCGGACTCGAGGTTGGAGAGCAGACGGATTTCCTCGATGGTCACGTCGGGCAGGTTCTGGGCCTCGTCCACGATGAGAATGACCCGCCGGCCGCGGGAGAACTGCTCCAGCAGGAAGGAATGCAGGTGCGTCAACAGGGTGGTCTTGTCGGCGCTTTCGACGGGCAGCTCATACTCCTTGCAGATCATCCGCAGAAACTCGCTCGGCTTGACCAGGGTGTTGTTGATGATGCCGATCTCGATGTCCTCCGGGATCTTGCGCAGGAGGTAGTTGATCAGCGTCGTCTTGCCCGATCCGATTTCCCCCGTGATGATGACGAACCCCTTGTTCTCCATGATGGCGTACTCGAGGTGAATGCACGCCATCTCGTGAACGCGGCTCATGTAGAGGAAGTCGGGGTCGGGATTCAGGTTGAACGGCTTTTCCTTCAGCCCGTAGAATGTCTCGTACATAACCCGTCCGCGTATCAGCCCCTGTACTTGTTGTAGACCGTGCCGACAATCGGGCGGTCCTTCATCATCTCCAGAACCCTCGCCAGGTCGTCTTTCCGTGTCTTCTCCGCCTCGACCACGAGGAGCACCCCGTCGACATACCGGGAAAAGACCAGCGGGTCGGCGGAGGTCAGGACGGAGGAGCAGTCGAAGATGATGAACCGGTCGGGATACCGGTGTTTCAGCTCCTGCACCAGCGATTCCATCCTGGGGGACCCGAGCATCTCGGCGGAATTCGTGAGCGGCTTCCCCGCCGGGAGGATCACCCATTTTTCGATGCCCGGGTTGATCAGGAGCTCGGACAGGTCGGCATCGGAGGTCAGGTAGTCCGTCAGGCCCCTCGTCTTCCCCAGACCGAGGTAGTCGTGAATGGAGGGCTTCCGCAGGTCCGCATCCACGAGCAGTACGGTCCGGTCCATCTGGTGGGACAGGCTGATGGCGAGGTTGATGGACGTCACCGTCTTCCCCTCGCCCGGCCGGGCGCTGGTGACCAGCAGGGTGTTCTGGCCGGGCTCCTTCAGCAGGTTCAGGATCTGCGTCCGCAGGATCTTGACCCGGTCGCCCTCGTCCTCGGTGCACATGCAGATGACGCTCCGGCTTCGGAGCTTCTCCAGGTCGATCCCGACGACCCGCGTTTCCGTGTATTTGGGCGCGACCTGGGCGGCGCGGGGGGCGGCAGGCGAAGTTCCGGGCGCCGGAGCTGCCGGCTCTCCGGGCTTCTCAGCCCGGTCCGCCCCCTTGAGGAACTCCCCCCGGGCCTCCTTTGCCTTTTCCAGTGCCTTCTTGAGTCTGCTCATTGCGCCATGCCTCGCTTTCCGTTCACTGCCCCGTCCCCGCCGGAACGGCCGGGCGGACTGCCGAACCCGACATCACGCCGCCGCTCCGCCCGCATCCGCCGGCTTTGCAGCCTCGGTGGGCTCAGGCGGGCGGCCGCCGGAAGCCGCGCGTCCCGCGTGCCTCTCGCCCTGCAGCGTCACGTAGGGGATGACGGACAGGACGGGCAGCTTCGTGATCCTGTGCACGTCGTCGATCGACTTGACGGAGGGGTCCAGGCCCTCCAGAACGGCCCCGATCCCGAGGCCGGCCAGCAGCGAGCAGAGAAGCCCTGCCAGGACGATCAGGGCGCGCCGGGGCTTTTCCGGCTTGTCCGGCAGCTGCGCCGCCTCCACGATCGTGAACCGCAGGTCCTTTTCCGAGGCGTCCATGGCCTGGACCGCCCTGGCCTGCGCCAGCCGGTTCGCGACCTCGTTGTACCGGGTCTTGGAACTCTCGTAGTCGCGCGTGAGCGCCCGGAGTCTCGTTTCCGTCGCGGCAAGCTGCTTTTTCAGGTTCACGTACTCGGGATTGTCCGGTCTCTCCACCGCCAGCTTCGCCTCCGCCTGTCTTGCCTGCAGCGATTCGATCTCGCCGGCGATCCTGACCGCATCGGGGTGTTCGGGCCCCGAGGCGGCGACGATCCTGGCCCGCTCGGCCTTGAGCCGCTCGATCCGGGCCGCCGTCGCCGACGGGTCTTCACCCTGGCCGAGCCTCTCCTCGAGTTCGGCGATCTCTTTTCTGACCTTGATGACGTCGGGGTGCTTGTCGGTCAGGGTCGATTTGAGCCGGACGAGCTCCATCCGCAGGTACCGGAGGCGCTGCCGGGGGTTGGACGCGGACCGGCCGTCGCCGGCGGCAACGGGGACCGTGGGGTCGATCAGGGCGATCTCGCTCTCCAGGCCGATCTTCTTCTCCTGGAGGGCAAGGATGCTGCCGTTGAGGCTGTTGATGTGGGCGTTGATCTGGTCCAGTTCGCGCTGCAGCAGGCTCTTGAGGCTCGACGCCCTCTCCCCCGTGTCCTTCAGGGTCTGCTGCACGTACAGGGATGAGAGCTCCGTGACCACCTGCTGGACGACCTCGGGGCTCTTCCCCTCGTAGCTCAGGGTGAAGGCCACGACGCCCTCCCGGGGGCGCCACGTTTTCCTCTCGACGATTTCGCTGCTCACGGGCTTGATCGAGATGTCGGCGCGCATCTTCTTCAGGACGGCATCCGCCGAGGTCTTCTCGTCGGCGATGCCGTACAGCTGATGCTTCTCGGCGATCCGGAGCAGGTTGCCCCGGCTCATGATCTGCTGCGTCATGGACTGCACGTGCTCATCGATCGCGATCGCCGACGTCTTGACGTACTCCCCCGGCAGCTGCTGCGCCTCGACGAGCAGGATGGCCCTGGAGACGTAGATGTCGGGGAGCAGGACGGCAAGAAGGACCGCCGCCCCGAAGACCAGCAGCGCGACGAGGGCCATCGCGGTCCTCCGCCTGCGGAAAAACCCCCGGATCTCGTGCTCGCCCAGAAAATTCTGCACATTCATCGTCCCTCTTCACCCCCTGCGGGCTTTCACGCCTTGCCTGCTCTTTTTACTTCAGTTGCACGAAATATACAATGCCATAGTGACCCCGGAAGCCTCTGCATTGCAATAATCAT
>ERZ795051.4361-NODE-4361-length-13336-cov-5.379640_pt1 | contig 13336 bp, 11 predicted proteins | sample MGYA00375135_ERZ795051 | MGnify/ENA primary metagenome ERZ795051 (study PRJEB30180, sample SAMN05720222) | activated sludge metagenome | isolation source: Anaerobic digester | place: Japan | collected 2015-05-26 ... | reverse complement strand
TTACCGCAGAGAGTTTTGTAGCTATCTCATCCTTAGCGGTGGTATATGCGCCGCCGCAGCACTGCCACTCAGCAGGCTCTTCAAGTTCGATACCAAGAGCCTCGGCAGAGGATCTTGCATATGTATCAAGATCCTTAGCCTTTGTTCTGAGCGTACAGCCGGGATAATATGTAAAAGTTTCCATAGTACGCAATTCCTTTCAAATCAGCACATTTCTTCAGGGTGGAACACCTCGTCGAATTTCTCTTCTGTGAGGAATCCGAGCTCAACGCAGGCCTGCTTAAGGGAAATGTTGTCCTTGAAGGCCTTCTTTGCAGTTTTAGCTGCATTCTCATATCCGATATATGGATTGAGCGCTGTTACCAGCATGAGAGAGTTATGAAGGTTATGGTGCATTTTCTCCTTGTTCGCCCTTATTCCGACTGCACAGTTCTTGTTGAAGGAAGTAATCGATTCAGCAAGAAGTCTTGCAGACTGGAGGAAGTTGTATGCACACACCGGCATGAACACATTCAGTTCAAAATTACCCTGTGAAGCTGCCATGCCTACTGCAACATCATTGCCCATTACCTGTACCGCCACCATAGTTGCCTGTTCGCACTGTGTTGGGTTGACCTTTCCGGGCATGATGGATGAATCGGGCTCGTTCTCGGGGATGAATATCTCTCCGAGGCCGTCTCTTGGGCCGGAAGCAAGCCATCTGACATCGTTGGCGATCTTCATCATATCAGCAGCAAGAGCCTTAAGAGCGCCGTGGGCAAATACTATCTCATCCTTTGATGTGAGAGAGTGGAACTTGTTCGGAGATGTAACAAAGCTCTTTCCGGTGAGAGCGCTGATGTTCTCAGCAGCCTTCTCAGCAAATCCGGCAGGTGCATTAAGTCCTGTACCTACTGCTGTTCCGCCAAGAGCGAGCTCCTTAAGTTCCTCGCAGGCTCTAAGGAGCATCTTCTTATCCTTTTCCAGTGATGCTCTCCAGCCGCTTATCTCCTGTGAGAATTTTATTGGTGTAGCGTCCTGTAAGTGAGTGCGGCCGCTCTTTACTATGCCCTCATTTTCCTTTTCAAGTCTCTCAAAAGTAGAAACAAGAGTATCGATAGCCGGGATGACCTTATCCTCAACTGCAATGACAGCTGCGATGTGCATCGCTGTAGGGAAGGTATCGTTGGAGGATTGGCTCATGTTAATATCATCATTGGGATGCAGGAGCTTTGCTCCGGCTATCTCATTTCCTCTGTTGGCAATAACTTCGTTGGCATTCATATTTGACTGAGTACCGCTTCCGGTCTGCCATACGACCAGTGGGAAATGGGCGTTGAGCGCTCCGCTTATCACCTCGTCACAAGCCTGTGTTATAGCTGAAAGCTTTTCATCTGTCATCTTCTCGGGCTTGAGCTCATGATTTGCAAGAGCAGCAGCCTTTTTGAGAATTCCGAATGCATGTGTTATCTCTCTCGGCATTGTCTCTATACCAACACCGATAAGGAAGTTCTCGTGACTTCTCTCGGTCTGAGCTCCCCAGTACTTATCCGCCGGCACTTTTACCTCGCCCATTGAGTCGTGTTCGATACGGTAATCCATTGTATTATCCACTCCCAGATTATTTTTTCGGCGCAGAATATACGCCGAATCTCTACATATATAAGTATATCAGCAATCGATGATAATTTCAAATGCACTTTCAGAATATCGCTATTCTGATATTGATATAAAATTCACAATCCCTATCACACCACTCCCCAGTTCAAAATCCTATGAAAGACATATGTGTTTTTATATTTCAGGCCTATATCTATATATATTTTCTTCACAGAAATTGTTTTTTTGTTGCATTTGACTTACAAGTATGTATACTGCCGGAAAAAAAGGGATGTTTCTGTCATTTCTGTAATATTTGATCTATAACGAAAAGAAATCTATGACTGCTGCAAGCTTATATCTAACACTTTATTTATCGACAAATTTCAGCATTAAATATAAATATAGAATTGTAATATATACATTTAAGAATATTGCTCTAAAACGATTGATATTTTTTTCACATTCTTTTCGCAAAAAACTGCCGCAGACGATCCTAAGATCATCCGCAGCAGAATTGTATTACTTATCTTCTGACTCTTCAGACTGTTCCATGGAATTAAGTCCATAGGAAAGAGTTGTAAGACTGTCACCGAGATGAACATTCTCAACAGCTATGCTCTTTCGGCCTGTCCTCATATCGTAATGGGTAAAGTTCCAGAAAGCCTTTATGCCGCAGCCTATAAGAATATCTGCCATTTGGGCTGCCGCTGAGGTGGGAACACACAGGATAGCTGCTACAGGTTTATTCTCCCTGCAAAAGCTCTCAAGCTCATCAAGATCACGAACTGTGAGCTCGCCGATCCTCTTTCCAACAAGTTCTGCATTGATATCAAATGCACCGATAAGGTCAAATCCCTTATTGTGGAAATCGATATGTGAAGCAATGGCTTTTCCAAGGTTTCCTGCTCCGAGAAGAATCATTGGTGTAAGCTTGTCCAGTCCGAGAATATGTCCGATCTCTCCTCTGAGATCACTGACATTGTACCCATAGCCCTGCTGACCAAATTCGCCGAAGCAGTTGAAATCCTGACGAATCTGCGAAGCAGTCAGGCCCATTTTTTCAGAGAGCTCCCTTGAGGATATACGTATATACCCATTGGATTCAAGCTCGCCCAGGAAGCGATAGTATCTCGGCAGTCTTCTTATGACCGAGTTTGATATTGAGTTCTTTGACATACGACCATGCCTTCTCCCTTAGTTCATTGATTTGTCAAGTCTGATCTTAATTTCGTCGAGGAATGTCTTTGAATCAACCTTCTTCTTATTTTCAAGCTTTGAAATGAGATAGAGGTCTCCGGTCATAACACCGTCTTCGATAGTCTGGATAGTTGCCTTTTCAAGCTTATCTGCGAATTCGCACAGCTCAGGAGTTCCGTCCAGCTCGCCTCTCTTGCGGAGAGCACCGCTCCATGCAAATATTGTTGCAACAGAGTTTGTGGAAGTCTCTTCGCCCTTAAGATACTTGTAGTAATGACGCTGTACTGTACCGTGTGCAGCCTCATACTCGTATATACCATCAGGAGAAACGAGGACTGATGTCATCATTGCCAGGCTTCCGTAAGCTGTTGATACCATGTCGGACATTACGTCGCCGTCGTAGTTCTTGCAGGCCCAGATATAGCCGCCGTTTGAACGGATAACTCTTGCTACAGCATCATCGATGAGTGTATAGAAGTACTCTATGCCGGCAGCCTCGTACTTCTCCTTGTACTCATTGTCGTATATCTCCTGGAAGATGTCCTTGAAGCGATGATCGTACTTCTTGGAAATAGTATCCTTTGAAGCGAACCATACATCCTGCTTGAGATCAAGACCGTAGTTGAGACAAGCTCTTGCAAAGCCTGCAATAGAAGCGTCAAGGTTGTGAAGTCCCTGAATGATACCATCAGACTTTGTAAAGTCGTGGATAAGCTCACGAGTCTCGTTGCCGTTCTCATCTGTAACTACAAGCTCAGCCTTACTGCCCTTGGATACACGCATCTCTGTGTTCTTATATACATCACCGTATGCATGACGGGCGATTGTGATAGGCTTTGTCCATGTAGGGATATAAGGCTCGATACCCTTTACTATTATAGGTGTACGGAAAACTGTTCCGTCAAGAGCAGCACGGATTGTTCCGTTAGGTGACTTCCACATCTGAGTAAGATTGTACTCAGGCATTCTTGCAGCGTTAGGAGTGATAGTTGCACACTTTACTGCAACGCCGTACTTCTTTGTAGCCTCTGCGGAATCGATAGTTACCTGATCCTTTGTCTCCTCACGGTGCTTGAGGCCAAGGTCATAGTATTCTGTATTAAGCTCTACATATGGTTCGAGGAGAGTTTCCTTGATCCACTGCCAGAGTATTCTTGTCATCTCATCTCCGTCCATTTCGACGAGAGGAGTTTTCATAGTTATTTTAGCCATTAGTAATTACCTCCTAAATTTGACTATATCATACCTTATAAAAATCCGGTTATTGTGCTGTCACAGCTATAAAAACGTCACGGTATTGCGAAGATAACTTCAATATTCTCCGGAACGTATTTATTTATCATTTCCTCAAAAACAGGAAACACTTTCTTGCGCTTATTGCCGAACATCCCGCAGCCGAAGGCTCCGAGTATGAGCACATCAGGCTTTTTCATAACAGCGAGAGTGATTATCCTCTCTATCTTCTTTCTCATGATGCGGTCTATCCGCTTTCCTTTCATCATGAACTTTGCAAAATTCCGGTTCACAGCAGGGCAGGTTATAAAATCGCATTTCAGCGAAGTCTGAAGAAGATCTCCCTTGTCATTGCGTATGACAGGCACGTTTTCAGACCAGATCATAACGTCGGTATAATCCGGTAGGATATGGAGCCGGCTTTTGCGATAGTACTTTTTACAGGTCTTTATTGTATAATACATCACCGATGCTCTGCAAAGGCTTTCTTCCTGAGCGTTTCTGCCCAGCACATAGCCGCCTCCGGGATACATGGCATTCGCAAAATTCAGTGCGGTCACTTTTTTGCCGCTTCCTGAGTTGGTGAGAATGCTTTGTACAGTTGTTTCCGCTACGTATTATCTTCAATTGAAAAAGGAGTACTGCGGCTTATTTCAGGAAGCTCTGGAAGATCTGTTACCGTCTCAGATAACATATCCGGAAAGCTGCCTTCCCTGAATATCCGGTCGTTCACACGTTTTATCGCGAAATTCCCCATAAGCTGCTTCCTTTATTATATTAGCGGATCATTACTTCATTGACTCTCTTGTAAAGTCAAGGAGTCCACCTGCGAGCATGATATCCTTTGTACGTCCGGAAAGCTCACAAAGCACAGGTATCTCAGCACCATTTGTCTTATTGACAACAGTGAGCTCAGACTTGCCCTCTTCAACAGCCTTTCTTACATCTGCAAGCACGAGCTGGTCACCCTGAGCGATCTTGTCGTAGTCAGCCTCGTTCACGAATGTGAGCGGAAGGATCCCGGCATTGATAAGGTTAGCTCTGTGGATACGTGCGAATGACTTAACGAGAACAGCCTTTACACCAAGGTAAAGTGGTGCAAGTGCAGCGTGCTCACGGGATGAACCCTGTCCATAGTTTGAACCGCCGACGATGATGCTCTTGCCCAGTGACTTTGCTCTCTCAGGGAAGCTCTCATCACATACAGCAAAGCAGTGCTGAGAGATCTTCGGGATATTTGAACGGAGAGGAAGGATCTTTGCTCCGGCAGGCATGATGTGGTCAGTAGTGATATTGTCACCAACCTTGAGTGATACAGGTGCATCGATAGTCTCAAGGAGAGGAGTTGTCTCAGGATATGGCTTGATGTTTGGTCCACGAAGGATCTCAATGCTGTCCATCTCTGCCTCAGAAGCAGGAGGAACTACCATGTTATCATTCACTGTGAACACCTCAGGAAGCTTGAATTCAGGCATATCGCCAAGCTCTCTCGGATCTGTAAGGAAACCTGTAAGAGCAGAAACTGCTGCCATTTCAGGAGATACAAGGTATATCTGGCCGTCCTTTGTTCCGGAGCGTCCCTCGAAATTTCTGTTGAAGGTACGGAGGGAGATACCGCCGGAGTTAGGTGACTGTCCCATACCGATACATGGACCGCAGGCACTTTCAAGGATACGTGCGCCGGCTTCGATAAGGTCAGAAAGTGCGCCGTTCTGTGCAAGCATATTAAGTACCTGCTTGGAGCCGGGAGCGATAGCCAGTGATACGCTTGGATCTACTGTCTTGCCCTTTAATATGTAAGCTACCTTGAGCATATCAAGGAGTGAAGAGTTTGTACATGAACCGATACAAACCTGATCTACCTTGAGTCTGCCGATCTCCTCAACGCTCTTTACGTTGTCAGGAGAATGAGGACAGGCTGCAAGAGGAACGAGCTCGCTGAGGTTTATTGTAAGCTCCTCGTCATATACTGCGTCAGCATCTGCTGCAAGAGGAGTCCATACCTCTTCACGCTGCTGAGCCTTGAGGAACTGCTTTGTGATCTCATCTGATGGGAATATGGAAGTTGTAGCGCCGAGCTCTGCGCCCATATTTGTTATAGTTGCTCTCTCGGGAACTGAAAGTGTCTTAACACCTTCGCCGCAGTACTCGATGACCTTGCCTACGCCGCCCTTAACAGAAAGTCTGCGGAGCACTTCAAGGATAACGTCCTTTGCAGCTACCCACGGACGAAGCTTTCCTGTAAGCTCTACCTTTACCACCTTAGGACAGGTAATATAGTATGCGCCGCCTCCCATTGCAACAGCAACATCAAGTCCGCCTGCGCCGATAGCGATCATACCTATACCGCCGCCTGTAGGAGTATGGCTGTCAGAACCGATGAGAGTCTTTCCGGGGATACCGAATCTCTCAAGATGTACCTGGTGGCAGATACCGTTTCCGGGACGTGAGAACCAGATACCGTGCTTCTTTGCAACACTGCCGATAAAGCGGTGATCGTCCGCATTCTCGAAACCGTTCTGAAGTGTATTATGGTCAATGTAAGCAACAGAGCGTTCTGTCTTTACTCTTGGTACGCCGATAGCCTCGAATTCGAGGTAAGCCATAGTACCTGTGGCGTCCTGAGTAAGTGTCTGATCGATCTTGATGCCGATCTCCTGTCCCTTGACGTACTCGCCGTCAACAAGGTGTGCTCTGAGAATTTTTTCAGTTAAAGTTAAACCCATTGAGATCATTCCTTTCAATACATAAGAATACACTATAATTCTACAACATTTTTGCTTGTTTGTCAATAATTAAACAAAGATTTAGGGCAGTTTTCGTGATAAAGCTGTTTTTACTCTCTTATACCGGCAAAATCCTTATCGGAATAGTGCCACCATTCGTTCCAGTAGGGCTCGAATCCGTTGGCTACCATTATGTCTTCAAGGAGCTTTGCATTTTCTGCGGCTTTTTCAGGTATATCCGTATTATCCCGATTAGCAAGCTCGGTGAAATTGTCAAAATCCGTTGGAAGGTCAACAGGCTTTCCGTCAACGGAAACAAGTCCGATATCTACTGTATTTCCGCAGTTATGACTTGCTATGCCAAGTGCGGGATCTGCTACAAATATGGGATCAGGACACACCTCCCAAAGCTTTTCCTGTGCACTGAAAGGACGGTAAGCGTCCCATATCAGCAGGCTGAAGCCCTTGGCATTGAGCTCCTCCTGTACCTTTATCAGCTTCTTTATTGTAGCATAGCACAGAACAGCTTCGTCGCTGTCGTAGATCTTCTTCTTTGTGAAATTGTTAGTGCCTGCATACCTCAGATCTACATACAGTCCCGGTATATAATCCTTCATGTTCACAAGCTCGATATCCTCCGGAGTCCGTGGAACAGTAGGTGGCTCGGTCACAGGCTCTGTAGTGGGTGCTGCTGTTGTCTCTGTTGTGACAGGCTCAAAGGTAGCACTCTGAACAGTGACCTTCTCTGTATCAAAATCATTCATCTTGTTTCCTCTTCCAACATTCTGGCAGCCTGTGGCAAACAATGTCATAGCCGCTGCTGCCGCAAAAAACTTTCTCATAATATCACCACAATGAACAGCCCTCCGATCAACACAGAGGGCCAGTATGTCAAATATCGTTCTTGATAATATCGTCAAGTGACTCCTGCTTTACAGCGATGCGTGATTTGCCGTCCTTTACCATAACAACGGCTGGCTTCTGGAGTCTGTTGTAGTTTGAAGCCATTGAGTAGTTGTATGCTCCTGTAGCAAGAACAGCGATTATGTCTCCGCTCTCAGCGTGCTGAAGGGGCATATTCTCACCGATAAGATCTCCGCTCTCGCAGCATCTTCCGGCAATAGTTACCTTTTCGCTGCGTGCCTCCCCTGCCTTATTGGCAACTACAGCCTCATACTCAGACTGATAGAGGATGTATCTGGGGTTATCGCACATACCGCCGTCAATGGATATATATGTCCTTATGCCGGGGATCTCCTTGCGTGCTCCTACTTTATATAATGTGATGCCGGCTGATGCAACTATAGAGCGGCCCGGTTCAATGTAAATGAAAGGCTGCTCAAGTCCGAGAGCTTCACACTCTGACTTTACAGCGGCAGATACACGCTCCATATACTCCTCAAACGGAGCCGGATCATGGCTCTCAAGGTACTTTATACCAAAGCCTCCTCCAAGGTTCAGCTCAGTGACAGTATAGCCAAGCTCGTCCCTTATCTTTGCGATGAAGCGGAGCATTACCTTTGCTGCTTCCTCAAATGGGAAGATATCGAATATCTGTGAACCGATGTGGCAGTGAAGTCCTGTGAGCTTTACGTTTACACATGATACAGCTTCCTTTACAGCCTCAAAAGCCTCTCCTGTTTCAAGGGCGAAACCGAATTTGCTGTCGATCTGACCGGTCATTACAGCCTTATGAGTATGAGCGTCGATACCGGGCTTGATGCGGAACATTATCTTCTGCTGAACACCTTTTTCTGCTGCGATCTTTTCAAGGCGGTGAAGCTCGCTGATATTGTCAACGATGATATGGCCAACGCCGTGCTCAACAGCAAACGCAAGCTCCTCATCTGACTTGTTATTGCCGTGGAAACCTATCTTCTCCATTGGAAAGCCGGCTTTGAGAGCTGTATAAAGCTCGCCCAGTGAAACAGCGTCAAGGCCGTCGCCCTCGCTGTTCACAATGCGACACATCTCCATGCAGGAGAATGCCTTTCCGGCAAAATGAACTTCTCCACGTCCGCCGTAATACTTCTCGATACTTTCGTGGAAACGGCGGAGATTATCTCTTATGAGATCCTCGTCCATTACATAGAGCGGAGTTCCGTACTCCTCAGCCAGTGCGACGGTATCAATGCCGCCGATAGTGAGATGTCCGCTTCCGTTCACATTAAGATTATCGGATACAAACATATTTAACATCCTTTCGTTCCGGTGCGTGGCACAGCCATTCCGGACATTTATTAGTCACCGCTGACGTCATTGTCCCCGGTGATCTCCTCAACGATCTCCCTCAGTTCTTCCACTCCCTCGAAGGTCTGGGATGAAAACGGGATGGAATGGATATCCTCAAAGCAGGGTATCTCATCCTTGAACGCCTCCATGCGCTTCGCACGCTCGGTCTTATTGAGCTTATCAGCCTTGGTAAGCACCAGTACGAATGGCATTTCGGTATCTATAAGGTAATTTATCATATGTACATCGTCCTTGGTGGGAGCATGGCGCATATCCACCAGCATGAACACAAGGCGTATGTCCCTGTCAGAGCCGAGATAGCCCTCGATAAGTCCCGCCCAGCGTTCCTTCTCGGACTTGGCGACCTTTGCATAGCCATAGCCTGGAAGATCGACGAAATATATATTCTCAAGTCCGTAAAAATTGATCGTTGCAGTCTTGCCCGGGACCGAGCTTACTCTCGCAAGATTCTTACGGTTGAAGAGTTTGTTTATAAGAGTGGATTTTCCCACATTTGAATGTCCGGCAAAAGCGATCTCCATACGCTCCGGCGCAGGTATCTGTGAGAATTTTCCGTATGCGGCAGTAAATTCCGCTTTATTGTAATTCAGTTTCATATTGCCTCCTTGCACGGGCAGGATCATCCCTCCCCTGCCGGTCTGCTTATTTTATGAGTGCTGTATCAAGGACTGTCTCCAGCTTATCTGCTGTAATGAACTCTATTGCTTCTTTTACAACATCATCTACTTCTTCAAGATCAGCCTTGTTATCCACAGGTATGAGCACCGTCTTTATGCCTGCCTTATATGCAGCCATAGTTTTTTCACGAAGTCCGCCTATAGGAAGCACCTTGCCGTGAAGGGTGATCTCTCCGGTCATTGCCACATCAGCCCTTACAGGAAGTCCGGACAGTGCGGATACAAGAGCTGTAGTCATTGTAACTCCGGCAGAAGGGCCGTCCTTTGGTACTGCTCCCTCAGGGGCATGGATGTGGATATCCTTGTTCTTATAGAAATCAGGATCGATGCCATACTTCTTTGCAATGCTCCTTACATAGCTGACAGCTATCTTTGAGCTTTCCTTCATAACATCTCCGAGGGAACCTGTTACTTCTATCTTTCCTGTGCCGTCAAGCACAAGGACTTCCAGCGGCATGAGCACTCCTCCGACAGATGTCCACGCAAGACCGTTGACAACGCCCACCTGATCCTTCTTTGAGGATATATCTGCAAGATACTTCTTTATACCAAGATACTCCTGAAGATCCTTGCCCTTTATGCTGACCTTCTGCACCTCTCCTGCCGCTATCTTCTTTGCAGTCTTACGGCAGAGAGAAGCGATATTTCTCTCCAAAGTACGCACTCCGGCTTCTTTGGTATAGAACTGTATGATATCATTTATTGCGCCGTCAGTTATCCTGAGCTGTGAAGCCTTAAGACCATGCTCCTTGAGCTGCTTTGGAACAAGATGCTCCTTGGCGATATGGTATTTCTCCTCTGCTGTGTAGCTTGGAAGCTCTATAACTTCCATTCTGTCAAGAAGAGGTCCCGGGATAGCCGATACATTATTTGCTGTTGTTATGAACACGCACTTGCTCAGGTCAAACGGCACTTCTATGAAGTGATCTCTGAACGCATTGTTCTGCTCGCTGTCAAGCACCTCCAGCATTGCTGATGAAGGATCGCCCTTGATATCGCTGCAGAGCTTATCAATCTCATCGAATAGTATCAGCGGATTTGCTGAGCCTGCCTGCTGGAGCGCAGTTATTATACGTCCGGGCATAGCACCTACATATGTCTTTCTGTGTCCACGAATATCTGCCTCGTCACGTACTCCGCCAAGGGATACTCTCGCATACTTCCTGCCCATTGCCTTTGCGATAGACTTTGCTATGGAGGTCTTTCCTATACCGGGAGGGCCGGCAAGACAGATTATCTGTCCCTTTATCTCCGGATTAAGCATATGTACTGCAAGGAATTCAAGGATGCGCTCCTTGACTTTTTTAAGTCCGTAGTGATCCTTTTCAAGCACTGACTCTGCCTTTTCTATGGAAAGCTTCGCCTTAGTGTACTTACCCCACGGGAGGTCGAGCACTGTATCGAGGTAATTCTTTATGACAAAAGCTTCCTGTGATGAAGGGGGAAGCTTTGTAAGCTTGTCAGCCTCCTTAAGGAGCTTCTCACGGCTCTTTTCATCCAGCTTCAGTTCCATGATATCATTTATATAGCCGAAAGCCTCTTCGCCCTCATCCTCGCCGAGCTGTTCCTGTATCACACGGAGCTGCTCACGGAGATAGAACTCCTTCTGTCCCTTGTCGATACTGTTCTTGGTCTGCTCATTGATAAGGTTTTCAAGTTCAAGTATCTCCACCTCAGATGTAAGACAGGCAAAAAGCACTGAAAGCTTGTTTATGATATTGGACTCCTCGAGGAGAGTCTGCTTGTCTCTGTAGTTGAGATTGCAGTTGAAGGTAACTGCCTCAAAGAGCTTTACAGGAGAATCCTGTGTCATTACAGATGTGAGGAGCTCCTTGGGCATACGTGGAAAATATGAGGAGTAGCGCTCAAACACATCCTTCACGGAACGCATGAGTGCCTCAGCCTCAACATCATCAAACTTTGCCCTTGAATATGCGGGGCTGCGCTTTACCTCAGCCCTCAGAGCCTCTCCGTCATCTATAAGACGGACAAGATTTGCCTTGTACACGCCCTCTACCAGTACCTTCATTATGTTATCCGGAAGCTTCAACACCTGCTTTATCTCAGCAACGACACCGACTTTATAAAGGTCGGATGACTTGGGATCATCAACATATGCCTCATGCTGTGTGACGAGGAAGAGCTTTCCGTCCGCTTTAAGCGCACGCTCTATAGCCTTCACTGACTTTTCACGGGATACATCGAAATGCATAACCATCTTCGGGAATGCAACGAGTCCACGCATAGCAACTGTATAAAAAATATTATCCTTTTCTGTATTTTTATCACTTTTTATGGTCTGTTCCATAAGTTCACCACATTTCTTATGTAATTGATCTATCCGTTTTCTTTCTCCGTCGTCTGATACGACATTAACATTATACTATAATTTTTTAAAAAAAGCAAGAGGCAAATGCTTCATAATCCTTTAACCGATTATTTAGTCAGTTTTCCGGCCATGCTCAATACAAATTCTTGCTCCCAGTTATGCAAATCGACCAAATATTGCGAACATTGCCAAAAAACTTTACTTTTTGTTTATAATATGGTATCATATACTCAAAGGTGTATGATGTTAAAATTATGTTCATTTCTGGAGCTTTGTTTTCAAAAGGACTTTACTTTTACAGAATAATGTGCTAAAATGTAAAGTATGAAATCGATTTTAACCTTACAGCCTTACGGCAGATTGGAGTATTACCATGATTGACAAGATCAGATCAGACAGTATGGATCTTCTCTTTGAAGCCATTCTCACTCTCGAAACAGTTGACGACTGCTATAAATTCTTCGACGACCTCTGCACAAGCATTGAGCTTAAGGCTTTTGCTCAGAGGCTTCAGGTCGCCAAGCTCCTCGATGAGCACAGAGTTTATAACAGCATCGTTACAGAGACCGGTGCAAGTACAGCAACGATCAGCCGTGTGAACCGCTCCCTCAAGGACGGTAACGACGGCTACGAGATGGTCTTTAAACGTCTTGCCGATAATTCCAGCTCCGGTAAATAATATTTATAACGGAAAGGAACGTATCTGAATGAAAAAAACGGGATTTCTGAAGAAAACTGTTGCAGCTCTCTCTTCCGCTGCAATGCTCATGACTTTCAGTGCTCCGGCTGTTACAGCAAACGCCGCAGTCATCGATCCTGAAAATCCGAACAATTACGATAACTTTGCTGAGGCTCTTCAGCTGGCACTCTGCTTCTACGACGCCAACAAGTGCGGCGACAAGGTCGCAAATGACGGCTACTACTCATGGCGTGCAAACTGCCATATCAAGGATGCTGAGATCCCGCTCCAGCCTATGAACCCTATGCCTAAGGTAAACAAGGGTAAAACAGACGAGGAGCTCGGCGACGGACAGGGCATCGGTATCGGAGACAGCGGTAAACCGAAGCCTGACGATGGAGCTCCTGATCCTGATCTTTACGTCGGCGTAAATATGTCCGAAGAATTCATCGAGGCTAATAAAAAGTACCTTGACCCCGACGGAAACGGTACTCTTGACCTCACAGGAGGCTGGCACGATGCCGGCGACCACGTTAAGTTCGGTCTGCCCGGAAGCTATTCAGCTTCAACCCTCGGCTGGGGCTATTACGAGTTCCGTGACGCTTACAAGGAGACAGGTCTTGACGAACACGTTGAGGATGAGCTCCGCTGGATCAACGAT
>ERZ795051.4359-NODE-4359-length-13341-cov-4.339982_pt1 | contig 13341 bp, 8 predicted proteins | sample MGYA00375135_ERZ795051 | MGnify/ENA primary metagenome ERZ795051 (study PRJEB30180, sample SAMN05720222) | activated sludge metagenome | isolation source: Anaerobic digester | place: Japan | collected 2015-05-26 ... | reverse complement strand
TGATTTTTAAATCAAAAAAAACTACCGGTCATGTTTCTCATGCACTTGTAAATAATAAAGTGGCCGGCACAATATTGCCTGACATAAGTAAGATTGGAAGCATCAAGGGCATACAGTTTTCAGGAACTTTCCTTACGCCACAAGATGACATGCTGGAGCAGGCGAAGAAAATTTATTACAGTAAATTTCCTTTGGCATTAGGAATTTCGGGCGACCTGTGGCTAATAAAATTAACCTACATTAAAATGACCGATAACACACTTGGCTTTGGAAAGAAGCTGCTATGGGAGAACAAGAACTGATTTAAAAAATCATTTATATTGCTTCTGCAGTTTCGTAAGACAAAACATCAGGACAAGTACAAACTAAATTCCTATCGCCATAAGCATTATCAACCCGCTTAACCGATGGCCAGAATTTATTTCCTGCAACCCAAGGTGCCGGAAAAACTGCTTTCTGACGTGAGTAGCTATGCTTCCATTCATCTGCTGTTGCTTCGAGTGCAGTATGTGGTGCATTCACAAGCATATTATCTTCCTTGCTGTATTCGCCATTGATTACTTCCATAATTTCATGTCTGATAGCAATCATTGCATCACAAAAACGATCTATCTCTTCTAATGGCTCGCTCTCTGTTGGTTCAACCATAAGTGTTCCTGCAACAGGAAATGCTACTGTAGGAGCATGGAAACCATAATCCATCAGTCGCTTGGCAATATCAGTTACATCAATATTGGCAACAGCTTTGAATGCACGACAATCCAAAATCATTTCATGAGCACAAAAACCATTTTTCCCTTTATATAAAACAGGATAATGTTTTTCTAATCGTGCTTTAATATAGTTGGCATTGAGCATTGCTATTTCTGTTGCACGTTGTACACCTGACTTACCTAGCATTTTTATATATCCATAACTAATCAACAAAATTAATGCACTGCCCCAAGGAGCTGCGGCAACAGCATTTACGCCCTTACGCCCACCTGTAGGCACAACAGTATGCGAAGGCAAAAATGGTGCAAGATGTTCTGCTACTCCAATAGGTCCCATACCGGGGCCACCTCCACCATGTGGAATGGCAAATGTTTTATGTAAGTTCAAATGGCAAACATCAGCACCTATCAATGCCGGGCATGTTAAACCTACTTGTGCATTCATGTTTGCACCATCCATATAAACCTGACCACCGTTGGCATGTACTGCTGCTGTTATCTGTTTAATATTCTCCTCATACACACCATGGGTTGATGGATAAGTAACCATCAAACAGGATAAATTTTCCTGATGTTGTTCTGCTTTCAGCCTTAAATCACTAAGGTCAATATTTCCATCATCATCACATTTAACAACAACAACCTTTAATCCGGCAAGTACAGCACTGGCAGGATTGGTTCCATGCGCAGACTGCGGAATCAATACTACATTGCGATGATTCTGTCCTCTGTCATTATGATATTTCTGAATAACAACCAAACCGGCATATTCTCCTTGTGCGCCACTGTTAGGTTGTAACGACACTGCTGCAAATCCTGTAATCTCTTTCAGGTAATTTTCCAGTTCTGTTATAATATGCGCATAACCTTGTGCCTGTTCAACCGGAGCAAATGGATGCATGTTGGCAAACTCAGGCCAACTTAGTGGCTCCATCTCGCTGGTGGCATTCAGTTTCATAGTGCAGGAACCTAATGAAATCATTGAATGATTCAAGGCAAGATCTTTATTCTCGAGACGCTTGATGTAGCGTAACATTTCTGTTTCGCTATGGTGTGTGTTAAATACTGCATTGGTCAGAAATTCTGAACTACGTAATAGCGTAGCAGGTATAGCATTACCATTAAGACTTACTGCAGCAATTGACTTTTTACCAATACTTGCCGCAAACACACGCAAAATGTCTTTTAAATCTTCGTCAGAGGTTGTTTCATCTATACTAACACCAACTGAATTGCCCTTGTAACGGAAATTTATCAGATTGGCTTCAGCCATATCGCGAACACTCTCTGCATCCTCTACCTCAACAGTCAATGTATCGAACCAGGAGTTATTCACCACGTTAAATCCTGCTTTCTTTAAACTCTCTGCAAGTGCAGTAGTACGTTTATGTACAGTAGTAGCAATTGCCTTCAATCCTTCTGCACCATGATATACTGCATACATTGAAGCCATCACCGCTAACAGCACCTGCGCAGTACAAATATTGCTGGTTGCCTTATCACGTCTTATATGTTGCTCGCGTGTCTGCAATGCCATACGCAAAGCCGGATTCCCTTCTGCATCCACACTCATACCAATAATTCTTCCCGGTAGATTTCTTTTGTAAACATCATGTGTTGCAAAATAGGCAGCATGCGGACCACCATATCCCATTGGTACACCAAAACGTTGTGTAGATCCAACTACACAATCAGCACCCCACTCACCGGGAGGTGTTAACAATACAAGACTTAAAATATCTGCCGCCACACAAACACGTACATCATGCCTGTGACACATGTTAACAATATTTTTATAATCCAACACATTACCAATTGCATCAGGATACTGAAGTAATGCGCCAAAAAAACTGTCATCAGGCGAAAACAATTGTTCATCGCCAACAACCAATTCAATGCCCAATGGTTTACTGCGTGTACGCAACACATCTATGGTTTGAGGAAAGCAGTTTTCAGATACAAAAAACTTAACTGCATTTTTTTTCTCTGCCTCTTTAGAGCGGGTGTAATAAAACATCACCATTGCTTCAGCAGCAGCAGTAGCCTCATCCAGCAACGATGCATTTGCAATCTGCATGCCTGTCAAATCGCACACCATAGTCTGAAAATTCAACAAAGCTTCCATCCTGCCCTGTGCAATCTCTGCCTGATAAGGAGTATAAGCTGTGTACCATCCAGGATTCTCGAAAATGTTTCTTTTTATAACACCAGGCACAATGGTATTGTAATACCCCATGCCAATAAAATTTTTAAAAAGTTGATTTTCCGATGCTACTGCTTTCAACTCATTTAAATATTCAAATTCGCTCATCGCCTCGGGAAGGTTTAATGGTTTTTGCAAGCGAATCAGTTCAGGAATAATTTTAGCAATAAGATCGTTTACGGATTTTACACCAATGGTGGCAAGCATGTGTTTAACCTGCTTATCATCAGGGCCAATGTGCCTGTCGGCAAAAGAATAGTACATGTACTTTGGATTTTGGCGCAAAAGTAAATAATTAGAACGTCAAAAAATGAATTCCTGTATGCCTTCATCATGATTTACATCAAGCAACGTACTCTTTTTAGCACAAAAATTACTAACACATGTTGATATTCCAATATTTCTAAAAATCTGGGCTTGTCACCGCCTGTGGCGCTGTCGGACTATACACTGCAAGTCCGCTCCTTCCTGCGGAAGTATGCGGGCTTTACGTTGCTATCCCTCAAGCAAAAAACATCTCCTAAACAAAAACTTTTCTCCTCCGATTCTATTATCCATATTACAACACATTATCAAATTTTTAACAAATGCTGCATATTACATACATTTTTTATAGTTTTGAATCAAATAACTGATATGACCTTACGTCACTTTATAACATCCCTTATTTTTCTTTTCAGCGTTACAACATTAAGCGCACAAGACACCTTATTGCTCCTTAATGGTAAGACCAAACCCGTAAAACTTTTTAACCTCAACGACCCCGACTGGGTGAGATATGTAAAACTGCAAGGCAGTTCGCGTGTTAAAAAAGTTGATATTTATAAAGTATTCTCCATTAAAAAAGCTGATGGCACAGAGCAAGTTCTTTATAAACCCGACAGCACATCAGACGACCCGGATATTCCTTGGGTGCGCGATTTTATTGCAGGACAGCAATATGGAATTCTGCATAAAAGAGAACGTTTTAACAAACACGATAATCAATGGCACCGCAGACTAAACTTTACTGAAGTAGGCGGAATAGCTGCAGGCGGTGCAGGAAGCCTTTTAACTTTTTATGGTATTCCGGTACCTGCAATTTATGCCATTGCTGTAGGGCGGCATAGCCCTGCATTACCCAACGCTCCTGATATTTCTCCTGAAATGAAAAACAGCGAAGGATTTATTTCAGGCTATCAAAAGCAAAGACGTAATCAGCGGATCAGACAAGGATTTATTTCTGGTATGATAGGTTTTGCTGTTGGCATTGTTACATTCACACTTATAGAACGGAACTGATTGTTCAGGAAGATTGCTCATAAAGCTGTTTCCTATAATATTCTCATTGCTCTGGCAGCAAGTGCAGCAAGTCATTTAACCATTCTCAGAATAAACGAACAAAACAATGTAGTGCTCATTGCAACTATATTCTTTGCTACACTGGCTATCTATAATTTTCCACGTCTGCCAGTGCAGATGCCACTGACTTCACGGACATGGATATGCCTTTTTTCGATTCTGGCTACTGCAATATTGATTTTCAACTATAATTATATTGCCATAAATCTCTTTTTGACAGCTATTCTGGCTTGTCTCATTTATATGATGCCTTTTAATTATAAGGGCAAACGCATCAAAGGAATTCGCAATATCTTTCTGCTTAAAAATATTTTTCTTGCTTTAAGTTGGGCTTTAATTACTGTGCTCTTACCGATGGCTGCATTAGGGCATGAATCACCAATAATTAAAGAGGTTTTTTTACTCCGCTTTATTTATGTTTTCGGCATTTCTTTATTGTTTGATATCCGCGACACTGTAAAAGACAAAACCCGCAACCACCTGACACTTCCTGTGGTTTTAGGTACAACAGTAACCCGGTATATTGTTATTGCATCTGCAGCATTATTTATTTTAATTGTTTCTTTTCTTTATCGTCATGAGCATTTTAGTGCACCTATGGCAACAGCATTTATAATAAGCACGTTACTTTTAGTCATTGCTGCTATCACAGCGCCACCGTTTTCAAACTTTAAATTCTATCAGGTTGGGGTTGACAGTTTGCTAATCGTACAATGGTTATTGGTTGTTGTTGCTGTAAAATTTTATTAATTTCTCTCTACACCATCTTCGGTTTCAAAATCCTGTTTTAATTTTTTTGGTAATTTAATCTTAATCATGTAGGTTTGAACTCCACTAAAATTCAAGATTAAAGTTATGTCCAAAGGAATACATGTAAAGAAACCTCTCGATAGTTTATTAGCTGAAGCCGAAGACAGTGAAAAAGGTTTAAAAAGAACACTTACTGCAAACAGTCTTATCGCACTTGGTATTGGTGCAATTATTGGTGCAGGGCTATTTGTGCGCACTGCTGCTGCTGCTGCAAACAATGCAGGACCGGCTGTTACAATAGCCTTCGTTATTGCAGGTTTGGGTTGTGCCTTTGCAGGATTGTGTTATGCAGAATTTGCAAGCATGATTCCTATTGCCGGTAGTGCCTATACTTATAGTTACACCACCATGGGTGAATTTATTGCATGGATTATAGGATGGGATTTGGTGCTTGAATATGCACTCGGTGCAGCAACAGTAAGTATTGCCTGGAGCGAATACCTGAATAAACTATTAAATTATCTGGGCATGCACATACCTTATGAATGGAGCCATTCCCCTTTTGAACATAGTTTAGATGGTGTATATGGTATTATGAATGTTCCTGCACTTTTAATATTAGTCCTTCTTTCTTTGCTATTAATCAGAGGAACTCAAGAAAGTGCTTTTGTAAATAATGTTATTGTTATTACCAAGGTAGCTATTGTTGTTCTCTTTATTGTTTTTGGCTGGCAGTTTATTAACCCTGCTAATCACACACCTTATATTCCTGCTGCAAGTACCTTTACCGACCACATGGGCGTGCCACATCATTATGGTGGAATTTTAGGAATTCTGGGTGCTGCCGGAGTAGTATTCTTTGCTTTTATTGGCTTTGATGCAGTGAGTACAGCAGCACAGGAAGCAAAAAATCCGGGACGTGATATGCCAAAAGGGATTTTAGGTTCTTTGATTATCTGTACTATTCTTTACATTCTTTTTGCCCATGTGCTTACAGGAGTTGCCTCAGTAGATGATTTCAGAACGCAGGGTAGAGAAGCCTCTGTAACTTATGCCATTCAAACCTATATGCATGGATATGATTGGTTAGCTAAACTTGTAACTGTTGCAATTCTTGCCGGATTCTCCTCTGTAATTTTAGTAATGCTTTTAGGACAATCACGTGTATTTTATTCTATGAGTCGTGATGGATTGTTGCCTAAAGTTTTTTCTGAACTACATCCTGTTTACCGCACACCTTATAAATCGAATTTAATTCTATTTGTTTTTGTCGGACTTTTTGCTGCATTTGTGCCCGGAGATATTGTTGGTGATATGACAAGCATTGGAACATTGTTTGCATTTATGCTTGTTGCAGCCGGTGTTATCATTATGCGCAAGACGAATCCTGATGCCAAACGTACCTTCAGAACACCGTTAGTTCCATTGGTTCCCATCTTAGGAATTATTGTTTGCGGAGCCATGATTTTTGGTCTGGGTTGGCCAAATTGGTCACGCTTATTAATGTGGCTGGCTCTCGGTTTCGTTATTTATTTTGGTTATAGTGCTAAGCACAGTAAATTACGTAATCCGAAATAAAATACTTTCTTAAAAATTATATGCACAACGACAAACCACACCTGCACCGTTCATTAGGACTGTGGGATGCCACCATGCTGGTAGCCGGTTCAATGATTGGCTCCGGAATTTTTATTGTAAGTGCCGACATGTCAAGGCATACAGGTTCTGCAGGATGGTTACTGTTTTTATGGTTGCTTAGTGGTGTTATCACACTAATAGCAGCACTTTGTTATGGCGAACTGGCAGGTATGATGCCGCAAGCCGGAGGTCAGTTTGTTTACATCAGACGGGCATGGGGAAACTGCTTGGCATTTTTATACGGATGGACAGTATTTATGGTCATCCAAACAGGAGTTATAGCAGCAGTGGCTGTAGCATTTGCAAAATTTACTGCTGTATTTTTTCCTTATTTTAACACGGGTAATATTTTATTTCAGGCAGGAGGAATAAGTATATCTGCTGCACAAATGCTGGCTATTTTTCTCATTGCTGTACTCACATGGTTCAACAGTTATGGTATTGAAGGAGGTAAAACCATTCAAAACATTTTTACATCAGCAAAGCTACTTGCCCTCTTTATCCTGATTGTAGCCGGACTTTGGGTTGGACTAAAAACCAACACCTTATCAGCCAACTTCGACAATGCGTGGAGCGTTAATTCAATGATTAAAACCGATTCCAGTTGGATTGAGCAACATATCAGTGGCTTTGCAATAATTCTAATGCTTGGCACTGCCATCATAGGCTCATTATTCAGCAGCGATGCATGGAACAACGTTACATTTATTGCCGGTGAAATAAAAGACCCAAGCCGCAATATTCCACGAAGCCTCATGTTGGGTACAGCGATGGTGACTTTACTTTACTGTTTAGCCAACATTGCATATCTTGCATTATTACCTTTAAAAGGCAGTATTGACGCTGCAACAGTTGCGGGGCAAGGTATTCAGTTTGCCGGTGGTGATACCGATCGTGTAGGTACAGCCGCAGCCTCCATGATTTTTGGTGACTCAAGTGTTTATATCATGGCCGCACTCATCATGATTTCAACCTTCGGATGCAACAACGGTATTATCTTAAGCGGTGCCAGAGTTTATTATGCAATGGCATTGGAGAATCTATTTTTTAAGCAGGCAAAAAAACTCAATTCAAAAGGTGTTCCTGCAATAGCTTTGTGGGTGCAAGCAATATGGGCAAGTTTATTATGCCTTAGCGGCACCTATGGTGATTTACTTGACTACACTGTTTTTGCCTCTCTCCTGTTTTATGTTATAACTATTTCCGGTATTTTCATTTTACGTAAACGTGAACCTGAAGCAGAAAGGCCATACAAAGTGTTCGGTTATCCGTTTTTACCAGCACTCTATATAATTTTGGCACTATCAATTTGCTCCATTTTACTATATACCAAGACAGCAGTGGCCGGTAAGGGCTTACTTATTGTAATACTCGGATTACCCATCTATTATCTGTTTAAAAGACGCAATAGTTAAATAGATTTCTCAGCTATTTAAAAGCTACGTATATTCGTAGTTCAAAATATAATTGTCGAACAAATGAGAAAAATCTCTACACTATTTGCTGCAATGTGCATCACAGCCACTGTTTCAGCACAAACACAACGCCTTGTTCTCTTCGAGGAATTTACAGGTGAAACCTGCCCGCCATGTGCACAAATTAATCCAACACTCAATGAAATGTTGAATGATGAAGCAGACAAAATTGTTTCTATTAAGTATCAAAACAACATACCGTCTGCAGGTCCACGATTCTGGCCTTATGCACAAACGGATATTGTAGCACGTCAGACATATTACAGCAATTCTTATTCCCCTCAGGGAATTATGGATGGCAATCAGTTCAACGATAATGCAGGCGCTTTAGATCCTGTTATCATCAACCCTCGTTATGCAACACCATCACCATTTGAAGTCAGAGTTGCACATACTTTCAGTGCAGCCAATGACACTATTTATGCATCCGTAATAATAAAAGCAGCACAAAATTATAACGGCTCAAACTTGGTAGCACAGATTGCAGTTACCGAACGTGATATTTTTGGATACACATCACCTAATGGTGAATCGCACTACGAGGGAGTACTTCGTAAAATGTTGCCTTCTGCATCTGGAACACCATTGCAACAATCATGGAATGCAGGTGATTCTGTTGTTTTAAATTATTCATGGTACATTACACCTGCTGCACTTTCATCTCCTGTTTATTATCAGTTATCAGTTATTGCATTTGTGCAAGAGAATAGCAATAAAGAAGTATTGCAGGCAGGTTTCAGCCGTGCACAAGTCCCTATGGATCCAAAAGCAAAAGCTATAACAGGAATGCAGGATGTTACATGTACCGGTAATATTACCCCAACTTTTACGATTGCAAATAATGGCATTACTGACATTTCAACTTTAGACATACAATATAAAGTAGACAATAACCCTGCACAGACATATTCCTGGATGGGATTGTTACCTAGTTTTACAAATACTACCATTTCATTGCCACCAATTCCGGTTTCAGGAAACGGAAGTCACAGTATTACTTTAACTACAGTTAATCCGAATGGTGGTGTTACAGATAATAATATGTTAAACAACAGCAAAACTGCATACTTCGGAGTTCCTGTGGCTGCTGTTGCAGGTAATGTTTTGGAGGATTTTGCGCTATCAACTTTTCCACCGGCTAACTGGATTCGTGTAGATCAGAATGGAAACAATACCGGATGGTTACGTTCGACTGCAGGAAATGGCTCTGCTAAAATTGATTTTTACAGCAGCTTTACCGGTCACATTGACAACCTTTATGTGTATCCTGTTGACATGAGTGGTGCCTCTGTAGCAACAATGACCTTTGATGTATCACACCGTCAATATAGTGCTGCCTATATTGATGCAATAAATGTTCAGGTATCTACAGATTGCGGACTAACCTGGAATACAGAATGGGCTAAGGCAGGTGCTGCACTTGCAACAGTTACAGGTTATCAGACCGGTGCATTTACACCAACAACAGCAGCACAGTGGAGTGCTGAAACTGTGAACCTGAATCAATATGCAGGTAACAATAATGTACTTATTCGTTTCAATGCTGTGAGTGGTTATGGCAACAATGCTTATGTTGACAATGTGAATGTTTCGTTATCAACAGGAATTAACGAAGTTGCGAATACTGTATTTGAATTGTATCCAAACCCAACAACAGGCATTGTAACTATCAGAACCAAGACACAAAATTCTGATTATAAAATCCATTTCTCTGACATTTCGGGAAAAGAAGTTTTTGTAAATACCCTTATTGAAGGCAATATTATAAAAGCAGATTTCAACACATGCAGCAATGGAACATACTTTGCCGAAATACAAACACCAAACGGAACAGAACGCAGTAAATTTGTTTTGATTAAAGATTAATTTTTTTTTCGTAAAAAAATTGTAATAATTACCACTAAGCCATCACTGAAATACTGATGGCTTTTTGATTTTATAGCAAAGAAACAAACCCGTGTTTTGAGTTTCTTTAGCTTATCTTTTTACCTTTGCACTCTCAAAAAATTTAATTTAAAATCAAACTTAGTTATGTCAAAAGGACCCATATCGCAATTTATGCAGCATCACTATCGTCATTTTAATGCTGCTGCTATGATGGATGCTTCAAAAGCTTATGTTACACATCTTAGCGAAGGTGGAAAAATGATGGTTACACTTGCCGGTGCTATGAGTACAGCCGAACTTGGAATTTCACTTGCAGAAATGATTCGTCAGGATAAAGTGCATATTATTTCATGCACCGGAGCAAATCTTGAAGAAGATATCATGAACCTTGTAGCACATAATAGTTATAAGCGAGTTCCCAATTATCGTGACCTTACTCCCGAACAAGAGCGTGAATTATTAGACAACCATTTTAACCGTGTAACAGACACTTGTATTCCAGAAGAAGAAGCTTTCAGAAGATTGCAAAAACATATTCATCAGATATGGAAAGAAGCCGAAAATAAAGGCGAGCGTTATTTTCCTCATGAGTACATGTATAAAATGCTATTGAGTGGCGTATTGGAACAATACTATGAGATTGATCCAAAAAACTCATGGATGCTTGCAGCAGCACAAAAAAATATTCCAATTGTAGTTCCCGGCTGGGAAGACAGCACCATGGGAAATATTTTTGCATCCTACGTCATCAAAAAAGAAATGAAAGCAACAACCATGAAAAGCGGTATTGAATATATGGTATGGCTGAGTGAGTGGTATCGTCAAAATTCTGGTGGAAAAGGTGTTGGATTTTTTCAGATTGGTGGTGGCATTGCCGGTGATTTTCCGATTTGTGTTGTACCCATGATGTATCAGGATTTGGAATGGCATGATGTACCGTTCTGGAGTTATTTCTGTCAGATTAGCGACAGCACAACAAGTTATGGTTCTTATAGTGGTGCTGTGCCAAACGAAAAAATCACATGGGGCAAATTAGATATTGACACACCAAAATTTATTGTAGAGAGCGATGCTTCTATTGTTGCACCGTTGATGTTTGCGTGGATATTAGACTGGTAGTAATGTATTATGAATACAGCCGTTAAATACACCCTGGCAGGCATTGCCGCAGTTATTTTAGGATTTATAAGCTTAGGTATTATTCATCCTGAAATAGAATACGAATCAAGGGTACAGATTAACGCACCCATTGCAAAAGCATTTGATATTTTTACAGACACTGCAATGATGAAACACTGGATGCCCGGGTTTGTTTCATTCAAACCATTAGAAGGAGAAATACATACTAAAGGCTCTAAACAATTATTGGTTTTAAATCTCAACAACGAAAAAATAGAGATTACCGAAACTCTTGAAGATTATAGCTATCCGAAATTATATCAATTTCATGCACAAAACACATTGCTGAATTCAACCAACACCATAATTTTTGAAGGTGATTCTCTTCAGTGCAATATGACTATAAAAACAAAAGCAAGTGGCAACAACTTTATGCTGCGTTCTATGTTTGTATTTACAGAACCCATCTTTAAACAACAACAGGACAGTACTTATACATTGCTAAAAAAAACAATTGAGTCACATTTGGATAATCACAAAATCAACCAGTAATTGTAACTAATTATATTTTAAACAATCATTAAATTAATAATCAGACATGAATAGTAGAATCATAAACTTTCTCTTGCTATTATTGATTTCAACCACTGTAAATGCACAATCAGATGCAGAACTGAAATCAAACCTGAAACAACATATCAGCATATTAGCCAGCGATAAATTTGAAGGACGTGAACCGGGGACCAAAGGCGAACGTTTATCTTATGAATACATTACACAACAATTTAAGAATATTGGTTTACAATCATTAGGCAGTAATGATTATTTACAGTCATTTGAATTTTCTGCAGGAACAAAAAATGGTGCTAAAAACAAATTGAATATAGCCGGAAAAAGTTTGAAATCAGATACTGAATATTATGTGTTACCATATTCTGCACTTCACTCAACTGCATCGGGTAAATCAATAAAAATCGGAAGTGGATTGTTATCAAAAGAACTTGGCAGAAACGATTATGAAGGGTTTACTGATTTGAAAGGTAAAATTGCAGTGATGGATTATGCTACTCCGGAGGCAGATAATCCACACAGTAAATGGGCTGAGGCATCAGACTTACGCAAAAGAATAGAAATTGCAGTATCAAAAGGCATTAGTGGATTGATTATTTATAATTCAAATGATTCCATAAAAAATCCTGAAAAAAATTCGGAAATAAAAATCACGCCTTTTGTCATTCCTATTGTATTTGTAAAATCAATTGACGCTGCAAGGCTAAAAAATGATCAGCAGATAACTATAGAAACTGATATTGAAAAAATAATGCACTCCGGTCATAATGTAATCGGTTACATTGATAACCATGCAGAAAATACAGTTGTGATTGGAGCACATTATGACCACCTGGGTTATGGGGGACATGAATCACTCTATAGAGGTACTCCTGCTATTCATAATGGTGCTGACGACAATGCAAGCGGAACATCAACATTAATTGAACTGGCAAGAAAATTAAAATCATCATCATTTAAAAAATACAACTATCTGTTTATCGCTTTTTCAGGAGAGGAAAAAGGACTCCTTGGTTCAAACTATTTTGTAAAACATCCTACAATTGATTTGAAGAAAGTTAATTATATGTTGAATATGGATATGGTTGGCCGATTGAAACCTGAAGAGCATATTTTACTTATAAATGGTGCTGGCACTTCACCTTCATGGGATAGTTTACTAAATAATATCAAAGTAGATTCTCTCAGAATAAAAACTACTGCCTCTGGTGTAGGCCCAAGTGATCACACTTCATTTTATCTGGAAGGAATTCCTGTACTGCATTTTTTCAGTGGAACACACAGCGACTATCATAAACCCAGCGATGACGAGCCTCTGATTAATTACAATGGTATGGTTTCAATTTTTCATTATATGTACGACCTGATTGAGCAAACAAACAAGTTACCAAAGCTTACTTTTACAAAAACCAATGATTCAAGTAATGAAGATGCACCACGTTTTAAGGTAACATTAGGTGTTGTTCCCGATTATGCTTTTGAGGGTAGCGGAATGCGCATTGATGGAGTTACAGAAGGAAGACCTGCTGCAATTGCCGGATTTTTAAAAGGTGATGTGGTAATACAGATGGGTGAAGAAAAAGTTGCTGATATGATGAGTTATATGAAAGCACTAAGTAAATTCAAGAAAGGTGACAAGGTAAAA
>ERZ795051.4357-NODE-4357-length-13343-cov-4.360626_pt1 | contig 13343 bp, 11 predicted proteins | sample MGYA00375135_ERZ795051 | MGnify/ENA primary metagenome ERZ795051 (study PRJEB30180, sample SAMN05720222) | activated sludge metagenome | isolation source: Anaerobic digester | place: Japan | collected 2015-05-26 ... | reverse complement strand
TGGCTCGCGATGGATTCGAACCATCGACCCCTTCATTAAAAGTGAAGTGCTCTACCGGCTGAGCTAGCGGCCCACGGTCAAAAACAGAAGCAACAATTTCTTTTAAAAAAAGTTCGAAGTCAACTTTTTTATCCATTAAAAAGAGATTCTTCTGGATTTCATTTTATAAAAGAAAAACCTGATTTCAATGAAAAATATGATTTAGCTGTTTCAATTGGTGGAGATGGCACATTTTTATTCACAGTTGGTTACTTTTATGAAAAAAATATCTTTTTTTTGCCAATAAATAACGGGAGACTTGGTTTTTTAGCATGGAACTATATAAATGAACTTGAAAAAGAATTAAACAATTTTATATCGGGTAATTTTACTGAAGATAAAAGGATGCTATTAAAAACCCATATAAATATAGAAAAAGAGGAAGAAGATAAAAGGTCTACATTTTATAGCTTAAACGAAATAGCAGTCTCAAAATTTGAATTTTCTACTCCATTGGAAGTTCTTGTAAAACTAGATGGAGAAAAACTTTTGCATTATTGGGGGGATGGTATAATTGTCGCAACACCAACAGGTTCTACGGGTTATTCATTGTCTGCGGGAGGTCCAATAATCTGTCCAACTCTTGAATCGATAATTATAACTCCAATATGCCCTCACTCATTTACAGTAAAGCCAATAGTGGTTAAAGCTGAGCATGAAATCTGTATCACGATTCTTAATAAAAGAAAGATAACTGTTACTGCTGATGGACAAAGAGGCTTATCTTTTACCGGTGGAATAAGACATTCCATAGTTGTTAAGAAGGCTGAAAAACCTATTAATATAATAAGAGCAAAAAAGATAACATTTTTTGAAATTATTTCAAAAAAACTTGGATGGGGTGTATAAGCTGTGCTTAAGAGAATCTATATAAAAAATTATGCATTAATCAAAGAGATTGAAGTTTTTTTTGATAAAGGTTTTACTATAATTTCAGGTGAAACAGGTGCGGGTAAATCTATTTTAATAAACTCTTTGTATCTTGCTTTTGGTGAACCAATAGACACAACATTTCTTTTAAATAGGGAAGAACCGATTGTTGTAGAGGTTGATCTTGATAATATAAATGAGGATATAAAAGAAGAAGGGAAAGAATTTGGTCTTGATTTTGCAAATGATATGATAACTATTAGAAGGATTTATAATCCAAAGACAGCAAAAAATTCATATACTATTGATGATATTCCAGTTCCAAGGACCTATCTTCCATCGATTTTTAAAAAGATGGTAGAACTTGTTGGACAGCATGAAAATTCGAAACTTTTAAGTGTCTCTTCACATATTGAGCTTCTGGATCTATTTGCAAAGATAAAAAATGAGGTAATGGAGTTTTCAAAATATTTCAATCTATTAAAGAAAAAAGAAGAAGAACTTATAGAATTACAAAAAACAAAGGAAGAGCAAGCTAAAAGAATTGATTATTTAAATTATGCAATATCAGAGATTAATAAGATAAATCCGAAATTAGAAGAAGAACTTTTATATGAGGAAAGAAAAAAGCTTTCTCATTCAGAAAAAATTGTCGCAAATCTTTCTGAAGCAATAGCTTATCTTAAAAGTCAGAATTCGGGGCTAAGTAAGCTTTATTCAATAAAAAAATCTATAGATGATATTGTTATGTATGATTCTAATTTATCTAAAATCTCTCAAAACTTTCAGGATGCTTATATTTTACTTCAGGATACCGAGCAAGAAGTTGCATCTTATCTTGAAAAGATGGACTTTTCTGAGGAACATTTAAAATTTTTAGATGAAAGAATAGATCAACTTGAATTATTGAAGAAAAAATATGGTAATTCAATAGAACAGATCATAAAAACAAAACAGGATTATGAGAAAGAACTTGCTAATTATGATTCTTTAGATGAAAAGATAGAAAAACTTTCCTCTGATATCAACTTATTAAAGCAAAAGATAGCTCATGATGCTATTTTAATATCTCAGAAAAGAAGGGTTGCTGCAAAAGAACTTGAACTTATGGTAAATGAAAACTTGAAGAAAATCGGAATGGAAGCATCAAGATTTGCTGTTTCAATGGAATATCAACAGGATGAAACTTCTTTTTGTAAGATAAATGGCGTTGGATATAAAGTTAATTCATATGGGATTGATTTTGTCGAATTTGGTCTTTCATCAAGCCCTTCTCTTCCAATCAAAAGTCTCAAAAAGATAGCTTCAGGTGGTGAAATTTCGAGAATCATGCTTGCCATAAAAAAGGCTTTAATAGAATATGAAGAGGCTGAAACTATTATTTTCGATGAAATAGATACAGGTATTGGTGGAAAAACAGCAGATCTTGTAGGAAATGAGATTTCACAAATTGCAAAAGAAAGGCAGATTATCTGTATTACTCATCTTCCACAAATTGCATCATATGGAGTAAATCATTTCAATGTCGTAAAAAATATTGAAGGTAAGGATGTATTTGTAACAATACAAAAGCTTGATGATGAACAAAGGATTTCTGAAATCGCAAGAATGCTAAGTGGTCAACCAGATTCTGAAGCAGCTTTGGAACACGCAAAACAACTATTGAACCAAAAAAAATAAGTGTAATAAATAAAAAAAAAAAAAAAAAAAAAAAAAAAAAAAAAAAAAAAAAAAAAAAAAATTAAAAAAAAAAAAATAAATAAAAAAATAAAAACAAAAAAATTAAAAAATAAATAAAATGAATTAAATTAAATAAAATAAATAAAAATAAAGTGAGTTAGTTTAATGAATAGGAAAATCTTAATTTTTTTTCTTTTAGTTTTATTATTTTTTTCTTTTTATAATCTTTTTGCACAGGATATAAAAGCTTTATTTATTTCTGCAATAAAAAAGCAACAATCTCTTTTACCAAAAAGTTTTAGCTGCAATATATCTTCTTCGGTTTTCACTGATTTTTTAAGTCAACTTCCATCTGATGCTTTTTCAAAGCAGTCAAAAGATATTTTAATTGTCTTAATTGTTGATAATGGCAAAGTTAATATTAATTTAGATGGAATAAAATCAGATTATGTTGATTTTGCTCTTTCATATTTTAACATTTATACTGAACTTTTATCCTATGTTTTTATTTCTGAAGAAGAACTTAATAAGCAGTTTGAAAATTATACGATATCACAGGATAAAAATACTTTTATTTTAAAAGATAACTCAGAACTAACATCATACAGTTTTATATTTTTGAATAATCTTATTTCTACAGTAATATTTTATCAGGATAATAGCAAGAAGATGGAGATAAATATACAATATTTTGCATATAAAAATTATCAACTTGTGAAAACTATTACCATAATCAACTTTGATGAAAGAGGAAATAAAAAGGAACCGATAGTCATAACTTTCTCAAAGTATAAAATTTAATATGCAGATAATCCTTAGACTTTACATTTCAGATAAAATTCAACCCGATGATTTACTTGAAATAACACTTAAGAAAATAGATATTAATGATTGGACAATAATTAAAAAATCTATAGATGCAAGAAATAAGGATAAGGTAATAATTGAGTATCAACTTGATTTACATAACAAGGATGGAATTAAGCTTTTAAATATTGAAATTGATAAAAAGAAAAAGCTTGGAATTCAAAGTATCAAGTTTATCGAAAAAGAGAAAAACATATTTAATATAGACTCTTATATCAAAAACTTTCAAAATAAAAATGATTTTCAAGAAAAGGTAAAAAGAGAAAATCAGCTATCTAATACAGAAGATAAAATAATAGAAAATAAAATAAAAGCTAAAAATAAACCTGTAATTATCGGTTTTGGTCCTTCTTCAATATTTGCGACATTTGCATTTTTGGAAAATAAAATATCCCCTATTATTGTTGAGATGGGTGAAAAGGTTGAAGATAGAAGCAAAGCTATTGAAAATTTTGTTAAAAATAAGAGATTCAATCCTTTTTCAAACATTAATTTTGGGGAAGGTGGTGCCGGGACATATTCAGATGGGAAGCTATATACAAGAAGCAGAGACGAGATAAACCAAAAAGTTTTCTCAATTTTTCATTACTTTGGAAGTCCAAAATCTATACTATATGATTCTCATCCTCATATTGGAAGCGATAATCTTATAAAGGTAGTATCTAATATTAGAGATTTTTTTATAAAAAATGGTGTGGAATTTTATTTTAATACAAAACTTATCGATATAGAAGAAAATAAAAACAACTTAAATGAAGGTAAATGGAAATTAAAACTTGATAAAACTTCAATTGAAAGTAATATTTTTGAAATAACGACTGATATAGTAATCTTAGCAACAGGACACAGTTGTAAAGATATTTACAAAATATTATATAAACTTGGAACAGAATTGGAAGCAAAACCTTTTGCCTTAGGTTTTAGGGTTGAGCATCCGTCAGATCTTATTAACAAAAATCAATATGGCAGGTTCCATAAGGTTTTACCTTCTGCCAATTATAGCCTTTTATATAAAGGTAGAGCTTCAAGTATTTTTTCATTTTGTATGTGCCCTGGCGGAGTTGTTTTGCCTTCAAATAGCGATGAAGATGAAATAGTAACAAATGGTGCATCAAGATATCTAAGAGATGGTGAAAACTCAAATTCAGCAATTGTTGCATCATTTAGTAATAACCAGGCACAACAGTATATTAAAAATTTAAATAATATAAATGAAATTTCTTTTTATAAAGATTCAAATGATAATTTTCTTAAAAGATTTCTAAGTTTTGTAAATATCAAAAAATCTATAAAATTTGAAGTAGGTCTTGTTTCTAAAAATCAAATTTTTTTAAATTTTGATTATGATAAGATTTACCTTGAAATATCAAATGTAAAAGATGAAGGTAATGATTACAAAATTGATTCATATAAAAAATATTATCATCAAAAAGAAAGTAGCGAAAACAAAAATAAAATCTATTGTCTTGATTGGGAAGTAAATCTTATTGTTCAACAGATATTTGAAAAACTTCCTTTTTATATTGCTGATGAAAAATTTCTTGCACCATTTCAAAATATTTCAGATTTTTTTAATGATTCAAATTTAAAGCAAAATAAAACAAGCAAGTTAAAAATCAAAACCACTTATCCATTTGGTACTTATAAAGCAAATATATTAAAACTTTTCGAACCAGAAATTGAAAAAGATTTTATGGATGCATTTTTATATTTTAATAATATTATAAAAGGTTATATAGATGAAGGAATCGCAATAGGATATGAGACAAGGACTTCTTCGCCTATTAAAGTTCTAAGGAAAGAGGATGGACAGGTTCTTGATGGTATCTATATGATTGGCGAAGGTTCGGGTTATTGTGGTGGAATAACAACATCAGCTGTTGATGGTTATAAAATTGCAGGTAACCTTGCAAAAAAATTGATATAGTTTATTTTCTTTTCGATGCACCCGTAGCTCAAGTGGATAGAGCATCAGATTGCGGATCTGAGGGCTGGGTGTTCGAGTCACCCCGGGTGCGATTATCTTTCATATATTTCATAAAGAAAAGTGAAACCAGAACGACAAAAGCTCCAACCATAAATACTACTTCATATCCAACTTTTACCCAGATTATCCCACCTAAAATTGGCATTACCACTGCAGCCATATGATTCATCGCAACTCCAGTAGATAGAGTTGGTCTTAAATCTTTTTTTGGTGCAATTTTGTTTATGTAGGAAGTAAGACTAATACTTCCAAGATATAAAATATTATCAAGATTGTAGCATATTATTAAAAAAATAAGTTTATGTATGGTCGCATATCCTAAAAAAACAAAGAAAACTAAAAAATAACTTATAAAAAGAACTTTTTTTTCTGAATATTTATCTATAAGTCTTCCAATTGTTGGACTTATAAGTATAACTAAAATAGAATTTATAAACAGAAGTATTGCCGTCAATTGTACAGATATGTGATATACCTTTACAAGCACAAATATAGCAAAGGTAATAAAAATTTGCTTTCTACAACCTTCTAAGAATGTCAAGACATAATAAACCCAATATTCTTTTTTCAATACAATTTTTGGTTTTTCTTTTATTCCAACTGTTTTTGGTAGCATAAAATAAAAGACTGATGCTATAATTAAGGCAATGCTTGAAGCTATGAAAATATATGAATAAGGGATTAATTTACCGAAGGCAATTATAAATCCCATAGCAAGAAATTGTCCTACATAACTCATCCTTTGAACAAGACCAAGCATCCTTCCTTCATGATTTACCTTCGAAAGATATAATGCAATTGTATTTGAAAGAGGAAGATGGATATGGAGTCCAAGACTGGCAAAAAAGCCTATGAAAAGAAGTTGATTCCATTTTGAGGTAAATCCATAAAAAAAATAACCAATTGCCATCATCAATGCAGAAATTCCTGCAAGGTATTGCTCCTGCCAGAACATTAGAAGTGAGACAAAAAATACTGCGATAATTCCAGGAGATTCCCTTAAAGATTCATATATGCCAAGTTGTGATGGAAGTATTTTAAGCTTTTCTACGGCAAAATTATTGAAAATTCCGCTTTGCAATGTCGAACCGATATATGTAAAAACAAGAGCTACAAAGAAAAGATAAATTGCCTTATTCTCTTTTTTAAGCATTTTTTATTCTGCCTTATTAAATGCGGATAAGTAAAATTAATTGAAATTTCATAAAACACAATAAAAAAGGCTATCCTTTAAGAAAGATAGCCTTTTTATTATTTGTATAATACAGATAATTTGTTTATGCTATAAAAAACATTTCACCTTCAAATGAAATTGTCCAAGAATTAACTGTAACGACTATATCATTTATATAAGTAGTAAAACTACCAGATAAACTATAGCTAAATATTGAATCATTATCAGGATCTGATAATGTGAAATCTAATGTGTATTTTGTATCAAAACTAACCTGTTGAGTCTTGCCATCTTTTGTCACTTCTAGATTCCCATAACCAATTATAACACCTGAAAAACCAGTCGAAGACATAGATGTATCAACTGCCCAATAGATAGTTCCAGTGACAAAATAGCTATTATCATCATAAACAAGATTGGTGTTATCATAGGTATAAGAAACACCACCAAAATCACTATTTATATCTGATGCAAAATGAGAACCTGTAAATTTGCTGGGTAATTCTGATTCTTCAACATTTGCAATAGTGATTGTATCCAAAGTCAGGGTATTTTTAGAATCTGTAGTCAACTTTGAGACATTTTCTAATTTTGCAACATCTGTATCTCCAATAAAATATCCTTTAATCATAGCATTTGCAAAATTTTCTGCATCAGCTTCATTTGTTATAGGAGCACAACCTGCAAAAAAGCCCGAAATTATAAGTAAAATAATTATAGAAACAAACTTTTTAGAAATAGATTTCATAAATCCTCCACAAAAAAATTAAATTTATTTTATAAAAACAATACTGTATATCTTATAACACAAAAATAATAAAAAACAAACAATTAAACGAAATTTCTTTTATAGAATTAAAATTTTTATAAAAAGTATTGAAAGTTTTTCATAACAATAAAAAAAAAGAGCCATCTTTTTAAAGGTAACTCTTTTCAAGTAAAAAATATAAATACATTTTTTTAAAGTCACAGTAATTGTAACTCTTTCACTAACATTGACAGCTTTTTCTTACTTTTCAAAATAAAATTATAGGTAAATAAAATGGTTACAATGCACTCCGTATAATTTATTGAGGATTTTGGATTGTTACAATGATCTGAGAACCTACATTTCCAGCTTTGTCAACAGGTGTAAAAACACAATTGTATGTGGTTTGTGTAGCACTGTTGGAACTAAAAGAAATAGTTTGTTTAAAATATTTGAAATTTGTTCCACTTTCAACATAAATTGTTTCAGTGGTTGTCAAACCACTTATGTAAAAATCAACATGATCAGCATCACCATCTTTATCATATATATAACCAGAAACAATTAAATTTCCAGTATAAGCATTTAATATATCTCCTTCAACAGGTGAAGAGACAATTAGTTCAGGTTTATTATTGTCGCTGTTAAAAATATCTAAAAAACTATCACAGGAAAATGTAAAAATGGTAATAAGGATGAGTAAAATCGCTAAAATTTTTAATTTCATTTGAACCGCCTTTTTAAATTATATTTAATAATAAGCTCATTTTTTTGTGAAGTCAATAAATTTTCAGAAAAATTTATGAGAAGAATTTTAATAAAGATTTAAATGAAAAATGATTTAAAAAAAAATTAAAATATATATACTTTTTTATGGCAAATAGAAAAAGTAATTATAAAATAAATAAATAATTATAGAATAAATAAATAAAAATAAAACCAAATATCATAAAAATATTTAATAATAATGGAGAGGTGCGAGAGTGGTTGAATCGGCCGGTCTCGAAAACCGGTATACCATAACTGGTATCAAGGGTTCGAATCCCTTCCTCTCCGATTTCTATTCTTTATACTTCAATATTTTTCAATTATAATCTTTACAAATAATCCTACCGATATTAAAATGTATTTGAATTAAAGGGAAATTTGCTTATGATTGAAAATAATCCAAAAATAAATCAATTTCTTGAACATCTTTTAAATCTTCCAGCTATAAAAAAAGATAGTCCGATAGGTGCTGAACAGCAGATTATTACATTCATTAAAACCAATTTACCAAAACTCGAGGTTTCTTTTACTAAACCAGAATTTTTCCCGGATCTGCCACCAAAAGAGACAATTGCCTATATAATTTCTAACCTGCAAAAAAGAGTTGTTGACCAATCTTTAGTATTTTTCAAAAAAGTCATTAATACAGAGATAGATTTTTCTGTTTTACGAAAAGTTAGAAAAAGACCCGTAAATGAGGATCTATTAAAAGATAAAATAAGTTCATTAATTGAAGAGATGATAATGGATCCAGTTTGTAGATTACAGATGAAACCAGTATACTATATCTTACAGACTAAATATATAGATAAAATAATCGATCTTCTTTTTGAAAGAAAGGCTTTTACCTATAATGAACTTGTTAGAGTTCAAAAATGTTATATTGAAGCTAATGAATATATAAGTTATTTAAAAATTCTATTACTTTTATCTTCCTTTCCAAACTATCCAAAAGAGAATAAGAAGATTTTGATTAATGCTTCTACCAATGAGGAAAAAGCTCAGATTTGTGAGAATAGTTCAAAAATACTTATAAGAAAAATACCTGAAATAGATATTTTAGAATGTAAGTTAGCTGTAGACTCAAATCTTGCTGAAAACTTTCTTGAAATATGGGAAGCAAGCTCAAGACTACTTTTTATATTAATTCATAGATTTAACGAATATGAACCAGGTTTAAAAATAGAAAAAGGCGCAGAAACTCCTGATAAAAGCTGGTATGGAGTGGCAAGGAAGATAGCAAAAGATTTTGGATATAGCAAAGGAATTGTCGATGAACTTTTTTTAATAGCCAATGAAATAAAGTAGTTAAAAAGTTTAAGAAAACTAAGTTTAAGAAAATTAAGGATAGATAGATGGTTAAAAAAACAAAATCAAATATAATACTTAAGATTTTAGAAGGATTTATCAATTTAGTCATTTTTGTAAGTATATTGCAGATTCTTCTTGAAGATATAGCTATATTAAAAGGTTTTGATAATAAATTCAAAATTATTTTAATGCTTATAGGATTTGGTATCGATCTTATATTCTCAATAGAATTTATAGTTAGATCAATTTTGGCTGGAAAGGATAGTGGATTTATCGGATATTTTTTCTATCAATATGGATGGATTGATTTTCTTTGTAGTATTCCTCTTCTTTTGATGAATTCTCTTCCTTCTTTTATACTTTTTTTAATGACAAAAACCCTTTATAAAAGTACTGTCGGTTTTTTAAAGATTATAAGGATAATTAGAGCCATAAGGATTACAAGAATATTAAGAATATTAAGAGTATTAAAAATATTAAAAAATCTTCAAAATGCAAGTAGTAAGATGGCTCAAAATCATCTTTCTCAAATATTGGTCATCTTCATATTTATCCTTTTAATTTCATTAATAGGCTATTCATTTATATCTGATTTTTCTGTTAATAAGATGGTTGAAAAACAGATTGAAACATATCATTTCGCACTTATGGGATATAATATGATGATAAGCGATTTACATACAAATTCAAAATATGAACAACTAGATGAACTTTTATCGAAGATTAAAAATACATTTTTAGTAGATCCCAAGATTTTAAGTGTTGAACTTGTGAATCTTCCGAACCAGTTTAAACTCAAAGATAATTTACTTTATAAAATAAGTGATTTTGATAATCTTGTAAATAACTTTTCATCTACTGATCTTGATGTTGGCTTTTTTAAGCTTAAAATTTCCACACAATATTATGAGAATTTAAGAATAAGTATAGAGCTTTTGATATTTGTCTCAATCATACTTGGTTCAATCCTTTATATCTTTATTTACTTAAAAATTTTTGTAAGCAGGATAAGCGATGTTATCTATATTATATTTAAGGGGATAAAACATAAAGATTATTTTTTAATGGTAAGAATTCCAGAAAATTATAAAGATGAAGAGATATTTGAATTTGCTAAATTTTACAACGATGTTTATCTACCTGCTAAAAAGAAACAATATCAAAAATCTGAAGAAAAATCTAAAATATCTATTGATGACCTTTTGAATCTTGATTTATAAAAATGCTATTGCAATGTAATCAAAGGTTTAAGGTATCATCAAAAGGAAATGGCTTTAAGTTTCCATCATCATTTAAATCTTTTACCAAGGTCTTTTCAAAAGTTGCATGATCTGTATATCCTCTTTTTTCCCAGAAACCACTTGTGTAAATATCTGTAAATTCAACTTTTACGATGCTTTTTGCAGATTTATAACCCCAAAGATATGGGACAAGAAGTCTTATTGGACCGCCATAATCCTCAGTTAGATCAAATCCATTAAATTTATAAGCCAAAATCGTTTTTTCCTTAAAAGCTATGGTTAGATCTATGGAAGTGTCATAGATTTTTCTATAAGAGTAAACTCTTAAAAATTTAACTTCTTTTTTTATCTTAAAAATTTTTGCAATTTCTGAAATAGGAATACCTGTCCATTCTCCTTCAATAGACCACCTTGTCACACTTGTAAGTCTTGCTTTGACTGTTTTTGATGGTAAATCCATAATTTCTTTCCAGCTTAAAATAGTGGGCTTTTCAACAAGTCCCGATATTTCAATCTTCCATGAGTCTTTATCAAGTTTTCCAGGATGTCCTTCAGCCCAGAATATTGGTGTATTGTAGTCTTTTAAATATTTCATTATTATATCCTTTAATTTTTTATAATTTTTATGTTGCTTTGCCTATTATTTTTCTAATTATTTTTCTAAATATATTTCTTATTATATTTCTTATTTTTTTACTTATTTTTTTACTGTTTTTATATTTATTTTTTTATTTATTTCTTTATTTATTTTTTTATTGTTTTTTTATTGTTTTTTTATTGTTTTTTTATTGTTTTTTCATGTTTTCTTCTTGCTGATTGCTTTTTATTTTTAATTTTTAATAAATCTATTTTTTTCTTAATTTTAATTTTAATATTAAGCTCTATTATTTCAATTTATTATTTTTTGAATTTAATCATTATTGATAATTTATCTAATTTTCTTAAAAAAGAAAATAGGCAAAAGAAGTATAATAGAGTTTATTAAATTAATTTAACGATTTTAAGATAGCTAATAAATTATTTTGATTGATTTTGATAAAAAAAATAATAATATCTTATCGACTTTGTTTAAAAAAAGGATGCTAATGGATAATAAAATTATTTTTAGTGGCAAGATGGATGAAAAAGATTTCAATAAACTTTTTATTTATCAGACTGGTTCAAAGCTTCTTTTTATCATTCCAATCTATTTTGTAATATTTGTAGGATTGCTATATCTTTTAAAAACATATATGAATCTGGATCTTTCTATTTTATTAATTGCCATTCTTTCTTTTACTTCTTCTATAATATTTGTAGTAGTTTATGTTTTTCTTTTATATTCAAGGCTTAAAAAGGAATTTATGCAGGATATATCAAAGATAAAAGAACAACAGTATATAGTAGATGAAGATAGAATATCTATTCTGGTAGAGGGAAGAAAAACAGATATTTTATATAAAGATCTGAAAAAGATTAAAGAATCAAAAAACTTCTTTATATTAAATCATAAGGCAGATGTAATGATAGCTATACCTAAAAGGTTCATAAAAGATACTGATATTCCATTAATTAAAGAAATATTTGACGGAGTAAAATTAAAATAATAATTTACTATATTAGTCTTCAGCAATGATTTGCTTTCTGTCGAGTTCTACATTTTTATTCATAATACTTATATCGATATCATTTTCTATATTTGATGGATCGCTCGAAATCTTATAGCTTATGAAATTTCTACCTTCTCGCAATATTATTATAGGTAAAATTCCAAGGAAAGCTATGAAAAAAGAAATTATCATAACTAAATTATAAGGTAAAATCTCACCAAGAAGACCGCCAATTGCCATACCAAGAGGTGAAAGTCCTCCTGAAATAGTACCTAAAAGCGAAAATACCTTTCCTCTTTTATCTTGAGGCACAATAACACTCATAATTGATTCTATTAGTGAATTTACTATAGCATTACCGATACCAACTATAAAAACGACCGGTAACATTAAATAACCATTTTTAAGCATTGGGAAAATTACAGTAAAAGCTCCGAAGATTATAGCATTAATTGCGAAAAACAGTACTCTTTTTTCATCTTTTACCTTAATAATTGACATAAGCATATATCCAGAAAACAAACCAAACGACATAGTTGCCATAACATAACCATAAATTTTTTCTCCAAGGTAAGATGAAGATTTAAAAAAAGGTATCATCAGTACAAATCCTATCATAAAGAAAAAATTTAAAAAACATGCATTTATAAAAACAAGTTTAATAGCTTTATTTTTAGCGACATAGTTAAAGCCATCTTTCATATCATTGGTGAAATTAAATTTTTTGGTTTCATGCTTCAACTCAGGGACTTTAATAAAAATTTCAGTGAAAGCAGAAAATATATAAGATAAACCATTTATTAAAAACATAAAAGGTGCACCAAGAATTGTATAAATTAGACCACCACCTGCACTTCCAAATATTCCTGAGCCAGTATATATTAATGAAAATAAAGAATTTCCCTGAATAATTTTCTCTTTTGGTATTATATCTGGAATTGCTGAGCGAACAGCTGGATTAAAAAATGCAGCACAAATACCAAGGATAATGCCAGCTAAAAAAACCATCCATATTTTTAAAAGTCCCATAAAGGCTAAAATTGCTACTGCTGTTATAAAAATACCTCTA
>ERZ795051.4353-NODE-4353-length-13354-cov-16.499812_pt1 | contig 13354 bp, 9 predicted proteins | sample MGYA00375135_ERZ795051 | MGnify/ENA primary metagenome ERZ795051 (study PRJEB30180, sample SAMN05720222) | activated sludge metagenome | isolation source: Anaerobic digester | place: Japan | collected 2015-05-26 ... | reverse complement strand
CATTCCGCCACCTCCTCCCATTCTAAACTGAGAACTGTTAAAGAAAGAATTTTGTTTTAGAGTGGAAGTGTTTTGATTAGGAGCGATAGTTCGAACAATAATATAATCTCCCTCATTTAAGCCAGAGATTATTTCTATATTCTCTTCATCACTTATTCCAGTTTGAACAAATTTTTCTTTAGGTGGAAATTCTAAAGTAACTGTTTTTTGTGAGCGTTGTCTTTGATTAGTTGAAGTTTGCGATTTGAATAAAGTTAAATCTGCCTCATCAGGAACTTCAACAAAACTTTTTTCGTTTCTTGTTTTAAGAGCAGTTAGAGGAATAGTCAAAACATCGGTTTTTTCTTCTACCACAATATTGGCGTCAACTGTCATTGAAGCTTTCACTTTTTCTAAATCAGGCGAAGGTTCAATGGAAATTTTAACTGGATAAGAAACTACTCCCTGTGATGTCTGGCCCAATAATCCGACTTCAGTTACCCTGCCTTTTAAAGTTACTCCTGGTAAAGCATCAAAAGTTAAAGTGGCTGATTGTCCTTCTTTTACCAAAGCCGCGTCTATTTCTGTTAAGGTAATTTCTGCTATTTTATTGTCAGTAATTAAAGTACCGATAGTAGTATTGCTGGAAATTAAATCGCCTTTTTTTATTTCAAAATTTGTTATGATTCCGCTCAAGGGTGCTTCGGACCCTGTTAATTCTCCTCTCAAGGGCACCCTAACATAACAATTATCAAGATTATCTTCCGCTTCTTTTAAAGCATTTTCTTTTTGTCTAATGGAATACTCCTGATTTTTAATATCTTGTTCGTAATTTTTTAATGTTGTCTTGTATTTTTCAATGGTATTTCTATTTGAAGTAATTGTATTTAGATATTGATTTAAACTTGCTGCTGCTTCTGATAAAGAAGTGAGTTGAGAAACAGTAACTGTAATGGGAATTTCAGTAAAAACAGAATGATTGTCATACAAATCTTTATAGGAAAGAAGGTTATCGCGATTACTTCTGATTAAATCAAATAAGTTTTTAATGGTGTAATAACTTGACTGTAAAAAATTATCAAAGTCATCTTGGTTAACTGGTAATTTTAGCAATTGATAGTCTCTGAATAAATTGTAGTACTCGCTTAGAAGTTTATTAAAAGAATCTATCTGTTGGTTTTTGGTGTAAGGCAAGTTATTGTAGAAACTGACAACCTGAGCATAAAAATCCAAATCTTTTAGATTAGTTTCTTTTGTTGTTTCTGAGTCAAAAACTCCCTTTACAGTTGTCACTAAGGAAGGAAGACTGCCATAAATTGTTGAAAGATTCTGAAAAGCATCTTCATAGGCTTTGTTTAAATCGTTGGTTGTTTGTTCTTTTTGGGAAATTAGTTTTTCAAGAGACATCTGAGCCATTTCTAAACTAAACTGGGCGTCTTTAACTTGTTTTTCATAATTTTTTGAGTCTATTTTTAAAATCAGGGCGCCGGCGTTAACAGGAGTGTTATTTTTTACTCCAATATAGACAACCTCTCCCCCGATTTTTGATTTGATATCTAACTGGTCAGGGATAGTTATATAACCGCTGCCAGAAACGGTTTTGCTGATTGTTCCTTTAGAAACTTGACCGATAATATATTTAGTCACTTCCTTATTGGTGGTTTTTTTATAGATAAAATAACCACCAACAATAATGATGGCAATTAATATGAAAATTAAAATTTTATTTTTTGCTAATTTTTTCATGAAGTTTAAAGAATTGTTAGCCATAAATTTAATTATTAAATTTTTTTATTTTCTGGGAGGTTTTTTGAAAATATCTTCAGTTTTTAAAATTTTCTCCGCTTCAATAATTGTTCCTTTCTTTTTTCCAATTACTGCTACCGACTCCCCTATTTTCAGAGGTTCGGAAAGATTCTGTCTCAATGTAGAGGTTTGAATTTCTAATATTTCACCAAAATAAGTTTCCAGGATAAAGCCTTTGTTTGTAAGTTCCTTTATATTACCACGCCAGACAAAAGATTGAAAACGGGACGGAGGTTTTGGGGGGCCGATTCTTCTGTAAAAATAGCCATAAACTGGCGGGGGCATCTGCTTTTTTGACTGAGAAAAAAAATAAGGATGAAGAGGTGTTCTGTTTAGGATTAGACTGCCAATTAAAATTAAGCCGAAGAGGACGAAAAAAGAAATAAGAAGTGGTCTTCGGTAAACCACTGCTAAATTTTTGGCAAATAATTCCAAGATTATTAGAATCACTAAGACAATAAGAATTAATAGCCAGGGAAGATTTATCAGAAACATTTTTAAACCGTGTGGGCCTATATGGGAAAGAAAAAATAGTCCTGTAACTTTTAAATTAAAGAAAACAAAACTTAAAATAAGCAATGCCAAAAGAATTAAAGCAATTATGCCTACTATTAGAAGGACGTTTTTTAAAATAAAAGAAAATTTAGATTTTATTTTTACTTTCCCATTTTTAATTTGAGTAAGAATTTTTTCTTTCAATTTTTGGGTGTTGTTAGTTTCCTCTTTTTCCATAAATTTAATTAAAAGATTCTGAATTATTAACGGATTTTTTTATAATTTCTTTTGCCCTTTTGATTCTGGTTCCAACGGTGGAAATAGGTATTTTTAAGATATCGGAGATTTCCTGATAAGAAAGATTCTCATAAAAAAATAAAACAAACGGCTGACGATATTTAAAATTTAATTTATTTAGTTTTTTGTCTATTAATTCGAATTTTAAGTTGTTTTCTAAATCTTTTAGAATGTCATTTTCCGATATACTTTTCGCGGCCAAAACATCAAAATCTAAATTGATAAATTTTGTTGAAAGATAATGTTTTTTTCTTAAATAATTGACTAACTCGTTGTGGGCTATTTGATAAAGCCAGGGAGTGAATTTTTTCTTTGGATTAAAACTTAAAATATTTGAATAGGCCTTTAAAAAAATATCTTGAGTTAGGTCTTCTACTTCCTCTTTAGTCTGAATAAATCTAAAAAGGTAGTTCTGTATCTTCTTACCGTATCTTAGCACTAATTCACCGAAATCTTCTAAATTTCCTTTCTGGACGCTGGTGGCGATTTGTTCATCAGAGATGGTTTCTTTTTTGGGAAAATTGTTATTTACTCTCATATAATTATACAAATTTCTTTGATTTTTATTTCATTTTCTTCAGGTTTATGGTTCTTCGGGAGAATTTTAGTGCAAAACGATGGGCTTCATCTCGCACTTTGAGTAAGGTGTCCTTTTGACTTTCAATTAGATTCTTAACCGTGATTTTTGTATTTTTTGGAAAAACAAATTTGTCTTTCTGATATTTTGATATTCCAACTAAGGGAATTTTCACTTGTAATTTTTTAAATATTTTTGACAGATATTCTATTTGGGGTTTGCCGCCGTCAATGACAATTAAATCTGGCAATCTCCATTCTTGGTGTTTTAATCTTCTTTGAATGACTTCTCCTAAAGCCTCTAAATCATTTTTTGGTTTGGCGTCTTTGATTTTAAAAATTCTATAGTCAGAAGGTGATTTTTTTGAATTTATGAAAACTACCATTGAGCCATAAGGAATTTTACCCTGGAAATAAGAGATATCATAACCCTCAATTCGATAAAGATTTTGCTTTAAATAATAGTCTTCTTTGGAAATTAAGGCTACATCTTGAATATGTTTTAAGGCTTTTAATTTTTCTGGATTTTCTTTAGCGATAATTTTAAAAAGTTTTTTATTTTCGCCCTTTAGAAAGAGAATTAAGTTATCTATATTTTTCTGGTAATCTTCTTTTGAGATAGCGCCAATACAGGCGCCGGGACAGAGTCCTATTTGATAATCAAAACAGGGTCTAAAAGAGTTAATTTTACAAGTGCTGTATGGAAAAAAACGCCGTAAAATCTTTAAAGCATTGTTTACAAGCGTTAAGCTTTGATAAGGGCCGAAAATTTCTGCTTTTTCCGGCGGAAATTTTTTTAGTTCCTGACCTCTCACAATAATTGGATGAGTAAAGTCTTTTTTTAAAATCACCAGATAAATAAAAGAGCGGTTGTCTCTTTCTTTAATATTGTATTTTGGCCAATATTTTTTGATTAGATTTGCTTCTAAAACCACTGCTTCTAAAAGATTGTTAGTTTTGATATATTTGACCTTTTTTGCCAGACTGACCATTTCAGAAATTCTCGGCTCCAGTCCCTTTTCAAAATAATTTGAAACTCTTTTTCTTAAAGAGGTTGCCCGGCCAACATAAAGCACTTTGCCATTTTTATCCAAAAAAAGATAAACACCGCTTGATTTTGGAAATTTTTTAACTTGTTCTTTAAGAGATGCCATAAGAAATTATTGTAAGTAATGTTTAAGATATTGACCAGTATAAGAATTTTTTGTTTTTATAATTTCTTGCGGTATTCCTTCAATAATCAATCTTCCTCCTTTTTCACCGCCTTCTGGTCCTAAATCAATAATATAATCTGCGCATTTTATTACATGCATATTATGTTCAATCATAATTACTGAATTTCCTTTTTCAATCAATTTGATTAAAACTTTAAGGAGCATTTCTATATCGTAATAGTGGAGGCCGACCGTTGGTTCGTCTAAAAGATAAAGAACTCTTCTCCCTAAAGGATGAGTAAGTTCGCGGGCCAATTTAATTCTTTGAGCTTCTCCGCCAGACAAGGTGGTGGCTGATTGTCCTAATTTAATATAACCTAGTCCAACTTCTTTTAAAACCTGTAATTTCTCTGTAATAGGATAAATTCCTTCAAAAAATTGGAGTGCTTCTTCTACTGTTAAATCCAACACCTCGCTGATATTTTTTCCTTGATATTTTACTTGTAAAGTTTCTCGATTGAATCTTTTTCCGTGGCAAACTTCGCATTCCACTAAAACTGGCGGCAAAAAATGCATTTCAATCAATTTATAACCCGCTCCTTCGCAAGCCTCGCAGCGACCGCCTTTAACATTGAATGAAAACCTAGAAGCAGAATAGCCCCGTTGTCTCGCTTCTTCTAAAGAAGCGTAAAATTCACGGATTGGAGTAAAAATTCCGGTATAAGTGGCGGGATTTGAACGAGGAGTACGGCCGATTGGCGCTTGGGTGACCATTACTACTCTGTCTAAATATTCACTGCCTAAAATTTTTGACACCTTCTCTAAATCTTGAGGAAGACGATAAATTAGCTTAACAAGATTTTTATACAAGACATCGTAAATTAAAGAAGATTTTCCACTGCCAGAAACGCCAGTGACAACCACCAATTTTCTTAAAGGGATTTCCACATTAATATTTTTCAGATTATTTGCTCTGGCGCCGATTATTTTAAGTTTTTCTGTTATTTGTCCTTTTAAAGGATTTTGGACAAAAACTGTTCTTTTGCCTCTTAAATAATCCAAAGTTAAAGATTGGTATTTTTTTTCATTTTCGATTAACTCCTCTGTCTTGCCACAAGCAGTAATATAACCGCCTTTAACTCCTGCTCCCGGACCTAAATCTACTAAATAATCTGAAGAATAAATTGTTTTTTCATCGTGCTCAACCACGATTATAGTATTGTTTCTTTCTTTTAAGGTTTCTAAAATTTTAATTAGTTTGTCAGTGTCTCTTTCGTGAAGTCCGATTGTTGGTTCATCTAAAACGTATAAAGCATTTGAAAGTTGAGAACCAATTTGGGAAGCCAATCTAATTCTTTGGGCTTCTCCGCCAGACAAAGTTTCTGCTTCTCGGCTTAAACTCAAATAAGAAAGTCCAACTTCACTTAAAAATTTTAATCTTTCTTTTATTGTTTTAATCAAATCAGCAACAATAATTTTTTCTTTCTCTTTCAAATTCGCTTCGTATTTATTAAAAAATAAATAAAGTTGGTCAACTGATAAGTTGCTTAATTCATAAATATTTTTGCCATTGATTTTTACGGCTAAGGCTTCTGGTTTTAGTCTTTTTCCTTCGCAAACTGGACAAATTTCATTGGTAAAAATATCTTCTTTCCCCAAACCATGACAAGCAGGACAGGCGCCATAAGGACTGTTAAAGGAGAAAAGACGGGGTTCAACTTCTGGAAAAGCAAAATTATCTTTTGGACAAGTCCAAAGACTTGATAAAAGAAGGGTTTCTTTTATTTTATGAGGCGGTTTTTCTTCTTCAAAAATTACTTTCACCAAACCCTTGCTATAATTTGTTGCATTTTCTATTGCTTCAAAAAGTCGTGATTCATCGTCAATTAAGACAGTGTCAATTACAATTTCAATAGTGTGATTTTTATAACGCGAAAGTTCAATTTTGTCGTGAAGAGAATATTTTTTCGAATCAATATAAGCAAAAGAATAACCCAGGGATAGAAAATCATAAAGCATTTGATAATACTCCCCTTTTCTACCCCGAACAACTGGCGAAAGAATAGTGACAGTTTTATTTTTTAAATTTTTTGCTTTTTCTTTAATAATATCCGTCATTTCGTCTAAGGAGAGTTTTTGAATTTTTTCTCCGCATAAAGGACAAAAGACTTCTCCCATTCTGGCAAAAAGCACTCGCAAATAATCGTGGATTTCTGTTAGAGTACCGACAGTTGAACGTGGATTATGGCTTAAGGCTTTTTGGTCAATGGCAATTGCTGGCGAAAGACCTAAAATTTCGTCAACATCTGGTTTATCCATTTGGCCTAAAAACTGTCTGGCATAAGGAGATAATGATTCTAAATAACGACGTTGACCTTCGGCAAAAATAGTGTCAAAAGCCAAGGAAGACTTTCCGCTTCCAGAGACGCCGCTAAAAACAATCAACTTATTTTTTGGCAGTCTTAAGTTGATATTTTTTAAATTATGAACTCTTGCTCCTTTAATAATTATTTCATCTTCCATAGAATTTAATCAAAAGTAATTAATTCCTCTACCTTTTTATAGATGCTTTCGGGAGTAATCTGATGCTTTTTGTTGTATTCTAATTGAATTTTTCTTCTTCTTTGAGTTTCTTTGATTGCGTTTTTAATTGAACCGGTCAAATTATCAGCGTAAATAATCACTTTACCTTTAACATTTCTCGCAGTTCTTCCCATTGTTTGAATTAAAGAAGTTTCACTTCTTAAAAATCCTTCTTGGTCAGCATTTAGAATTAAAACCAAAGTGACTTCTGGCAAATCAAGCCCTTCTCTTAAAAGATTGACTCCAATCAAAACGTTAAATTCTCCTTCTCTGAATTTAGTTAAAATTTCCGCTCGCTGTAAAGTTTTGATATCAGAATGAAGATAATTTGCTTTGATATTTTTTCTTAAAAGATAATCGGTCAATTCTTCAGCCATTTTTTTAGTCAAGACATTAACAATCGCGCGCTCCCCCCTTTTTTCAATCATTTCCAATTCTTTCAAGACATCATCAATTTGGCTATAATTAGTTGTTTTATCAAAAACTGGTCGGACTTCAATTGGCGGGTCAACCAGTCCGGTTGGCCTAATAATTAATTCTACGATTTGCTGGGAATTCTTTTTTTCAAAATCATTAGGAGTGGCAGAAGTAAAAATTGTTTGGTCAATCCTTTCCAAAAATTCCTCAAATTTTAAAGGTCGGTTATCTAAAGCCGATGGCAGGCGCCAGCCATATTGAACTAAGACTTCCTTTCTTGAACGGTCGCCTTCATACATTCCCCTAATTTGAGGAATGGAAATGTGGGATTCATCAATAATTGTCAGAAAATCAGGTCTGCCATCTTTGGTCGGAAAATAAGAAAGCAAAGTATCTGGTGGTTCGCCCATTAGTTTGCCAGTTAAATGCCTTGAATAATTTTCAATGCCATGGCAATAACCCAAAGTTTTAATCATTTCAATGTCATATTTCGTTCTTCTTTCCAATCTTTCTGCTTCTAAATAAAGTTTATTTTTATTAAAGTAGTCTAATCTTTCTTTTAATTCTTTTTTAATTTCTTCAATCGCCTTTTCTCTCTGCGGCTCCAAAGAAATAAAATGTTTGACTGGAAAAATTATCACTTCTTTTAGTTTTTCAATAATTTTTCTGGTTAAATGGTCTAATAAAGCCAAGTCATAAATTTTTTGGTCTTTGATTTCAACATAATAAATTACCTCTCCGGTGATAGGCATAATTTCAAAAACATCTCCTCTTACTCTAAAATAGCCCGGTTTTAAATCGCTATTAGTGCGAGTGAATTGAATTTTTACCAGTTGTCTGATTAAGTCTCCGCGAGTAATTGGTTTTTCAATTTCTAAATGAATGGCAGAAGCGAAATAATTTAAAGGCACTCCTAAGTTATAAATGCAAGAAACTGAAGCCACGATAATGACATCGCGCCGAGTCATTAAAGAGGAAGTTGCTTTGTGTCTTAATTTATCTATTTGTTCATTGATAAGGGCTTCTTTTTCTATATAAGTATCAGAAATTGGCAGATACGCTTCTGGTTGGTAATAATCATAGTAAGAAACGAAATAGTTAACCGAATTTTCTGGGAAAAAAGTTTTGTATTCATGATAAAGTTGGGCAGCCAAGGCTTTATTTGGCGCAATTACCAAAACAGGCAAATCAAAATGAGAAATAACATTTGCCATTACATAAGTTTTTCCGGAACCGGTAACCCCCATTAAAGTTTGAAAACGATAGCCTTTTTTTATTCCTTCTATTAGTTGTTTTATGGCTTGAGGCTGGCCGCCGGCTGGTTTATATGGTGCTTTAAGTTTAAAAATAGGCATAGAAATAGAAAACCACCCCATTTTAGAGTTATAAAGCCTCTAAAATAGAGTTCAAATTTCTATTCTATCACTTTTATTCTTAATTAGCAATAGAAAAGATAATGAAATTAGTGGATGATATCAGTAATTAATTACTAATGAATGAAGGGGTTAATTAATCTTTTATTTGAATTTAAATTTTATTTATATTTATTAAAAATAAACAACATTCGTGAAAAATTTCATTAAAAATATTGATAAGTTTTCATTAGTAGGTAGATTTGATAAAAATTGACCACTTTTAGTATCTATCGCAGTAATAATTGGGATATCCTTTTCATCAAATATGTCATAATAATTAGTTACTACATATAAAACTGAACCATCTGAGTTAAGAAAGAATTTGGGATCATCATCACAACTATCACCTCGATTTTTGCAGATTTTGCAGATATCAGGATCCCAATCAGTTACTAAACCAGTTTTAGTATCAATAGCTGCAAGGTAATTTCTTTCCTGGCCGCCAATGGAATGAAAGTTACCTCCCACGTATAAAATTGATCCGTCTGGACTGAAAGATAAAGATTCTACATGGGAGAAAGGTTGTGGCCGGGAATCAGAATTAGGATTCCAATCAGTTACTAAACCAGTTTTAGTATCAATAGCAGCAAGATTATGTCTTTCTTGACCTCCCACGCTATCAAAATTACCACCAACATACAAAATTGAACCATCTGGGCTAAATGAGAAAGTAAATACTCCAAACCAATAATAAGGCATTATTTCTTCCACTTCTGCTAGAACAGACGGAGCCATTTGGACATCAGGATTCCAATCGGTTACTAAACCAGTTTTAGTATCAATAGCTGCAAGATAATTTCTTTCCTGGCCGCCAATAGAATTAAAGTTACCTCCCACATATAAGATTGATCCATCTGGACTAGAAGATAAAGCGCGCACTGTACCCTCAACTTGCTGAGGATTCCAATTAGTTGCTAAACCAGTTTTAGTATCGATAGCTGCTAGATTATGTCTTTCTTGACCACCCACCCTATCAAAATTACCACCAACATACAGAATTGAACCATCTGGACTAAGAGCTAAGGAAAGAATTACATAATCAACTTTAGCTCCTAGAGATAGGCTAATAAGATCCCCATGAGCATCTGGATTCCAACTAGTAAGCTGGCCAGTAAGAGAATTAAATGCTGCTAAATGATGTCTGACTTCACCACCCACGCTATCAAATGACCCTCCAATATACAATAACGAATCATCTGGACTTAAAGATAAAGCATAAACTGCGTCACTTGTATTAAAATTTAAAGGGAGTACTTTACCAGTTTTAACATCTACAGCAGCAAAATTTTTTCTTATTTCACCTCTCATTGTAGAGATATCGAAATAATAACAAATCCCCAAGTCATAGATCTCTTCGTAGTCAGGGCATGGAGGAGGTTGGTACCCAATAATGTCAAACTCTCCGCCTACATATAAAACTGATTCATCGGAACTAAGTGTCAGACTATAAACTCTTCCTAAATTATCATTATCTTTTAAAGTAGCGATACCATTAATTGTTCTAACATTAGCAGTCCAGTTAGTTGCTAAACCGGTTGAAGTATCTACAGCGGCAAGCCCAATTCTTCTTTGTCCCCCCATTTCTACCAAATTTCCACCGACATACAGAATAGATTCATCTTTATTAAGAACCATAGCCCGAACTATACCCATCCCAAAACCTGTATGAGCTGGACCGCCTTTGGGATCCCAATTAGTAGCTAGACCTGTTGTAGTTTCTATAGCCGCAAGATGATTTCTTTGCTTACCACCAATATTATTAAATTCACCACCGACGTATAAAATTTTATCATCATGAGTAAGATATAATTTATAAATTATTGGTTTGTCAACAAAAGGACCATTAATACCATTAGAAATAAGATTTGGATTAGGGTCCCAATCGGTAGCTAAAGCTGTTCTAGTATCAATAGCAGCAAGACTATTTCTTTTTTTACCACCAATAATATCAAATTCACCACCAACATATAAAATTTTATCGTTATGACTAAGGGATAAAGTGTAAACCGGCCTATTATCACCCTCGGGGTTCCATTCAAGGGGCAAACCGGTTTTAGCATCTAAAGCAGCGAGGCCATTTCTTGGTTTAGTACCAATTTTGGTAAAAGCTCCTCCCACATATAGAATAGAACCATTATGATTAAGAGCAAGAGCATAAACTTCTTTATCTGGTGACCAATTGATATATTCAGAAGAAAATGGTTCTTTTACTCCTACATTCCAATTTATATCAACAACTCCATTAGGTAAAATATGAGCAATATTATGCCTTGCCAACTCCCCCTCCCCGACTTTACTAAAGTTCCCGCCAATATACCATCCATTTTTGCCATCTGAAATGACTGTATTAATTACCCCATTTATCTTTGGAAAAGAATTTAAAAGTTGGTTGTTGACTGTATTAAGTATAACGCCACTGCCGGTATAAGGTCCAATATAAGAGAAATCGCCACCAAGATAAGTTATATTGTTGGAAGCGGGCAAAATTGCGTGAATAGGCCCATTTGCTATCCATTTTTCTTCTTGTTTAGTCGGTGAGGTAATTGTTTTATGGGAAAGTAAATTAATAAAGGTTTTATTAACAAAAACGATTAAAAATATAATAATTATAGAAAAAAAGATTAATATTGTTGCTGATTTCTTATTCATATTTGTTTTGTTATGAATTATAAAATATTTTATCACTTTTATTCCTCTTTATCAACAAAATACCATGGATAAAATCTGTAGCACGGATGATATTTAATGTCTCTTTTTATTTATTTCAAAGTAAGTTTTAGGTAGCGGTAACGGTTGAAGTGGTCTTTAAAAAATTGAAAATTGTAGAAAGAATTTGCTTTTAAGATTTTTTCTATTTTCTTTTTCTGCCAAGAATCAAATTCAATATATATTTCTCCTTTTGGCTTTAGAAAGTTTTTTGATTGTTGAATTAGTTTTTCAATAAAATATAAGCCGTTGTTTTTGGCAAATAGAGCAATTTTAGGTTCATATTTTAAAACTGACTTTTGGATTTTAGAAGTTCTTTGTTTAGATAAATAAGGTGGATTAGCAAAAATAAAATCAAATTTACCTTTGATATTTGAATAGGTATCTGTTTGAATAATTTTATATCGAGAAGGTTTAATTTTGTTTAATTTCAGATTAATTTTAATTTGTTTTATAAATTTAGGATATTTTTCGCCAAAAACAACAATAGAGTTCGGCAAATGTTTTAAAATAGCTATTCCAATACAGCCGGAACCACTAAAAAGGTCTAAAATTTTTAGTTTTTTGCCGGAATATTTGTTTTTAATATCAATGATTACTTTTTCCAGCCAATATTCCGTTTCTTCTCGGGGAATTAAAGGTTTTAAAGATAAATCAATTTTGCAATTTAAGAAATTTCTGAAACCGATTATATAATCCAACGGCTCTCCTCTTTTTAATCTTTCCAAATCTTTAAAATAATCAGAGGTCATTTTGCCATTATATTTTTCATCTAACAGCCACTTTTTTGTCCGTTCAAAATAGTTTTTCATATTTTGATATTGCTTATTTTGATATTGCTTGAATAAAAGATAATTGATACAATAAAAGAAAAGAGTAATTTTGTTCTTTTAAAATTTTTTATGGGAGGTGAAGAAGATGAAAAAAGACGGTACTGATACACACCATATAGTACCGGTGAGCATTGGAGGGGGTGATGATGAAAAGAATAAACTTTTAAAGGTTAATAGACTGAAGCACGGCTTGTATCATTCCTTGTTTAATAACTGGCATCCCTCTGCCATTATGCGATTTTTCTTTGAGGAGATATTACCTTTTTATTTTGGGAAAACGATTACTGATTTGAAACTTTATAATGATTTCCTGAAGGATTTTGATATCCAGATGAAGGAACTGACGAATTCTGATTTAAACGTTGCTAAAGAAGATTCAGAGAATATAAAACAGATTACAATTGATTTTCATAACAGAAAAAAAGCTGAAAAATTTAAACTTATTTTGCAAGAGTGCCTGGAAATATGGGGAGAAGATTGGCAAGCATCTCTATTATTTCAAAAATTCATTCTGTGGTTTCAGAATGACTATATAAAAAAAAATAGAAAGTTAATAAAAGAAATAGAAGAAATAGAAAAAATACTTAAGGGGCAATAATTTGCCCCTTTTTTTATTTTTTACTTTGTTTTTCTTGCTTCGTAGTTATGCCAAGCAGTTGCTGCTTCTGGAGCCATTATTTCTAATTCTCCTAATATCTTTTCTCTTAATTCCAAGGCAGTAACTTCATTTTGCTCTGCATACATTTCTATTATTTTTTCACTAATTAAATTTGCTAATTCTTCTTGTTTTGTTTCGTCTAATTCTGCTTCGCGGCAAGCGCCTCTAACTGCCTTTTTAATCTTTTCGACATCAAACGGTTCCTCTTGGCCACTTTTTTTAATAACCGTTGTTACCATAAAAGTAAATTAAATTAATTTTTTTTCGACCTTTTTAAAATTTTGAAATTAAAGTTTCAATTTTTCTTTTAGATTACTGGATTTTAGAACTGAAGAGTTAAAAGTAGTGATTAATTGCTGTTTTTCTTTATGTCTTTCAAGCGCCAAATCAATTAGTTTTTGCAGGAGTTGAGGAAATTCAACTCCGCTCTTTTTA
>ERZ795051.4351-NODE-4351-length-13364-cov-10.691262_pt1 | contig 13364 bp, 13 predicted proteins | sample MGYA00375135_ERZ795051 | MGnify/ENA primary metagenome ERZ795051 (study PRJEB30180, sample SAMN05720222) | activated sludge metagenome | isolation source: Anaerobic digester | place: Japan | collected 2015-05-26 ... | reverse complement strand
GTGCTCGTGCTTGGCCGGTACGGAATGGGTGAAGGCGACCCCGCGCTGGGAGTGAAAATCCTGGGTACGTTTTTGCGCAAGTCGCCTGCGATACGGGAGTTGCAGGCCATCGTGCTTTTCAACGCGGGTGTCAAGCTGGCCATCGAGGGCTCGCCGGTGCTGGTCGAGCTGCTGCAACTGCACGAGAACGGGGTGGAAATCCATCCCTGCGGCACGTGTCTGGAGTTCTTCGGGCTCAAGGACAAGGTGCGTGTCGGCGGGGTGTCGAACATGGACACCATCATCAGCGTGCTCAACGCGGCGGAAAAGGTCATCACTCTTTAGTCAACGGGCCCGGCGGGCTGCACGTTTGATCCGCACGTTGGGTGCGATTTCGCAGCAATTGGACCGGGGAAGTCGGACCTTCAGCCTGCGCGCGAGTCAACCAGCGCCGCCTTTGCATTTGATTATTAAGCGACACCTGTGTACCGTAGCTTCCGGTGTTCGCTGTGTTTCCAGATATAATTGACCGTGGGGCTGGCGGCTGAAGTGCCCGGAGTCTTGTCATGAAAAAGTACCTGGCGGAATTCATCGGCACGTTTACCCTGGTGTTCTTCGGCTGCGGAACGGCTGTCGTGGCCGGCGAGCGCGTGGGTTTCCTCGGCATCGGGCTGGCATTCGGCCTGGCGCTGATCGCAATGGCGTACGGCATCGGCCCCATTTCGGGTTGCCACATTAACCCCGCCGTCAGCCTGGGCGTGTTCACGGCCGGACGAATGAACCGTCGCGATCTAATCGGCTACATCGTTGCGCAGGTGATAGGGGCGTTCGTGGCGGCAATCGTCCTGGCGGCAGTCGCGTCAGGCCGGGCCGGATACAGCATCGGCGAAAATGGCCTGGGGCAGAATGGCTGGGGCCCCGGGATGTTCAACGAATACAACTTCGGCGCGGCGCTTATTTTTGAGCTGGTGGCCTCGTTCCTATTTGTCGTGGTTGTGCTCGGTTCGACGGGGGCGGGTGCGCCGGCGACGCTGGCAGGGCTGGCAATCGGTCTGGCACTGGCGGCCATTCACATTTTCGGAATTCCGATCACCGGCACGTCGGTGAACCCGGCCCGCAGCCTGGGGCCGGCATTGGTCGTCGGCGGGAAGGCCCTGGCTCAGGTATGGCTGTTCCTGGTGATTCCGAGCCTCAGCGGCATCGTCGCCGGCTGGCTGTTCCGAACCGGCATTCTGGAAAGCCGGGCGCCTGCTCCCAGCGCGACCATGGGAACGGCGCGCAAGGCCACCACAGACGAGTAAGCCGGGCTTAAGAACAGACGCGGCCGATTCGGCCGGTATCACCGATTCGGCCGGTATCAAGGATAGATTGAGGCCAGCCGCACGGCCAAGCCCTGCTGCGGCCGCTCTTGATCGCCTGCCGCGACCAGGTGGGCGACCGTTTCGCCGAGCTGTAGCTGCTGGAAGTCTTCAACGAACCAGTTGTTCTCGTCGGCGATGATCTGAACGGCGAACTGCACGTCGGCACTGTCGGCGGTCACATTGCAGGTGCGCATGTGCCAAGCCGTTCCGCGCAGAATCCGCTCGCCGTCAGTCCTGCCGAGCTCGAGCGATGCCGCTCCGCCTGCGTAAGCTTCGATCCCCGGCCAGGCGGTCACGGCGCCTCCAGAGCGGGCGCTTTCAAGCAGGTCCGTGAATTGTTCGTCGGTCAGAACCGCCGCACCCGACGCCAGGCCCAGGCGCTCGGCGTTCTCACGCGCCTCTTGGCTGTCGAGTTTGAAAAACACCAATTCCAGCTTCACCGTCGGCGCGTCCGCGTTCCATTCCCCCGCTGCCAACCCGTCCTGGGCGCGGCACCAGTCGGGCTCCGAAAACCCCGCCGGACTCCGCGGCGACGAAAGTCGATCAGCCTGAGGTGCTGCACAACCGGAAATCGCGACGGCCCCGATAACGAGCAGAATTCCGCGCACGACTCGACCTCCTTCTTTCAAACGAGGCAGGCTCATTGTAACGCCCGTAATCGCGTGCCGCGAGTTGTAGCGTGGCCGGGTGCCGGCCCGGCTGGCGCCGCGGCTTGCCCCCCGACGCGGCCCCTCCTATACTTTTGGCTTCAAACGCGTTTCGGAGTTTGCATGCCGATATACGAGTACACGTGTTCCGGTTGTGGCCGGTTGTTCGAGCAGCTCGTGCAGTCGCGTGAGCAAGAGGCCGAATTGGCCTGCCCGCACTGCGGTAGCCGAAAGCTCGAACGGCAGCTTAGCGTCCCGGCAGCCCCACGCGTTGCGGCCGGGTCGACGCCGCCTCCTCCTTGCGGCGGGTGCAACCAGGCGGGTGGGTCGTGCCCGTACAGATGAGTCACGAAGAGAGCGGACAAACGACGCGGGCAGCCGGTACGGCCAAAACGGTTCAGGCCGGCTTGCTGAGCTGGATTTTGCCTGGTGCGGGGCACTGGATGCTGGGCCACCGAGGCCTGGCGGTGGTCTTCTTTGTGGCCATCAGTTTGCCGTTCTGGGTCGGTTTGGCGATCGGGGGCATCAAGACTTCGGTCAATCCGTGGAGTAACCCGTGGCTGTTCCTGGCCGAGATGGGCACCGGGGGCTACACGAGCCTGTCGCTGATTGCGAATAACATGATCGGCGGCCTGGACCCGCGGGCGCTGGCGGATCCGAGATACTTGAACAAAGTCAGCCCGGAGCTGCGCGAGAAGTACGTGTCGTACATGAGTTTCTATCCTGAGTCGGAAGTAGCTCAGATTTATCTCGCGACCGCCGGGTTGTTGAACATCCTCGTGATTCTGGACGCGATTGCGCGGGCCCAAACGGGTGGGTTGCCGACGTTTCCGCCTGAGCCTGAGCGAGAGCCGCCGCCGTCAGAGGCCGCCGTCCCGGGAGCCGGGTCATGATCGTCCCGCCGGCTGGTTTTCTGGCGCACCTGGACTGGAGTCTGCTATCGCGGGCGACGGGCGGTGTGGGGTCTGCGTTGCTGGGCTGGGTGCCGTTTCTGAACCCGGTCAAGCTGCCGTCCGGAGCGCGACTGTGGATGTTTCTGCCGCTGGCGTTGTGCATCGCGGTGGTGTACCGGGCCACGCGAGCGCGTTCGCTCGAGAAGCTGCCGCGGGGCACACTGGTGACGTTCGTGAACATCACGGTCGGGATGATCGCGATCGCGGCGGCGTTCTACCTGGTGAACAAGGCGGCCCTTTTCCTGGGGCCGTAAGCTTGTTGGCGCCGCCGGGCTTGCCTGAGAGGTGCGGTAAGGGGTAGTATCTTGGGGATTTTTCAGCGTATTGCTGAATCGCCTGGAGAGGTGACCGAGTGGCTGAAGGTAACGGTTTGCTAAACCGTCGTACTCCGTAAAGGGGTACCGCGGGTTCGAATCCCGCCCTCTCCGTTACATTTGACCGAATGATCGAAGGCGTTTTTGGGTTGGCGAACCTTCGCTGATCGCGAAAGCGCCGCACAGCTCCTGCGAGTGTTAGCAACCGGTCGTATGCGTACGTGCTATTGCTCACACGGGGTTTGACGAAACGGCTGATAAGTGGCAAAATTCTCTTTTTGGGAAGCGTGGCGGAGACTCGTCAATGAGTTTCAGGGCAAGCTTGAGAACGCGCGATGCGCGGCTGGTGGAATTCGGCCTGTTAGCTGTCGTTCTCGCGGTGGCAACCGTGGGCTGCGGCTCCAGCTCCGGAAACGTCGTGGCGTTTGGCACGGCGCCGGTGCCGCCGGCCATGCAGCACCCGCGGCTGGAGGGGTTTCCGATCCCGCCGGGGTTCGCCCTTTTGGACAAGAAAACCGTTATAGGGAAGAACGGCGATGTCCGCACCGCGCACTGTGAATTTACTGGGTTGCTGTCGATCGCGGAGCTCGACCGCTTCTATCGGAAGACCATGCCGGAAGCGGGTTTTACGTTGCGTAACGAGCGCCTGACCCACGGCGAATATTGCCTCGAGTTCACCGGCCCTAGAGAATCCAGCACGGTCAGCTTTAAAGTCGATCGCAAGAAGACGCTGCTCGTGGTCGACTTGTACCCGACGTCCGGCGCCGAAGTCGCGCCGCAACCGAAGCCGAAAACGCAGCCTTGACCTACGTGCGGCTGCAAAACAAGTAGAGGAGCACCATGGACGCCGATAAACGGCATTATCTTAAGCAAAACGAACTGGCCGAGGCGCTCACCAAGCTGCGCAATTTGAGCAGCCACCGCGAGGTGTTGTATTGGGTGGCGGCCGTTGCGGTCGTGCTGCTGGCCTTTGTGGGCTATCGCGGTTGGGGCTCGCTGCAGGCCAGTCTTGCGGCCAAATCCTGGCACGAGCTGTCGCAAGTCAGCCAGAAGGTCCAGATCAAGACGGTGGGCGCGCTGGACGAGCTGCGCGGCATTATCTCCAACGCTTCGAACCCGACGCTGGCGGCGTCCGCGCGAATTCAGTTGGCCGCGGCCTTGCGCGAAAGTGCAACCCAGACCGGCACGATCGATCAGGCGGCGCTGCAGGAGTCGGTCGAGGTCCTAAAACCGCTGCTGAACCAGCGCGACCTGTCGCCGACGCTCGCCGGAGCGGCCGCACTGTCGCTGGCCAGCTCGTACGAGACGCTGGGGCAATTCGACGAGGCGGAGCAGACGTATAACATCATCCTGTCGGATCAGCAGCGTTTCGCCGGCACGGGTTATGCGAACGTAGCCGCAGAGCGTTTGGAGACGCTGCCCGAGTTGCGCAAGCCGGTGGAATTCGCGGCAGGCTTGCCGCCGCCGCCGGGAATACCGACGATCACGGTGCAGCAGCCGGGTTCTACGTCGCCGGAACCGCTCGAGTTGACGCCGGTGGGTCCTCCGTCGCCGCCGCTGCCGCCAGCCGAGGCGCCCGAGTCGGGTAGTCCGGATGCAGGCGCGCCCGCTGAAGAGCCCGCGCCTGCTGGTAACGCCGTGCCCGGTGAAGAGCCTGCGCCCGCTGAAGAGTCGGCAACGAGCGGCGAAGCGCCTGGGCAGCAAGCAGGGAACGCTGTCGGCGGTGAGCCCGGCGCTCAGACCCCCGTGCCTGCGACGCAGCCCGTTGGCAATCAGGGTCCGTGACGACGTACGAAGACGAGATTCTCGATCGCCCCATCCCAGTAGACGATGATGAAGCGCAGCGCGTGCGCCTGCGCATTCGGCGCAAGCTGCCCGGCCGCCGCCTCGATAAATACCTGCACGGGCGCTTCCCGCACCTGTCGCGCACCACGATTCAGCGGCTGATCAAGCAAGGTGCGGTCACGGTCAACAACCAGCCGACCAAGCCCAGCTACGAGATGGCCGGGGGCGACATCGTCGAACTGGTAATTCCGCCGCCCGAGCCGCGCGAAGTCGTGCCCGAGAACATCCCGCTCGACGTGGTCTATGAGGACGACTTCATACTCGCTTTAAACAAGCCGGCCGGGATCATCTGCCATCCGGCCCGCGGCGATCAGACCGGCACCATCGCCAACGCCCTGGTGTATTACGCGAACGAGCTCAGCCACGGCGCCGATCCGTTCCGTCCGGGCATCGTCCACCGCCTCGACAAGAACACAACCGGCATCATGCTGACCGCCAAGACCGACGAGGCCCATTGGCGGCTGTCGCTGCAATTCGAGCGGCGCACGATTCAGAAGACTTATCTCGCGGTCGCCCATGGCCAGTTCGACCTGGACGGCGACACCATCGACGCCCCGATCGGCGTGCATCCCGTAGTACGCGAGAAGTTCGCCGTCTTCGTGATCCAAAACAAAATCGACATCGCCAAAGATGCGATCACGCATTATGAAGTGGCCGAGCGCTATCGCGGCTACACGCTTGTCAAGCTTCAGCCGAAGACTGGGCGCACGCATCAGCTCCGGGTACACCTGTCGCACATCGGTCATCCGATTGTGGGCGACACGATGTACGGCGGCAAAGCCGTGAGCGAGATGGATTTGACCGGCGCGGGTTCAACGGAGCCGATGATCGTGCACCAGGCGCTGCACGCTTGGAAAATCGCGTTCCGCCATCCGATCACGGAAAAATTCATGGAGTTGGAAGCCCCCTTCCATGGGCCGTTCAAGCGTTTGGTTCAAACGCTACGGAGTTCACGCAGCCTGGGCGAACGGGCTAAGTAATCGGAGGAGAAGCTAAGTGAGGTGGAGTAGCAGAGCCGGGGCCTGCCGCCCGGAACTCATTCCAGCAATCGCCCTGCACCGTAGCAGAGCTGGGGCCTGCCCCCCCGTAATCCTCGCTGCCGCGTTGGCCGCAATCGTGCTTTCGTTGTCAGCCGCAAACGCGGTCGCCGGCAAGTCAAAACAGCGCGCACTGTCGCCGGTTTGCCCGGAAGACACGGCGGCGCGACTGACTGCGTTGCTCTCAAATCTGCCGCCGAGGGCGCAGGTGGGCCTGCTCGTGCTCGACTTGACAACCGGAGCGACGCTCTTTGCCAGCGAACCTGACACCCCGCTGAAGCCCGCGAGTGTACTCAAGCTATTCGTAACGGCCGCCGGCCTGGAGCGTTTCGGGCCCGACTTTTGCTACGTCACGCGCGTCTACGTAAGGGATGACGAGGTATGGGTCAGCGGCGCCGGCGATCCGGGGCTGGGCGATCCGCGCATCGCGGAACGCTGCGGGCAGCGCCCGTGCGAGGTTTTCGACCAATGGGCCGCCGATCTGAAAGCCGCCGGCGTACAGCGCGTGGCGCGCCTCGTACTGGACGATAGCGTCTTCGATGAGACCACTCGCCATCCAGACTGGCCAAGTGACCAGGCCGACCGCTGGTATCAGGCGCCCGTCGGCGGCCTGAACCTCAATGACAACTGCCTCGACGCGCGGGTCGAAATCTGCGACGCCCCGAAACTCGTGCTGACGCCGGAGCTGCCGCCCGACTTCATCCTCGACTCACTTCGCCTAGGGAAGAAGCACAAGCCGCGCGCTCGCCGGCCCTACGATAGCGACCGCTTTGAGTTCAGCGGTTACGTTTGTCGCAGCGACGAGTTGGGGCCGATTAGTGCCGGCGACCCGACCGTGTTCTTCGGCTACGCCTTGAAGACCGCCCTTGCCAAGCAGGGCATCGTCGTCGCCGACATCGTGCGCCGCTCGATACCGGACCCCGTCGCCGTCGGAGGCCGCCTAGTTACCGAGCATTCGACTAGCCTGCCGGACGTCCTATGGCGCTGCAATACCTTCAGCCAGAACCTGTTCGCCGAGTGCCTGCTGAAGAGTTTGGCGGCCTACGGGCCGGACGGGCGGCGAACCGGACAGCCGGGCGGGTGGGAATCCGGGTCGGCCGTCGTCCGTGCCACGCTGAGCAAACTAGGCGTGGACCTGACCGGGGCTGTGCTGAGGGACGGCAGCGGCTTGAGCCATTCTAACCGTGCGTCGGCCGCGCAGATCGTGCAACTTTTGGCGGCCATGAAGCGGCACCGGCACGCCGACGTTTTTGTGGAGAGCCTGGCGGTGCCCGGCGAACTCGGCTCGATGCGCCGGCGTTACGCCCGGATCGGCCCCGGCGGCAGGCTGCGGGCGAAAACCGGCACGTTGGCCGAAGTCCATTCGCTGGCCGGTTATGTCGAGCGCGCGGACGGAACGCTGCTGGCGTTCGCGCTGTTGTGCAATGGTCCGGTGTCCAGCGAACTGCCGGTGCAGGTGGCCGAAATACTCACGGAAGACTGAGTTCGTGCGCTCAGGATTGTAGGCAGGGTTTCTTCAGCGCGCACCGCAATCGCCGTCAGTGTGCAGAGCAAACCCCGGGCGTGCCGCCGCGGAATGCCGCCGATGGGCCCCATCACTGCCGTGGACTGAAAATTAGCGCTGCTTACCTCGGCCGGCGCTACAGCGCCGCTAAGCGTTGTATTAACCGAATCAGCGGCGCCGGATACAGCCCGAACCACAACAGCAGTACCGTCATGACGCTGACTACCACCCGCGCCGCAACGTGCGGTGCCGCGCCGGCGGCCGGGCCGGCCTCTTGTTCCGCCGGCCGCCGATACATGACCAGAATGGCCCGCAGGTAGTAATACAGCCCAATGGCGCTGTTCGCGACCAGAATGATCAGCAGCGCCCAAAGCCGCACATTCGCCCCCGCCGCAATGACGTAGAACTTCCCAATGAACCCCGCCGTCAGCGGAATGCCGGCCAGCGAGAACAGACTGATGCTCAGGACCGCCGCAGTCCACGGCTGCCGCCACGCCAGCGCTTCGTAATCACTGAGTGACTCGAATTCGCGCTGGCCGGGCGAAAGCGCGGCTATGACACCGAAAGCGGCCAGCGTCGTAATGAAGTAAGCCACCAAGTAGAACGACACCGCCGTGACGGCCAGTTCGCCGCCGGCCAGGAACGCCACCATCAGATAACCCATATGTGCGACGGACGAGTAGGCCAGCATGCGCTTCAGATTGTTCTGCAGCAGCGCCAGCAGATTGCCGGCGAACATCGAGGCAATCGCCAGCACGCCGAACATCCAGAACTGCGCCGCCCCGGCCAGAGCGTTCAGCGGCACGAAATAGCGCACCAACAGTGCGAATATCGCCCCCTTTGATACCGTCGCGATAAAGGCCGTCGTCGGCGCCGGTGCGCCTTGATACACGTCCGCCACCCACAGGTGAAACGGCACCAGCCCCAGCTTGAAGCCTATCCCCACGACTAGCAGCGCCAGCCCGCCCGAGAACACCAGCCCCGCCGGCTGAGTCGTGACCCGCCTGATGATCTCGCCCAGTTCCATCGTCCCCAGCTCGGCATAGACCAGAGCCATCCCGAACAGCAGAAACGCGGCCGATGTAGCCGCCAGCACCAAGTACTTTACTCCCGCTTCCAAACTGACGAGCCGTGTGCGCGGATAGGCAGTCAGCCCATACAGCGAGACGCTGAGTATCTCCAACCCTATGAAGAACGAGATTAAATGCGTACTGGCGACGAGCACCTGCGACCCGATCGTCGCCAAAAGCAGCAGCACGTAGTATTCCTCAGGCATCCCGCCCCAGGCGCGCAGATAGCCGTAGGCGATCAACACCGTCGCGGCCGCCGCGGCCAAAATCAGCCCGTTGAAGAATGCGGCATAGCCGTCCATCACAAGGAGCGCCGTCACCTGCTGGGCGTCCGGGGGCGGCCGCCAGCAGGTCGCCGCAAAAGCCAGCGCCAAGCCGACCAGCGTGATCGCCGCCGCCGCGAAATGGCTGCGCCGAAACGAGATCAAGAGCACCAGTAGTACGGCGGCAACCGATGGAATTATGAGCGGCAATATCGCGAGTACGCCGGCGCCGGTCATGATTCGCCTCGCTCGAGCGGCGCCGCGTCGCGGACTGACACAGTTGTCGCCGGGCGGCGCGCATAGTCCTGTAGAGTCTCCAACGCGGGCTTCGCAGTCGAAATGACCGGAGCAGGATGGACTCCGAGCCACACGGTCACCGCGATCACGGCGCCAAAAATCGTCATCTCGCGCGCGTTCGAATCACGCAGCCGCAGTTCATGCACATTGGGACCGAAGAAGACCCGTTGCATCATCCAGACCGAGTAAATGGTCGCAACCACGAACCCGCCGGTGGCGATGGCCGCCAGCGTGACATTGGCCTGGTACACCCCGAACAGGACCATGATTTCGCCCACGAAATTCGCCAGTCCCGGCAGTCCCAGCGTTGCCATGGCCAGGAACAGCCCGACGCCGCCCATGCGCGGGGCGGTGGCCCACAGCCCGCCCATGCGGCTAAGCTCACGCGTGTGCAAACGGTTCTGCAGATCGCCGACGAGAATGAACAGGCCGCCCGTGCTCAGGCCGTGCGCAATCATGACCATCACGGCGCCCTGCAACGCCAGCTCATTCCAGGCGAAGATGCCCAGCAGCACGAACCCCATATGGCTTATGCTGGTGTAGGCCACCAGGCGCTTCAGGTCCGTCTGGGCGAATGCCACTATGGCCCCGTAGATGATGCCAATGACCCCGAGGATCATGGCGAACGTCGCGAATTCGGAAGCCGCCTGCGGGAACAGCGGCGGAATGAACCGGATCATCCCGTAGGCCCCGATCTTCAGCACCAGCCCGGCCAGGTCGACGCTGCCGGCAGTCGGCGCTTCGGTGTGTGCATCCGGCAGCCACGTATGAAACGGAACAACCGGCAGTTTAACGGCGAACGCGACGAAAAAGCCCAGCATCAGGGCGAAAGCCGCGCCGCCGGCTACGGGCGTGCCGAGCAGATCGAAGTAATTGAAAGTGTATACGCCGGTGGCCCGGGCGTGGGCAAAGTACAAACCCAGAATCGCGAGCAGCAGGAACAGCCCGCTGGCCTGTGTAAACAGGAAGAACTTGATGGCCGCATAATAGCGGTTTTCATACCCCCAAATTGCGATCAGAAAATACAGCGGCACCAGCACCAGTTCCCAGAAGAAGTAGAACAGGAACAGGTCCATCGCCTCGAATATGCCGACCAGTGCGGCCAGTATCCACATTAGATTGAAATGGAAGAAGCCGACGCGCTTTTGAATGCCTTCCCAAGAGGAGGCAATCGCCAGAATGCCGAGGAAATTGCTCAGCAGCACCAGCAGCAGACTCAAGCCGTCGATCGCCAGGTGGTAAGTGATGCCGAGTTGCGGCACCCAGACGCGGCGCGTCTCCTCCAGCCAGGCGGTCCCGGGCTCAGTGCGGTACAGGTCGTGGACCCACAGCACGAGCAGAATGATGATGTGCAACAGGGCGGTCCCCATTGAAATCCAGCGCGGCCAAGTTCGGCTCCAGCGACCGGAGATCCAGGCCGCCACCCCGCCCAGCATCAACAACAGAATCAGCAGCGTCAGCATCACAGTACCATGATCGCAATGACGATAACCGCCCCGGCGGCGATCCCGGCGGCGTACCAGCGCAGCCGCCCATTCTCAGTTGCGCTGAGCACACGGTGGCCGCCGATGTTCAGCCAGGCTACAGCGGTATAGAAGAAGTCTATAAAGTCACGCCGATTGATCCGCGCCAGCGTCACAAACGGCCGGACCAGGGCGTGATCGTATACCCAGTCGAATCCCCACCCACTGAACAGGAATGCGTGCACACCGGCCATGCCCGGCAACCGGTACAGGGCGTCGGCCCAGGCGCGCCGCCAGACGAACAGCGCGGCCGCCACGAGGATCCCCACGATCACCAGCGCGCCGGTTGCGAACTCCAGCCCGATTTGGAGCCCGCTGTGTCCTGACTCCGGCGGAGCCGGCAAAGCCGTCCTAAGGAAATCCGGAACATTGATGAAGCCGCCGCAGATTGCCAGCACGCCGAGGACGATTAACGGCGTCTGCATTCGCCAGCGGGGTTGCCGTGCGGGCTCGTGCTTTGCCGGGCCGAAGAACGTCAGGAATACCATTCGCCCCGTGTAGATGGCTGTCAATAGCGATCCCACGAATCCCGCGAGCCAGAACAGAACATTGCCGCGCGGCAGTGTAAACGCTTCAAACAGGATCAAGTCCTTGCTGTAGAACCCGGCGCTGATCAGCGGAAACGCGGAAAGTGCCAACCCGCCCGCCAAGAAAGTCCAGAACGTCACCGGCATGCGCCGCCGCAAGCCGCCCATGGCGAACATGTTGTGCTCGTGATGCATCGCCAGAATCACCACGCCGGCCGCAAGAAACAGCAGAGATTTGAAAAACGCGTGCGTCATGAAGTGGAAAATCGCGGCCGTCCACGCCCCCACGCCCAACGCCAGGAACATGTACCCAATCTGGCTGATAGTCGAATACGCCAGGACGCGCTTGATGTCTCTCTGCACCAGAGCCGCACAGGCCGCCAGCAGCAGCGTGAGTGCCCCAACCAGCGCGACAAACCACTGCACCAGCGGCGAAAGCGTGAAGATGACGTGCATGCGGGCAATCAGGTACACGCCGGCCGTCACCATCGTCGCGGCGTGAATCAGCGCGCTCACCGGCGAGGGACCGGCCATCGCGTCCGGCAACCAGGTCTGCAGCGGCAACTGTGCCGATTTCCCCACCGCGCCACCCAACAGCAGCGCCGCCGCGGCCGCCGCTACGGCCGAGCCGGCCGGCCACTGCTGCGCCGCTCGGGTCAGCACTTCCGGAATGTCGAGCGTACCAAGGCTGCTGAACAGCAGGAACAAGCCGATTGCAAAGGCGGTGTCCCCGACGCGCGTGACTATAAAAGCCTTATTCGCCGCGCGGACATTGTTCTCGTCCCTATACCAGAACCCGATCAGCAGGTAGCTGCACAGTCCGACCCCTTCCCAGCCCAGGAACAGCACCAGCAGATCGCGGGCCAGCACCAGGAAGAGCATCGAGCTGATAAACAGGTCCATGTACGCGAAATACCGCGAATAGCCCTCCTCGCCCTCCATGAACTCCGATGAGTACAGCAGTATTAGAGAGCCGACCCACGTCACAACCAACATCATGACGATCGACAGCGCGTCCAGGTGCAGCGCGAACTGCGGCATGAAATCCGCCCCGGCAACCGGCATCCACGTCCACAATACCTGTGTGTAGGAGTGCCCGGCCGGCGGGGATGCGCCGAACGTTATTGCTATGAGCGCCGCGATTACCGCCGCGCCCGCGGGCAATCCGACGCCGAGCGCGCTGACCGCAGCCCGCGGCATTCGTGCCCCGCCCAATGCGAGCAGCACAAAGGCCACCAGCGGCAGAACTGGAACCAGCCACAGCAGCCCGAGCATCCTATCCTCTCATCCGGCTGACCACGTCGGAGTCCACCGTGCCAAACCGATGCACCATTTGCAGTACTAGCGCCAGTCCAACCGCCACTTCCGCCGCAGCCATGGAGAGTATGAAAAGGAACATCACCTGCCCGTCCACCTGCTGCCAGCGCGCCCCCGCGACAATAAAGGCCAGCCCGGCCGCGTTCAGCATGATTTCGATCGACAGCAACACGAAGATTATGTTGCGCCGCAGTAGCACCCCCGCCAGGCCGAGGGCAAAGAGGACCCCCGCCAGCAGCAGGGCCAACTCAAGCGGAACGGTCGCCATCTGTCTCTCCCTCAGGCTCGCCGGGCTGTTTGGGCCGGCCCAGGTAATAAGCCCCCACCAAGCCCGCCAGCAGCAGCAATGCGGCCAATTCCACGCCTATCAAGTAAGGGCCGAATAGCGCCTCGCCCAGCTCCTGCGGACTGATGGCGACCGGCCCCGTCTGCCCCGGCGCTCCGCGCACCAGCATGTAAATGAACTCGCCCAGCAGCACCAATCCCAGTACTGCGGGGCCGACGTACGTCAGAGGCCGCTGCAGGTGCCGGTCAAGTTCGGCAGGGCGCACGACCACATTGCCCAATATCATCACCACAAACAGAAATAGTACGATAATCGCGCCGGCATAGATGATCACTTCGAGCGCTGCGATGAATGGCGCCCCGATGACATAAAACAGCAGAGCAACTGCCAGCAACGACACCACCAGGTATAGCAAGGCGTGGACTGGATTACGGCGCGTAA